>Ga0189275_100338_pt1 | contig 26396 bp, 23 predicted proteins | sample N19A6minimetaG_FD_130329 | JGI IMG/M metagenome (GOLD analysis project Ga0189275, IMG submission 130329) | Marine microbial communities from the Costa Rica Dome - N19 A6 mini metaG | ecosystem: Environmental > Aquatic > Marine > Oceanic > Photic zone | place: Costa Rica: the Eastern Pacific...
CGGAAAGTGGCCCGGAACCCAGTCGATGATCACGCCGATGCCTTCGGCGTGACAGCGATCCACGAAGGCCCGGAATTCATCGGGCGTTCCGTAACGGCTGGTGGGGGCATACCAACCCGTCACCTGATAGCCCCAGGAGCCGTCGAAGGGATGCTCGGTGATCGGCATCACCTCGATGTGGGTGAAGCCCCTCTCCTTGACGTAAGGAATCAGCCGATCAGCGAGTTCGGCGTAGGTGAGCAGGCGAGCGCCTGGTTTCATCTCCGCGGCGGGAACGGGCTTCCGAGGGGTGCCGTCGGGTTGAATCCAGGGCTCATCCGCTGAGGCGTGGATCCAGCTGCCCAGGTGCATTTCATACACCGAGATCGGTTGATCGAGCGCGTTGCTGCTGTCGCGCTTTTGCATCCAGCCCTGATCAGACCATTGGTATCCGCCCAGGCGAGCCACAACGGAGCTGTTGTCCGGGCGAACCTCGTGCTGGAAGCCGTAAGGATCAGCCTTTTGATAGCAGTGGCCTTCTTGGGTACGGATTTCGTACTTGTAGAGATGTCCCTCCTCGAGGCCGGGGATGAACAGTTCCCAGATGCCCCCGACGCGCTGCTGCATGGGGTGGTGACGTCCGTCCCATGAATTCAGGTCTCCAATTACGGAGACCGTGAGAGCGCTGGGCGCCCACAGGCAGAACATCACACCCCTGACCCCGTCACGCTCGGTGAGGTGGGCACCCATCTTTTGCCAGATGTGGTGATGGTTGCCTTCAGCAAAAAGGTGGCGATCCATTTCGCCCATCCATTCGCCACGGAAGGCCCAGGGGTCGTGTTGTTCGTGCACAATCCCGCCCCGCTCAACCCTGACCTGGTAAGTGCAGCCGGGGTCTCTGTTGAGCTGTGCCTCGAACACCCAGGGGTGGTTCGGCGTTGTCATGGCGATCTCGTCGCCAGCCTGCAACAGGGTGACTGTTTGGGCTTCCGGCATCCAGATCCGCACGGTCCAATGCTGATCCGAGGGTTGAGGACCAAGCACCGCAAACGGGTGGTCATGGCGACAATTCGCCAACCGTTCGCCGTCCTGCACCATCCAGTCGAGGACTGCGGCGACACCCATGGGAGATCTGTGAATTGGGCGAGATGTTAAGCCCGATTTACGAAACAGATCCGCTGTTGATCAGACGAAGTCTCGGGAAATGTCGACGTTGATGATTCGACCGCTTGCGTCAAAGATCACGAACAGGTTGGTGGTGGCCTGGCCGAATGCGACAGCCACCAGCACGAGCTGCTGATCGCTGCCTTGATGGGCGATCACAGCGTTCTTGACCTTGCGGAACCCACCTGACACCTGGCTAGGCTTGGTCCATATACGTTCCAGATCTCCCGGGGCCAGCTCCTCCTGGAGTTGGAGAGACCTCTTGGATTGCGCGGCAATCCAGCGTCCTGCTGCCAGGTCGCGGGTGAATTCGAGGGCCGTTAAAGCACAAACGTCAATCGAGCTTCAGTCTGCCGGAATCAAAGGGGTTCAGCTGCAGGGTGGAGCCAGCAAGTTTCAGTGTCAGCGTCACCACACGATGCTCTGGGCTTGGTGCTCCGCAGGGAACGGCATCGTGGCCAGGGTTGACGCTAATGGCGGGCCAAGCTGCTGCGGCAACGGAGATCCGCAGTCGATCGCCACAAGCCAGGCTCGCGTGCAGCGGCTGGAGGGTCACGCTGCGCCTGGCTGGCTGCAACGCCTCCTCTCCGCGAACCCGTACGACTCCCGTGCTCAGTTGTTCAACGCTGTTGGCTTCCGCGGGCAGGCGCGAGAGGCTGATGCAGAGATCAAACCCGGGCTGGTCCGCTTCGACGTCAAGCAGGAGGTGCGGTTGACCTGACAGCAGCAGCTCATCAACCAGGGGTGCGGTGGTGAATGTCGCAACGTCGCTGCGTTGATCCACGGCCGTGCGCTCCGCCGGCCCAGGGGTTGTCCCAAGGTGTCCACCGATGGCCGGAACCGGTCGCCAGGGGTCATGAACGATGACCACGCTTCCTTCTCCCTCTCCATCCGCCACAAGGGCACCGTCGTTGGGGTCGATGCAGGCCAGTCCATGGCTGCGAAGTCCCCATGACACTGACCTGCCCGTGTCCGGTGCGGGGATCGCATCCCACTGATGCTGGGTGATGTTCCAGAGCTGGTGCCTGGGCTTCGGCTCCTGCGGGGGGCGATCCTGCAGATGCTGTTGGAAGAACTGAAGCATCAGCTGCTGGGTTTCCGGCCACCACTGCAGATGAGAGGCCGGCCCGATGTGCAGGGATGGCTGCCCGCCGGCCACCTGACTGCGATGCCAGAGGTCCAGCAGACCCACCAGATGCGGATCCCACCATCCACCGATCAACAGCATCGGCCTCTGGAGCCAGCTCTCCGGGGCGTGATGAACCGTCCACTGCTGATCGTTGCTGGGGTCGTTGTTCAACCAGCTCCAGGCCATGCCTTCGGGGTCATGGCGCTCCAGCAGGGTTGGTCCGTCCCGTAAATAGCGGTTGTCTTCAAGGCTTCGGCGGATCTCCAGCCAGGCCGTTGCATCTCCGCGTCGCTGGGCCTGGAGGGCCGCCAGCTGCAGCCCCCAGCCCAGGCCGAGGTGCCACCAGTGGGCACCGCCTTCACAACTCCAATGGCGTCGTTCGTCCAGGCCGGTCATCGCCGGAGCGGTGCACTCCGGCGGTGGGGCCGATTCAGCTGCGGTGAGCTGGGTCAGGCCCTGATACGAAAACCCGTAGACCCCCAGGCGTCCATTGCATTCCGGAAGCTGCCGCACCCAGGCATGGGTGGCGGGGGTGTCGGCTGCTTCCTGACCAAACCCCCGGAAACGTCCCTCCGACTCGCCTTGTCCTCGGACGTCCTGAACGACCACCAGGAAGCCATGGGACGCCCACCAACTGGGGTGGGCGTAGGTCACGGTTGAGGCGATGCGGCTCCCGTAGGGCTGCCGCATCAGCAGGGCTGGCCAGGGGCCTTCGCCGCTGGGATGCCACAACCGTGAACGCAGCTCCACGCCATCGGCCGTCCTCAGCGCTGCAGACCGGCAGACAATTCCGCTGGTCTCAGCGGACATCGGCGCAATGCATCCCCACGATGTAGGTCATGAGGATTTCCGCATCCTGAAAACTCAGCTTCTCGCTGGCGGCGACCTGGTTGATGTAGGGCTTGGAGAATGGCGATCGGCCGTTGGCGTTCATTTGCCGGAACGAACGGCACATGGCCTTTGCTTTTTCAGGATTGCGTTTGACGCTGTTGAGCAAGTCCGAGTCAGCGGCAACAACGAGCAATGGTGAGCCCAGGAGCGCCAGAGCGATCAAAGCTGTGCGTAGGAGTTTCAAGCCCATAACAGGTTCATACGCAGGATTGGATGCCAAGGCAGGGTGGCTGGGGTCAGTTCGCCAGTTGCCTGGCGCGGCGGATCCAATCGCCGGCCACCCGCAGATCCACCACGGCAGGCCGTTTGGTTCCAAGGCTGCGCTCCAGCCTTCCGGTCTGGCGCACGAGACGTTCGGGGGTGCATGCCGCTAGTGCGGCGGGCGTGGCGATGCCCGCATGCATCAGCAGCGCGGCGTCCTGGGGAGGCAAATCCAAGCGGCAGACCAAATCGGCCATGCCCCGCAGCCGCTTGAGGTTTCGGGCCGAAGCCTGGCCACTGCGGGCGAGTTGGCTAAGTTGCAGATCCGTTAGATCACGAATGCTGGACCAGCGCTGGATACCGGCCCGATCCAGTTCCTGTTGTTCCCTGCGAAACGACTGGGGGAGCTCCTCGATCGCATCGTTGAAGTTCGTCATCAACGCAAGGTCTTGCTCACCTCGCCCAGGATGACGGGGCGTCCCAGCCCATCGCCCTCCGCCTGGATGCCCCGCAACCGCACCAGCACGGTCCTGCTGGAGCGACCTGAGCCGCGCAGGTTGCCCTCCAATTGCTCCAGGGTGGCTTGAACTGTTGTTGGGGCCAGGTCGGCAGGAACCTGGGCGACCACCAGGTCGTTGCCGTTATCGAACACGATCGGTGCCCGCACCGCACCCTCCACCACCACTGGCGGTGTGTAGCTCACGCCGAATGCCCAGCAACTCACGGCCAGCAGCAGGGTGAAGCTGCTCACGCCGACCAGTCGAAACCGAATGCCCCACTTGGCGAGAAAGGCAACTGCCGTTAGCGCTCCAAGCCCAAGCCCAGACCAACCCAGCCAGGGAGCGGCAGTAAGCAGCAGCTGATCGAAGGCCATGGGGTCTGGTGGACTGAAAACAGTCTCCTTATATTGCGCGAGATTCCGGGGTGACCGCCGCGTCTGATGGGAAAAACGCGGCGCAGGACCTGGTTGGTTGCGGGAAGTTTTGTTCTGGTCGGGGCTGGAGCAGCAGGCTTGATCGCCCTTGACCGCGCTGCCGAAGGCATCCTGAGCCGGGCGCGCCCCAGCTTGGAGCGCACGTTGTCGGGTCCTCTGGGCCACGACGTGGATCTTGGCCCTTACGAAGGACTTCGCCCCTTGGGCCTGGGGATCGCCATCGGGCCGAGTCGAATCTTGCCGTCGGCGGCGGATCGTTCTGAGCTGAGCCTGGCGGGGCTGGAGGTGGGCCTGGCCCCCTTGGCGAGTCTTCGGCGTCTGCAACCGGTTCTGCAGATCAAGGTGCACAGGCTGCGTGGTCAGTTGCAGGCCAATGAGGCTGGTCGGTACTGGACCTTTGGGCCCCTGAGCGGCGACGGCACCCTGCCGCGACTTGGCGTGCAGTACCGGTTGGCCGATCCTGCATTGCTCCGTTTCGGTCCTCAGCAGCAGACCCTTGAACTCCGCAGTCGGGGCGCAGTGCGGCTCGGGGAGGCTTTTTTCAGTACCGCATCGGAACTTCGCTGGCTCGACGCTGAAGGGGTGCTGCGGCTCGATGCACAAGGGCATTGGGATCGCCCTCGCTTCAAGCTTCGAACTCGGCTGGATCGGCTCAACCTGAAACCGTTGGGGGCCGTCATCGCCCCCGCTCAGGATCTGGATGCCTCTGGAACCTTGGAGGGAGATGTTCAGATCGGCTGGGCCGATGGGTCGTTGAACTGTCGAGGTGGGCTCAGCCTCAAGCGTCTTGAACTTGCTGCGCTGAACAGCAATCGCCTCAGGGTCGCTTGCAAGGGCGATCACCTCACCTTGCAGCCCGCAACACTGCGTTTTGGAGCCTTTGAGGCTCGGGCCTCAGGGTCCGTTGCCTTGAACAAGAGCTTTGATCTCCGGGCTGACGTTCGCCGTACAGACCTCAGCTCTGCAAGCCAGGACCGGTTGAAGCTCAGGATCCAGGGCCCCTGGGGGGAGCCCCGGTGGAGTGCAGATGGTGAGATCCAGCTGCCTGAGGCCACAGGGCTCAACACAGCCCTAACGCTGGACGCTCAGTGGCGCACCCCATGGTTGCAAGACCAACAACCGTCTGTTGCTGTGGACAGGCTCCGCCTCAGTGCCCCGGGACTGCGCTTCGGGCTGGCCGGGACGATTGGATCCCGATTGGATCTGCGCAGCACGGAGCTGCAGATCGATCCCCGCTTCTGGTCTGCGCTGCCGACCCTGCAGGCCGGACTGGGCCAAACCGCTCCGCTCCTTGGAAGCGTCGACGTCAGTGGTGGGTTCGCGTCACCGGAGCTGAGCCTGAGGCTTGGCCAGGCGTCCAACCCTTTGCTGGACGAGTGGTCGTTTCAGACCCGATGGTCCTCGCAGGACTCCGCCCTGGTACTGGATCACTTCACCAGTCCGCTGTTGCGGGCGGAAGCGCGCCTTCCTGTGCAACTGGCGCAGGGGCGGTTGCAAACCGGTGAGCTTCAGAGCGGCTTTGAACTCCAACCTTTCAGCCTGAGTCGTTTCACCCCCTTGATCGGTACGCCGCTGGGCGGGCAGGTGGCGGCGCGGGGTCGCGTGAAGGGTCCTCTGTCGGGGCTTCAGCCCGACATCAGCCTGACGCTGAATCAACCCCGCGTTGGTGCCTTGCAGGTTCCCGAACGCTGGCAAGGCAGCCTCAACGGTGAACTGGGCCGTGGTGCTCGTCTGGCGATGGCGGCCCAGCACCCTGTCGTGCCCGGCTCGCTCGTGGCTGAACTCGATGCCGATGCTTGGCCCAAGACCGTGCTCTTGCGCCGGGGTGAGGGGCAGTTGCGCTTGCACGGGCTGGATCCGGCTGGAGAGCAACGCCGCTACCGCTGGCGTGCAGCGGACCTCAACATCAATGGACTTCGTTTCATCGTGCCTCCGGTCAACCAGCCCAAAGCTGTGGCAGGTCAGCTCTCGGGTGCAGGGAGCCTTCCCATGGCCCCCCTCGCGATCCGTGGGTCTGCCGTCATTGCGGACGGCTCGTTGGCGGGAGTTGCAGTGCAGAGCCTCGAGCTGGAGGGTTCCCTCGGGGATGGCCGTTTTCAGGCCGATGCAGCACTGACGCCCTTGCAGGGCAGTATTCGGCTGAAGGCCCGTGGCGATCTGGGTGGCTGGATGCACAGCGGCATCGAGGCCGAAGGCCTGGATGTGACCTGGCTGACGCTTCTGGCCCGTCAGTTGAGAGGGAGCGATCCCGAACCGGGCCTGGCCCCCGGCCGTGCCGAGGATCTCGGAACCCTGTTAATCAACACCTTTGGTGGGTCGCTTGATGGTCAGTTGCAAGCTCTGGCGGCATCGCGCCGGGCGCTTGAGGCCTATGCCCTGGCTCACCCCCGCAAGGGCCCTGAGCTGAAGCGTCTGGAGGGGCGGGTCAATCTGTCGGGAACGATCGACGGTCCTGATCCAAAGCGCCTGAAGGCCGATCTGATCGCCAAGGCGCACCTTTGGATTGAAGGGGATGACCAGGCCAAGGCACTCCAGCTTGAACCGATGGTCGCCACGCTTCGCGGCCCGTTGCTCGGTGGATCCGGTGACCTCTCCCTGCTGCAGGTTCCGCTCTCTCTGCTGGCGTTGTTTGCTCCTGTGCCGCCGCAGCTCCGCGGCAGTGTTGGCATCCGCGGCCGCTACGACCTCAGCGGAACGGCTCCCCTGCTGGTTTCCGATCTGGTGCTCGACTCCGCCAGCCTGGCGGGGCAGCTCCTGCAGTTGGAGCAGCGATCGGTTGTCGTTGAGCGTGAGTTGATCCGCCTCAACCTGGCCCTGAAGGGAGGCGAGAGCAAGGAAGCCGTCACTGTGGCCGGCACGGTGCCCTTCAACTCCGATTCGGATTTAAATCTCAGGCTGGAAAGCCATGGGGATGCCCTTGGCGTGTTGACGCTTCTCGCCGGGGATTCCGTGGCTGTGAAGCGGGGCAGCACCAACCTCCGGCTGTTGCTGCGCGGGCCATTGAACCAACCGCAAGCCAATGGCTTTGTGGTGGTCAGTAATGGAGATCTCAGCATCGGTGAACAGGAGCTGAGTCGGATCAATGCCTCGATCATTTTCGATTTCGATCGCGTCTTGGTGCAACGCCTGGAGGCTGAAGTGGGCCGCGGCGGCTTGCTGCGCGGTTCTGGAAGCCTTGGCTTGTTCACCCCCCAGAGCGGGGCTTCACCGCTCACCCTGCAAGTCAGCCAAGGTCAGATTCGACAGCCGATCGTGCAGTTCCAGGCCGATGGCGAACTGCAGGTCTCTGGAGCTTTGTTGCAACCCGTCCTCTCCGGATATCTGGACCTGTCGCGGGGCACGCTTCGGCCCCAGTCCGGCTTCTTCGGACGGTTGCGGCGGGGCGGAATTCAGGCCCCGGTTCCTACCGGAGTGGAGGGCTCCCCAGCGGCGGTGCAGCTCGGTCCTCAGGCGTTGAACACACTTTTGGAGGAGGAGTGGGACTTCCAGGAACCCCTGGTCCTGATGGGTCCCAACCGATCCATCCAAGCCCCGGATCAGCTGCAACGGTTCATGCCAACGCTGTCCGCCATCCGCCTTGAGAACCTTCGGCTAGCCCTCGGGCCGGACACCAGGGTGCTGATGCCCTCGATCAGTTTTCAAGGGGGGGGTGTGGTGACACTGAATGGCCCTGTCGACCCCTCTCTGCAGGCAAGAGGGGTGATCCGGCTTAATGCCGGCAGGATCTGGATTCCTCCTCTCGCTCCCCTCCGTTTGGATCCGCAGGAGGAGAACGTTGCGGTGTTCACGCCCTCGTTGGGACTTATTCCCTACGTAGATGTCGCTATGCAAGCCAGGGTCTCCGACACCGTTACCGCTGGCAACAGCGATCAGCTCACCAGCACCAACCTCTTTGCTTCAAATGGCACTGGCAGCGCTCACGCCGCGGTTGGCCAGCTTCGACTGGTGAAGGTCATGGTCCAGGCCACTGGCCCGGCCAACCGTCTGGGTGACAGAAACAATCTTGTTTTACGAAGCTCACCCCCGATGAGCGAGCAACAGCTGTTGGGTTTGATCGGTGGCAATTCCCTGGCTTCTTTAGGCAGTAATGGGGGAGCCGCGTTGGCCACGATGCTGAGTCAGTCGCTGCTCTCACCGGTGCTGGGCACGTTGACCGATGCCATGGGGCAACGGCTTCAGGTGGCGATCTTCCCCACCTACGTCAACCCCGAGGTGAAATCAGAGAAGGAGCGCACCTCCGGCAACGTTTCGCCGACATTGACAGTGGTGACTGAGTTTGGTTTGGCGCTGACCGACAAACTCAACCTCTCCTTACTGATGGCACCGAACACAACCGATGTTGAAGTTCCTCCACAAGGAACGGTCTCCTATCGGCTGACACCGACCACGTCAGTTTCCGCGGCCATGGATGCCAATGGCACATGGCAGAGCCAGTTGCAGGTGTTTTTCCGGTTCTGAGCCATGCATACCGCGCAGTTGATTGGAGTGGATCTCGGGGGAACGGCGATCAAGCTGGCCCGGATTCGTGCTGATGGAACGGTGCTGGCTGAGGTGCAATGCCCCACACCGCAGCCCGCAGTACCTGGCGCCGTGACGATGGCCCTGTGTGAAGCCATTGAACAGATTGATCCTGAGCATGCGGCTGAGGCGGTCGGCATCGGCCTGCCCGGTCCCATGGATGCGGCGGCTCGGGTGGCCCGGGTTTGCATCAACCTGCCCGGCTGGGAGGACGTGCCGCTGGCGGATTGGCTGGAGTCCAGGCTCAGCCGCCGGGTCACCCTTGCCAATGACGGCAACTGTGCGGTGGTCGGTGAGGCCTGGCTCGGCGCCGCCCGTGGTGTTGATGATGTGGTGCTGCTGACCCTCGGAACCGGTGTAGGAGGGGGGGTGCTTCTAAGGGGTGAGCTGTTTACGGGCCACAACGGCGCTGCAGCGGAACCCGGTCTGATCGGGGTTCAGCCCGATGGTCCGGCCTGCAACAGCGGTAACCGTGGCTCCCTGGAGCAGTTCGCCAGCATCACCGGCCTGCGGCGCTTGAGTGATCGCGATCCCCGCGAGCTCAGTGCAGAGGCCGATGCTGGTGATCCGGAGGCCGTGGAGGTTTGGAGCCGTTATGGCGAGCGCTTGGGCTGTGGCGTTGCTTCGCTGGTGTACGTGTTCACGCCGCAGTTGGTGTTGCTGGGTGGCGGCTTGGCCGGTGCTGCCCGCCACTTTCTGCCAGCGGTGCGCCGCGAGGTGGAGTCGCGGGTTCAGGCCGTCTCAAGGGAGGGGTTGCGGATCGAAGCCGCTTGCCTGGGGAACGGCGCTGGATGCCTGGGGGCTGCGCGGCTCGCTCTGCAGCGGCTGAACGGGATGATGGCTCCAGATTGATTGCCTTGATGTCCAGCGTTCCAGAGCCTTCTGCTGCGTTGCTGCAGCGTGCCGTGGCTGTCCGCCGTGCTGCTCTTGATCTGGGGCAGACCGATGACGGCCAGAGAGCTCAGGCGCTTCAGGCGATGGCGGACGCGCTGACCGACCGTGCGGAAAGCATCCTCGCGGCCAACCGTGAAGACCTCCAACGCTCTGCAGCCGAGGGGTTGGCGCCGGCTTTGATGGCGCGGCTGAAGCTGGATGACAGCAAGTTGGCGGCGGCCATTGATGGCGTCCGAAAGGTGGCCAGCCTCAGTGACCCGCTGGGTTGTCGTCAGTTGCATCGTGAACTGGATCAGGGCCTGGTGCTGGAACGGGTCTCCGTTCCGCTCGGGGTGGTGGGTGTGATCTTTGAAGCCAGGCCGGATGCGGTGATGCAGATCGCCTCGCTGGCGATCCGTTCTGGCAACGGTGCTCTGTTGAAAGGGGGCAGTGAGGCTCGCTGCACCAATGAGGCTGTGATGGAGGCCCTGCAGGCAGGCCTGGCGGCCAGTCCGGTGTCTGCCGATGCCCTGGCTCTGCTCACCACTCGTCAAGAAAGCCTGGCCTTGTTGCGTCTCGATGGCCTCGTGGACCTGATCATTCCCAGGGGAAGCAACGAGCTGGTGCGCTTCATCCAGGACAACACCCGCATTCCGGTGCTGGGCCATGCCGATGGGGTGTGCCACCTCTACGTTGATGCGGCGGCCGATGTCGACAAAGCCGTTCGGGTGGCGGTGGACAGCAAGAGCCAGTACCCCGCCGCCTGCAACGCCATTGAGACCTTGTTGGTGCACCGCTCGATTGCGCAGCCTTTTCTCGCCGCTGCGCTGCCGGCCGTCGCTGCTGCCGGGGTGCAGCTGCGGGGCGATGCCGAGAGCGTGGCCCTTGGTGTGGCGGAAGCGGCCACGGAGGAGGACTGGAGCACGGAGTATCTGGATCTGATCCTGGCGGTGAAGCTGGTGGACGATCTCGAGGCAGCCACCGATCACATCCGCTCCTATGGCTCGCGTCACACCGAAGTGATCCTGACGGAGGATGCCCAGGCGGCTGATCGTTTCCTTGCGGCGGTGGATAGCGCAGGTGTTTATCACAACTGCTCCAGCCGCTTCGCTGATGGCTTCCGTTACGGATTCGGTGCTGAGGTTGGCATCAGCACCCAGACCCTGCCGCCCCGCGGACCCGTTGGTCTGGAAGGGTTGGTGACCTACCGCTATCGGTTGCGCGGCGAGGGCCACATCGCTGCCGACTACGCCAACGGCAGCCGCTTCTTCACCCACATCGATCGGCCGCTCTGATGGATTGCATCGGTGTGAGGGACCTGCGGTTGTGGGCCCACGTCGGGGTGTTGGAACACGAACGTCGGGATGGCCAATGGTTCAGCCTTGATTTCAGTGTTCAACTCGATCTGAAGGCTGCTGCCGTGGCCGACGACCTGAGCCGGAGCCTGGACTACGGCGTGGCCATTCAGGCCCTGCAAGGCTTGTCCCGGCAGGTTCGTTGCCTCACGATCGAGCACTTCAGCGAGCAGATGCTGGATCGACTGGAAACGTTGTACGGGCCCATCCCGGTTTGGCTGCGGTTAACCAAATGTGCTGCACCGGTTCCAGGATTTAACGGCCGCGTGTTCGTGGAACGCTCCCGCCATGGCGGGAGATCAGCCCTGTGAGCATCCCGTTAGTGCTGGTCCATGGTCTCTGGGACACGCCCCGCCTGTTTCATCGATTGATTCAGGGGTTGGACCAGCCCGATCGCCCGCTGCTGGCGCCGCATCTGCCCCATGGTCTGGGTTGGATTCCCCTGCGGCAGCTGGCCTCTCGCCTGGATCAGCACATCCAGCAGCGCTTTGGTGCTGACACCAGGGTCGATCTTCTGGGGTTTTCGATGGGGGGCGTGATCGGCAGGATCTGGCTGCAGGAACTGGGGGGGGTGCAGCGCACCCGGCGCTTCCTCAGTGTGGGCAGCCCGCAGCAGGGCACCCTGGCTGCTCAGATGATTCCCCGCCCGCTCCTCGCCGGTGCGGCAGACATGAAAGTGGGAAGTCGCCTGCTGCGCGAGCTGAATCGCCAACCCGATGCCCTGGCTGGGGTCGAGTGCTCCAGTTTCTTTTGCCGCTGGGATCTGATGGTTTGCCCCGGCTGGAGGGCTGTTCTGCCCATGGGCCGGTGTGAGGAAATACCGGTCTGGACCCATCAGCAACTGATCAGCCACCCCGCCGCAATTCGACGGCTCTGCAGCAGCTTGCGCGCCTGAATTCAGGCCGCGGCCACCAAGCCGGAATGGCGAATCAGGGCTTCGGTGCTGGCAGGACGGCCTCGGAAGGCTTCAAACACCTCTGCTGGAGATCGGCTGCCACCGAGGCTGAGCACGGTGTCGCGGAAGCGGGCTCCCGTTGCACGCACCTGATCCTCCTGATCCAGACCCACCTCCTCAAAAGCGGAGAAGGCATCTGCGCTGAGCACCTCAGCCCACTTGTAGGAGTAGTACCCGGCGGAGTAGCCCCCCGCGAAGATGTGGCCGAAGGCACAGAGGAACTGATCCTCCGGGATGGGATCCATCACCGTGGTGGTGGCCGCGATCTCACGGCGCAGTCCGTCTGGGCTGACGCCAAGTTCCGGGGTCCACTGGCTGTGGAGACGAAGGTCACTCAAGGCAAAGTGAACCTGCCGCAGGGTGGCGAGGCCTGCATTGAAGGTGCGGCTGCTGCGCAGCTTGTTGAATTCCGACTCAGGCAGGGGTTCACCGGTTTGCCAGTGGCGCGCCATGCCCATCAAGGTGGCGTGATCAAGGCACCAGTTCTCCATGAACTGGCTGGGGAGTTCCACGGCATCCCATTCCACGTTGCTGATGCCGGCGGCTTCCGGTTCCTCAACGGTGGTGAGCATGTGCTGGAGCCCATGGCCGAATTCATGAAAGAGGGTCTCCACTTCCTCAAAGCTCATCAGGCTGGGCGTGTCGCCCACAGGTGGGGTCTGGTTGCAGACCAGGTAGGCCACCGGCAGCACCACAGAGCCATCGGGTTTCTTGCTCAGGCCCAGGCATTCATCCATCCAGGCTCCGCCGCGTTTGCTGGCGGGCCTGCTGTAAGGGTCGAGGTAGAAGCCGGCAATCGGTGTGCCATCGGAGCGCTTCACCCGGAAGAAGCGCACGTCGTCGTTCCAGGTCGGTGCCTCGCCGTCGGCGGCAACGATCTCGACGTCGAACAGACGCGTACAAAGGCTGAACAGGCCTTCGAGCACCTGCGGCAGCGGGAACCAGGGACGCAGCGCCTCTTGGTCCAGATCGAACCGGGATTGGCGCAACTTCTCCGACCAGTAGGCGATGTCCCAAGGGGCCAGCTCATCAGCTTCGGGGGCCTTGTGCTCCCTGGCGATGGCTTGGAGATCCTGCAGCTCTTGCTCAGCTGCTGGGTATGCCGCAGCGCGCAGTTCTTCCAGCAGTGCTTCCACCGCCGGAACATCGTCAGCCATCTTGGCGCTGAGGCTGAGGTCAGCCCAATGGGCATAGCCCAGGCGGGACGCTTGCTCGCGCCTCAGGGTCAGGATCTCCTCGATCAGTGCCCGGTTGTCGACTTCGCCTTCACTGGCCCGCCCCACATGGGCCCGATAGGCCTTCTCCCGCAGGGATCGGTTGTTGGCGTGGGTGAGGAAGGGCAGATAGCGGGGCATGTCCAGTCCCAGCAGCCACGGGCCGGACTCCGCAGACGCATCAGCATCCCCTGCTTCACGCGCTGCGGCGGCCAGTGCCTCTAAGGCCCGTTGCGGCAGGCCTTCCACCTCATGGGGCTGGCTGACTTTCAGGGTCCACTGCTGCGTTGCATCGAGCACGTGGTTGCCGAACTGGGTGGAGAGAGCAGCCAGGCGTTCACTGGTGCTGTTGAAGGCTGCCTTCTCATCGCCACTGAGGCCAACACCGCGCTGCTGCATCGAGAGCAGCTCGGATTTCAGGATCCGCTCCTGGGTTGGGTTGAGCGGTTCGGAGGGATCGCTTTGGAGGGCCATCAAGGCCCGATGAAGAATCTGGCTTTGGCCAAGCCGGTTGCTGAGGCGCACAACATCCGGTTGCTGGGCGGCATGGGCATCGCGCAGCTCAGGGGAATTGCAGACGCCATTGAGGTGTGACACCACACCCCAGCTCCAACGCAGCCGTTCGCCGATGGCCTGCAGCGGTTGCATCACCCGATCCCAGGACAGCTTCGAGGGGCCGACGAGGGCTGTCTCAAGAGTCTGCTCGAGCGCAGTGAAGTCCTGATCCAGCTGTGCGAGCAAAACCGGGATGTCTGTGCTGACGAGCTCAGGGGAAATGGCCCGGAACTCGGGAAGCCCTTGGCCGCGCAGGAGGGGGGAAACAGTCGACATCTCAGCTGGCAATGAACTGCAGGGCCAGAGCGTTGGTGGAAGCTTCGTAGAGGTCCATGGCAATGCGGGGCCAAATGCCGATCACCAGGGTTGGCACCAGCAGGCTCAGGCCAATCACCAGCTCCCTGGGGCGCATGTCAGCGACGCTGGCCAGGGCCGGAATCCTGGGGCCGAAGAACACCCGTCGGCACATGGAGAGCAGATAAATCGGTGTGAGCACCAGTCCGATGGCGGCCAGCAGAACGGTGATCGATCGGAACACGGACGTGAAGGCTTCCTGGCTGGTGATGCCAAGGAACACGGTGATTTCACTGATGAAGCCACTCATGCCCGGCAGCGCCAGCGACGCCAGGGAGCTGGCCAGGAAGAAGGCAAACGTGATGGGCAGTGCCTTGGCCAGTCCGCCCATGTTGGGGATCGAGAGGGTCTTGGTTCGCTCGTAGAACACGCCCGTCACGAAGAACATCGCGGCTGCGATCAGGCCATGGCTCACCATCTGGAGCATGGCTCCGCTGATTCCCAGGGCATCAACGGCACCGATCCCCACCAGCACAAAGCCCATGTGGCTCACGGAACTGCAGGCAATCCTGCGTTTCACGTTGTCCTGGGCGAAGGCGTTGAGCGCGCCGTAAACGATGTTCACGATCCCAAGGATCACCAGGGCTGGCGCCAGGGTGGCGTGCGCTTCGGGAAGCATCTGCACGTTGAAGCGCAGCAGGGCGTAGCCGCCCATCTTGAGGAGCACCCCGGCAAGCAGCATCGACACCGGAGCGTTGGCCTCACCGTGGGCATCGGGCAGCCAGGTGTGGAGCGGGAACATCGGCAGTTTCACACCGAAGCCAATCAAGAAACCCACATAACACAACAGGCCGAAGCTGCCGCCGGGGGAACGGGCCGCCAGTTCCGTGATGTTGAAGGTGAACGTGTCACCGGAGAGGGCCAGAGCCAGGCCGCTGATCAGGATCAGCAGAGAGGCCAGGGCCGTGTAGAGGATGAATTTGGTGGCGGCGTACTGGCGGTTCTGCCCGCCCCAGATGGCAATCAGCAGGTAGACGGGAACCAGTTCCAGCTCCCAGGCCAGGAAGAAGAGCAGGAAGTCCTGCGACAGAAACACCAGGCCCTGGGCCGAGGCCTGAACAAGCATCAGGGCGAAGTACAGCCGTGATTTGCGCTGAACCGACCAGCTGGCCGCCACAGACAGGAACGTGACCAGGCCGCTGAGCACCACAAGAGGTGCTGATAGACCATCCACACCAAGGGACCATTCGAGGCCGAGTGCTGGGAGCCAGCTCACCCGCTCCACAAGCTGAAGCCCTTCAGTGCTGGGGTCGAAGCGGGTGGCAAACACCCCCATCATCAACAGAAGATCGACCAGAAGGACGACCAGGGTGATGATCTTGGGCGCGGGGGATGGCTTCTCTTCGCTGCTCGGAACCAGTGGCAGCACCAGAGCTGCTGCCGCCGGCAACAGCACAATCAGCGACAACCAAGGGAAGGGACTGCCCGAGACAGCAAGCTCTGCTAACCCAGCATCCATTCCGTGTCCGCAATCTTTAACAAAGCTAACAGGGCTGAATGCCCTGTTTAGGTGGATCTACTCATCGTCGGCCGGTTGCCAGTGGCTGCCTGAGGTCTGCAAATTCAGCACCGGCGCGCGGCTGGCGACCCCGGCAGCTTCCCAGGCTTTGACCATGGCTCGGCTGACGGCTGGGCCTTTGTCTTCCTCGCACAGAGCCAGAACGCTGGGTCCGGCTCCGCTGATGGCGCAACCCCAGGCTCCCGCGTCCATGGCGGCCTGTTTGACCTGGTCGCCGCCTTTGATCAGGCGCCAGCGGTACGGCTCGTGCAAGCGATCGTGCATGCCGTCGGAGATCAGATCACCATTGCCGGTGCGCAGCCCTTGCAGCAGCAGTGTCAGAGCACCCAGATTGACCACAGCGTCGCCAACGGGGATGGCCTTGGGCATGGCCCGGCGGGCTTCGCTTGTGCTCAGGCGAATCGATGGAATCGCCACGACGGCCTTCACGCTCGGCGTCCATTCGCAACGCACCACGCGCCAGCGCTGAGAGGCGGCCTTGGCGGTCATGCAGAGGCCCCCCAGAAGGGAGGGCACAACGTTGTCAGGGTGACCTTCGATATCGATGGCCAGCTCCAGCAGCTTCTCCTTGGAGAGAGGCTCACCGACGAGGGCATTGGCTCCCATCAATCCCGCCACGATCGCCGTGGCACTGCTGCCCAGCCCCCGTGCCGGCGGCACGGCAAGACGCACCCGTGCCTCAAGGGCGACGGGTTCCAGCCCAGCCGCTTTCCACACCCGTTGGGCCGCTCGGTAAACGAGGTTCTCCGGCCCACCCCGGAGGTGACTGCCCTCCGTTCCCTCAATAATCAGCTCAAATCGTTCACCGCCCCCTTCGATTCGCCGCATCGCGAAGCGGTTGTTCAGATCAAGGGCTGCACCGAGGCAGTCAAATCCAGGGCCGAGATTGGCGGTGGTTGCCGGGACGTCCACGACCACTTTCTGACCGATGCGCGGCTGCGCCATCGCTGATCCTCTGCTCAGGCCAGTGTCCCACCTGACTCCGCCAGCATCCGGGCGCGACAGGCTGCACTGAACAGTCCGGCATCGGGATCGATCACCGCTGTGACCTGCATCCCTTCGATCAGTTCGCGGAAGCGTCCCTTGTCGCGCATCGCATTGAGAAAGCTGGCGGATTGCAGTCCTTTCAATTGTTTTGATGCGGTGCCCCCACCAACCCAGAGGCCTCCTGTGCAGAGTTCCTGAAGGGCAAGATCGCCTGCCGCTGAGCCATAGGCCTCCAGCCAAAGCTGTAGGGCGCGTTGCATCAAGGGATCACCCCCTTCAGCGGCAACGCTCACCTGAGCGGGAAGATCGTTGGAGCTGTTGCGCCGCCAAGCCTCAGCCACACTGCGCAGGGGGTGCATAGCGGCATCGGGTTTCTGAAGCAGCCAGTGGGCCACATGCCCCAGGCCTGTGCCACTCACGATGCGTTCGATCGACAGGCGGCTGACGCCGAGGTCTTGTTTGAGCCAGCAGGCCAGCTCCCATTCCGCTTCGTTGCGCGGAGCAAATTCGCGGTGCCCTCCTTCGCTCGCCAGGGCCACCAGTCCCTGGTCGCTCTGCAGGCCTCGCGCCATGCCGAGACCGGTGCCTGCCCCAAGAATGGCCAGGGGGCCCTTGTCTTGGTAGCCCTTCTGAAGGATCACCTGCTGATGGCTGTCGAAATGGGGCAGCCCGTAAATCAGCACGCCGAAATCATTCACCAGCTCGAGCTGTTCCATGCCAGCAGCCCGCGCCAGGTCGGCCTCCCGCAACCGCCAGGGCAGGTTGGTGATCCTGGCCTCCCTGTGTCGCACCGGACCGGCAACGGCGATGCAGGCATGCGCTGGAGCCGGGAGATCGGCGGGGCGATTGTTAAGGAAGGCCTCGAGCATCGGCTCAAGGGATGGCCATTCTCCCGAGCGGAAGCGTTCCTGATACAGCAGGCGCAGCTGGCCCGCCTCACTCCCGTAGAGAGCAAGCAGAGTCTTGGTGCCTCCCATGTCCCCCGCCAGGAGTGTGCTGGTGGCCATCCAGGGCTGCGGCAACTCCTACCAGCGTGGTTGGCTCAGAAGAAGAAGTCCAGTGGAAGCGGTCCCCAGGTGGTGCTTGGCGTTGTGTCGTCGTCACCGTGGCCACTGATCAGAATTCCTTCGCCAAGGCCGTGCTCGATCCGAATGCGGATCATGCCCCCCTTCTGATTGGCTTTCAGGAAAACAGGGCCCTGCTCCTCGGGGCTGTCGACGAGCTCCAGCGGCTCCCACTGTTGGCTTTGCTCGAGGCTGCGCAGCGCTGTGAGGGCCTGCTCCCTGGACGGGGCCATGACGCCGATGGTGAACCAGCTGGCCTGGGCCATCGCCTGATCGAGTTCCCCTCGCAGCTCGTTTCTGATAGAGGGAGCCAACTCCGGCGCTCCCCGCAGCCGCGCGAGATCGGCCAGGTGCTGCACAGGGGTATCCGTCATCGGTTCAGCTCCAGGCCCGCGGCGCGCTCGCTGTTGGCCATCTGGGCGGCACTGAGAAGATCGGCTACCGCTGTGACCCCGAGGTCACCGTCCCGTCGGCTGCGAAGGCTCACGGCGTTCTGCTCTGCTTCCTTGGCACCGATCACTGCCAGCACGGGGATCTTCATCTGTTCGCTGGTGCGGATCAACTTGCCGAGCCGGTCACCGCTGCGGTCGATTGTGGCGCGAACGCCAGCTTTGGTGAGTTGGTCCAACACCTGTTCGGCGTAGGGCTGCACCTCGTCGGTGACCGGCAGCAGACGCACCTGCTCGGGGGCCAGCCAGAAGGGGTAATCGCCGGCGTAGTTCTCGGTCATGATCCCGAAGAACCGCTCCAGCGAACCGAAGATGGCGCGGTGGATCATGATCGGCCGCTGCTTGCTGCCGTCGGCGGCGATGTAGTCGAGCTCGAACCGTTCCGGCAAATTGAAATCCAGTTGGATCGTGGAGCACTGCCACATCCGGCCGATGGCGTCTTCGATCTTGAGGTCGATTTTCGGGCCGTAGAACGCACCGCCGCCCTCATCGATTTTGTAGGCCCAACCCTTGCGCTCCAGGGCTTCAATCAGTCCCTTGGTGGCCAGGTCCCAGACGGCGTCATCGCCGATGGACTTCTCGGGGCGGGTGGAGAGGTTGATCTCGTAATTGCTGAAATCGAACGCGGAGAGAATCCGTTCGGTGAGATCGAGGATCTTCAGGATCTCGTCGCTGATCTGCTCCGGCAGGCAGAACACGTGGGCATCGTCCTGGGTGAAGCCCCGCACCCGCATCAGACCGTGCATCACACCGGGCCGCTCGTAGCGATACACCGTTCCAAGCTCCGCCCAGCGGATCGGCAGTTCCCGGTAGCTGCGCAGTTTGCTGGCGTAGGTGAGCACGTGGAACGGGCAGTTCATCGGCTTGAGCTGATACTCCCGTTCGTCCACCTCCATCGGGCCGAACATGCTCTCGGCGTAGAAGTCGAGGTGGCCTGAGGTCTTCCAGAGGCTGATGTCCGCCACGTGGGGGGTGTAAAGGAGCTCGTATCCGCCCTCGAAGTGGGCCTGGCGCCAGAACTCCTCGATCAACAGGCGCATGCGGGCACCGCGGGGGTGCCAGAACACCAGACCAGCTCCGGCCTCATCCTCGATCGAGAAGAGGTCGAGGTCTTTGCCGATGCGGCGATGGTCGCGGCGAAGCGCTTCTTCCTTGCGACGTTTGTGTTCCGCCAGCTGTTCCGGGGTTTCCCAGGCCGTGCCGTAGATGCGTTGCAGCTGCGCTTTGGTTTCATCGCCTCGCCAGTAAGCGCCTGCCACGCTTTCCAGCTCGAAGGCCTTGGCATTGAGTTGGCCGGTGTGATCCACGTGGGGGCCAGCACAGAGGTCCCACCAGTCCTCACCAAGGGTGTAGAGGGTGATCGGCTCCTGCAGACCCTCAAGAATCTCGAGCTTGTAGGGCTCGTTCTGGGCTTTGATTTTTTCCTCGGCCTCGTTGCGGCTCACCTCAACGCGTTCGAGAGGCAGCTTCTTGTTGATGATCTTGATCATCCCCTTCTTGATGGCTTTCAGGTCGGCCTCGGTGAAGGGATCGGGATTGTCGAAGTCGTAATAGAAACCTGTTTCGGTCCAGGGGCCGATGGTGACGCGTGCCTTGGGAAACAACTGCTGCACAGCCATGGCCATCACATGGCTCATGGAGTGCCGAATCTTCAGCAGTTGATCGCTTTCGCTGGTCTTGGGCAGAACCACCGGTGCTGAAGGGGCTGGGGTGGTTGCTGCAGCGCTGCTCACCGGTTCAGGTTCAGGGCCCGCCATCCTATGGGCGAGACCCGAGGGCATCAGGTGGGTGAGTCAATCAATCAGGAAGCTGGCGCACTGTTGGATGAGTTGCTGGCATCCCTGCTCGATGACTTCGAGCACTGGTTTCAGCGCGGTGAGGAGCTTCTGCAGGCCTGTCCGGAGGAGGTGATGCCGTTGCAGGAGCGCCAATGCATGCAGGAGCGGCTGCAGGACGGCAAGAAGGCCATTGCTGCAACACGCTCCCTTGTGGCTGCATCAACGCAGCCCATGGCGGTCTCGATGGAGGTGATGAACCCGTGGCATGGCTTGGTCACGGAGGTGTGGGCCCTGGCCGCGAGGTTGGGGTCGAACCGTTCGCCTCAGGCCCCGAGCTGATTGCGCAGCTGGCGCAGGTTGCTGCTGTAGAAGCTCGCCAGGTCCTGGGGGCTCTTCACCGGTTGACCGTAGGCGGAGCGGCCGGTCCAGGTGGGGAAAGATGCCCATTCGGGAGCCAGCTTCGCCATGGCGTTTCTGGTCAGCCCTTTGCGGTCAATTTCCCTGAGAGCACCGCGACGCTCAACAAGATGCAGAGCGGCTTGGTCCTGGTGCCTGGGCTCAAAGCTGGCCAGCTTGAGCTCCTTCGCCACGCCCTTCCAGGTCTTGGGCAGAAATTGATAGGCCCCCGCTGCGGCGCTGGTGTAGCGCTTCACGATCACCCGCTCGGGATGACGTGAGAGGTCCTGAAACTGCCCGCCGCCATACATGATCCGGTATCCCTTGTCTTCGCCGTTTTTCCAGGTGCCCTCGGCATAGCGAATGGTGTTAAGCAGGGCGCGTCGCTCAGGTGTCAGCTCGTAACGACCACCCTCTTTGCCGGAGGACAGGGTGGCGCGGCTGCTGGTGTTGCGGCTGCTGGTGGCGCTTTGCTCAACCTGTTCTGCGGGCGCCTCTGCGTCCTGGAGCGGCTGTTTGGCTCCTGCGGACAGCACCAATCCTGCGGTCAGGGCTGCACCGACGACAGGCCGGCTCCAACGTGTGGCTGGGCTGAACGCAGAAAGGCGATGCACGCAGAACAATTAGGTGGACGATAAGAGTGCTGGCCCACGAGGCCTGGACGCGAGATCGGCGCCTGAGGGGTTGACGCGTTGTCTGTGCTGTGTATACGCAAGTGAGAGAAGGCTGAGAGTCTTGCGAGACTCGCCTCTGCGGCTGACGTTGTCTCCCTCAAGCCTCAGGGGCCATGGCTCGAGCCCATGGCCGTCGCATTGATCAGAGCAGCTAATGCTTCTCTTTGTTGCTGATCAGGCTGGCCGGGCGAAACCCAAGGCATCCCGAACGCGTTCAAGGGTGGCGTTGGCCACGGTTTCGGCCTTCTCACGGCCTGTTCTCAGCACCTGATCGAGCTCTGTGGGGTCCTGCATCAGCTCCCGATAGCGGGACTGGATGGGTTCCAGCGCGCTCACGGTGGCTTCGGCCAGCAGCGGCTTGAACTGTCCCCAACCCATCTCGGCGCATTCAGTGGCGGCCTGCTCCCGCCCCTTGCCGCTGAGGATTGCGTAGAGCCCAAGCAGGTTGTCGGTTTCCGGTCGATCGGGGTTGCCGAATTCGAGGCCACGCTCTGGATCGGTCTTGGCGCGTTTGATCTTTTTGGTGATCAGCTCCGGAGGGTCCAGAAGCGTGATGCGACTCCCCTCGTTGGGATCGCTCTTGCTCATCTTGCTGCGACCATCCGTCAGGCTCATCACCCGTGCCCCCTCCTTGAGGATGAGCGGTTTGGGCACTTTGAGCACCGGCGTGTCCTTGCCGCCGAAGCGGGCATTGATGCGCTGCTGGGCGATGTCGCGCGCCAGCTCCAGGTGCTGCTTCTGGTCCTCGCCGACGGGCACCAGGTCAGCGTCGTAGAGAAGGATGTCGGCGGCCATCAACACCGGATAGTCCAGCAGGCCCACGGAGACGTTGTCCCCCTGCTTCACCGCTTTCTCCTTGAACTGAATCATCCGCTCCAGCCAGTTGAGCGGCGTGACGCAATTCAGCAACCAGCACAGTTCGCTGTGGGCTGCCACCTGGCTCTGCACAAACACCGAACAGCGTTTGGGGTCCATGCCACAGGCCAGGTATAGCGCTGCTGTGGAACGGGTGTCCTCAGCCAGGCGGCTGGGGTCATGGGGAACAGTGATGGCATGGAGATCCACAACACATACAAAGGTGTCGTGGGTCTCCTGCAGATCAACCCAATTGCGGATGGCACCCAGCCAATTGCCGAGGTGCAGTGCTCCGGTCGGTTGCACCCCGGAAAGAACCCTTGGCCGGCTCATCAATCAGCCCTCTGCTGCGGTGTTGGTGTCGTCGCTGGAGGTTGCTTCTGATTCCACCACCGGCTCCACCACTGATCCAACCTCCGGCTCGGCAACCGGTTCAGCTGCAGCCTCCGGCTGGGGTTTGGCCGGTCGGGCAAAGGGATTCGGACGGGACCCACGGCCACCCCGCTCATCGTCAAAGCGGCGGCCACGACCGCCACCATCACGACCAGCACCATCACGCCGGCCGCCTCGTGCAGGCTGATTTTTCTGCTGTTCGATCAGAGCGTCGAGTTGGCCGTCCTCCAGCATTTGGCCAAGGCTGCGGACTGCGAAACCCAGCACAGCCACGGTTGAGCGGAGATTGAAGGCCTCCTGCAGGGCCCGGGCTGAGCGCATTTCGTTGTCACTCAGGCGAATCCGGAAGCCTCCGCCTTCACGGCCGCCACCACGGTTGCCACGACTGCGCTGACCATCTCGGCCGCCGTCTCCCTGTCCCGCCTGTTGTTGGGGATTGCTGTAGGAATCACTCATGGCCCATGGCCTGGAATCAGGCGCAAGTGTGACGCATCACCGGGGTGTTTTCGGTGATCCAGAGCAGCTGGTGGCATTCAACGCTGTTCTTCCGAGCCAGCACCAGCATCGGAACCACCGTGATCCCCCGTTCAATCCGTTCGCGATAGCTGCTCACCAGTTGTCGGTACCGCTCGGCTGTCCAACCGTGGATGGCCGTGTCACGACTGTTCCAGTAGTCCTGCAGCGCTCTTTGGCAGTCCTCGATGCCGAACTCCCGCCAGGAGCTCTGTTGGGCCAACAGTGGATCCATCCCCTGCTGCAGCAATCGCCGGTAATGCACCAGTTCCGGGGCTTCATCACGCCCATCCGGAGGGAGCCAACGATGAAGCTCGGTCAGGGGAGTTCGAGACAGCCGCAGCCAGCAGCGCTCCCGCAGCAACACCGGCAGTTGCCACGACCAGCTCTCGGCACGACGGACTTCATCGAGCACCTCAATCAGCCCCAGCTGCTGACGCTCGGTCAGTCCAGCGAGCGCCTGGGTTGTGGTGTCGACCTCAGCCATGGGCGCCGGTGTAGGTGATCCCGTCCTCCACGTAATCCTTGGGTTCCAGATGGATGGTGCACCGCACCGGCCCGAAACTTTCGTCCAAGCGCTCTTCCACCTCTTCGGTGATCCGGTGCGCCTTGGTGAGGTCGTCTGCTTCGACAACCATATGCATTTCGATGAACACCTGCTGGCCCAGAACGCCCCGGCTGGCGATGTCGTGGCAGTTCAAGACGCCGGCGGTGGCCATCGCTTCGGCATAGATGGCTTCAGGTGCAACCGCCATGTGGTCCACCAGCCAGGGCAAGGTTCCGCGCAGCACCTGCCAGCACACACGGATCAGTAGGAGTGCCATGGGGATGGCCAGCGCAACGTCGAGCCAGCTCAACTGCAGCCACACCGCCCCCGCCATGCCCACCAGCACCACCACGGTGGTCCAAACGTCGCTCGCCGCATGTTGAGCATCCGCTTTGAGCAGGTTGCTGTTCAGCCGCCGACCTTCCTGCAGCTCGTATCCCGCCAGCAGGAGGTTGAACCCCAGCACCAGCGTGAGCAGCACCAGCTCCTGGCTGGTCACCCGGATGGGCGGCAGGCCCTCGAGCAGTCTTTCCCCCGAACGCAGCAGGATCTCAAGGGCTGTGAACAGTATGAAGCCAGCGATGCCCAGGGCTCCCACCGCTTCGTATTTGCGGTGGCCGTAGGGGTGATCCCTGTCGGGGCGCGGATCGGACAGTTTGTTGGTGACCAGTCCCGTGAGGCTGGACAACGCATCGGTGGCGCTGTGCATGCCATCGGCGATCACCGCCAGGGAACCACTCATGGCTCCCACCAGAAGCTTCAGCAGCGACATGCTGATGTTCAGGCCCAGGGCCACCATCAGAACCCTGCGCACCCCCTGGCGGTTGTCGACCATCGCATTGGGATGACTTTGTGTCACGGCTGACTCCGGCCTGTTCCCAACTTATGGAGAACTCGTGTTTCTGGCCTGAAGTTCTGGTTTCAGGTGGTGGGTTGAGCTAAGAAGGGCCACTGCTACAGCAGACGTTCTGTTGAAACTCCCGGCTTCATGGCCAGAACTGGTGATGCCACCGTCGTCGCTGCTGCGGCCGTTGGCTCTGGCTGGAGCTGGTCTGCTTGCTGGACAGTGGCTGATCAGTGATGTAATGCATGTTCCCGGCGGGGGGCTGGGGCTGCTGGCCGCCGGTGGCGTTGTGATCTGGCTTGGCCGCAAGCCAAGTCAGCCGCGGTTTGCGGCGCCGGTCTCTCTGGATGGATGGATCGCTCGGTGCCAGGAGGTGCTCGATCAATTCGCACGTTTTGAGCAGCAACCCTCTGCCGATCTGGCCCGTCGCACTGAACTGAAACGGGTGCTGGACCGCTGCGGTCCGGTGCGCATGGCGATGGTCGCCTTGGGGGGCTCTCAGGGGCCGAATGAGGCAGACCTCAGCAGCTCTCTTGCTGGCCCGGCGCCGATGACGCTGTCGCTCTGCCATCCCCTTACCACCGACGACGGCAGCCGTTCCTGGCCCGGCGTCCTGCTGGATCAGGATTTGATCCTGTTCAGCCTGCAGGCGCCACTCCTGGCCTCGGATCTGCTCTGGCTGCAGCAGGTGCCGGATGATCAGCCGGCCTGGCTGCTTGTGTCGACCGATGCGAAGGACGCATCCACCGATGCCGTCGCGGCTGTTCGGGACGACCTTCCCGAGCGCTGGCATGAGCGGATCCTGGTTCAGGAGTCTTCGATGCAGCTGCGCACTGCGCTGGCACCGTTGCGCCGTTCGCTGAAACAGGCTGCGGTGGAGACGCGTCCGCGACTCCTGGCGGACTTGCATCGCCGTTGGCAGCGTGACCTCGAATCGCTTCGGCGCAAACGCTTTCTGCAGATTCAGCAGCGCACCCAGTGGGTCGTGGCCGGGTCGGTGATGGCCTCCCCCATCGCCAGCCTTGATCTTCTGGCCGTGGCGGTGGCGAACGGTTTGATGATCAAGGAGATGGGAGAGATCTGGGGAACATCGCTGCAGCCGGATGTGCTGAGGGAAGCGGCGGCGCAGCTGGCTCGGGTAGCCCTCGCTCAGGGCGTGGTGGAGTGGACCGGACAGACCTTGCTGGGGCTGGCCAAGCTGGATGGGGGGAGCTGGCTGATCGCCGGTTCGATGCAGGCCCTCAGTGCGGCTTACCTCACCCGTGTGGTGGGACGCTCCATGGCGGATTGGCTGGCGATCAATGCCGGCGTTGACGAGCTTGATCTTGTGGCGTTGAAGCAGCAGGCACCGTTGTTGGTGGCTCGGGCTGCAGAGGAGGAACGGGTGAACTGGAATGGCTTCGTTCAGCAATCCCGCGAGTGGCTGCTTCATGCAACTTCATGAACGCTTAATAAAGCGCTTAATGAAGTTTTTTTGAGACCTGATTCTGATTGTTGAGTTGTCATGTAACGGAACGTTCCGTCCATACACTTGATCCACCTGTCCCTTTTTTGAGGGAGAGGTTCATCCGTCTTCTTTTCTTCCATGTCCACCGCAATTCGCAGCGGACGCCAGAGCAATTGGGAAGCCTTTTGTCAGTGGGTGACCGACACCAACAACCGCATCTATGTGGGTTGGTTCGGCGTGCTGATGATTCCCTGCCTCCTGGCGGCCACCATCTGCTTCACCATTGCCTTTATCGCCGCTCCCCCGGTTGATATCGATGGCATCCGCGAGCCCGTCGCTGGCTCCCTGATCTACGGCAACAACATCATCTCCGGTGCTGTTATTCCGTCTTCAAACGCCATTGGCCTGCACTTCTACCCCATCTGGGAAGCTGCTTCCCTCGATGAGTGGCTGTACAACGGCGGCCCTTATCAGTTGGTCTGCTTCCACTTCCTGATCGGCATTTCCGCCTACATGGGTCGTCAGTGGGAACTCTCCTACCGCCTGGGCATGCGCCCTTGGATCTGCGTCGCTTACAGCGCTCCGCTGTCTGCAGCGATGGCTGTTTTCCTGGTGTACCCCTTCGGTCAGGGTTCCTTCTCTGATGGCATGCCCCTGGGCATTTCTGGCACCTTCAACTTCATGTTGGTGTTCCAGGCCGAGCACAACATCCTGATGCACCCCTTCCACATGCTGGGCGTCGCAGGTGTTTTCGGCGGCAGCCTGTTCTCCGCCATGCACGGCTCCCTGGTGACCTCCTCCCTGGTGC
>Ga0189275_100340_pt1 | contig 26038 bp, 22 predicted proteins | sample N19A6minimetaG_FD_130329 | JGI IMG/M metagenome (GOLD analysis project Ga0189275, IMG submission 130329) | Marine microbial communities from the Costa Rica Dome - N19 A6 mini metaG | ecosystem: Environmental > Aquatic > Marine > Oceanic > Photic zone | place: Costa Rica: the Eastern Pacific...
CGAGATCGCCGGCGAACGTGTCTGGGGGCATGCCCCCAGACACGTTGCCATCCCATCAAACATCAATCATGAAGGTGCGAGACTCTACCTCTGAATGGTAACAATCAGGGGAGCACGTCAAGAACTGAAAGCTCCCTGACGCTTCTAACGTCAAGTTTCTGATAGATGTTCTTCCGGTGAAACTTGATGGTGTTCAGCGACAGCTGAAGGGTGTCAGCAACTTCGGCCTCAGCCAATCCGTTGAGCAATAGGTCGAGGCACTGACTCTCGCGAGTCGTTAGTTGCGCCATTCCCTTTAGAAATTCTTCCTGAGGAGACGAGCAAGTCTCGTCGGGAACGATTAGTGTCAATCCCCTGTCGAGCACATCCATCGGTCCGAGTTTGAGAAGCCTGTCAGCGACACCATCCACCTTCAACAAAGTGACATTCGATTTTTGCCGATCAAAAGCACCTTTAACTTCAATACTGCTTCGTACTCTCTCCGCCTTATCGAGAGCAAGCCGGTCACAAGGTGCGAGTTCGATTCTGTGAGTGCTCAGCGGGACTATCCATCTATGCCGCACAACCAGTTTTCCTTTCTGGTCGACAACAAGAAACGGAACCTCGCGTCGGCACAGCGAGTAAAAAGCCGAGAACGGTTCCTCACTGCCAATTGTTTTTGAGGCAATCTCTAACGCGGTTCGCGTATGAAACTGCAGCGATTTTATGATCGCCAAATCCTCAGCAGACCACATCGGCTGATCAACGCCCCTGTACACATTAAGTACAGTTACATGTGATGACCCCTCTGAAAGCACACACCGCGCAATATCACCAAAATTAAAAGCGCGAATTGTTTCCCAAAGATCGTTGCTGTTCCGGACTTTATTTTTTCGGAGCCCTCCCAATGTCACAACACCAAATTTTTTCTCCAAGTCAGGCTGGAAAAAGGGGTTGCTGGTGCCACGAAACTCATCCAGCGCGCTGGCAAACAAACCGTTCGTGTCTTGGCTGATATATGCGGTCCGCCGACGGCTCCTGTCTTCTGCCAAAGAGAATTGCAAGATCGCCGCGAAGCAGCCTCGGGCAGAACCGCAAATAGCGTCCAGCAGAAGCGGCCAGTCTCCGACAGATGCTGCTTGGTAGAGCCGCGCAATGACGGCGTCGCTTAATGCGTTCATCAGGCATTCTAGCCTTTGACTATGGCAGGCCCCTTCTCAGACCGCCGCGAAAACAATCCCACCCCTTGGGGTGTTCCCGCATCAACCTGCGAGCTTTACCCACCGGCAGCAACAGTAATTTGCCACCTGACTTTGCAGGAAGACGGAGACAGCATGTGAATCGGATAGTGAAAACACGTCAATTAGGCCTCCCGAACGCAACGAAATCAATAACGCACCAAGCCCTGGAAGCATTGAGATCGTTGGCAGCGAAATCTTTGCGATTGCGTCGAGGCACAGCGCACTCGTCTACAATCTTGAGAGCGGACAAGCCCAAGAGCGCCGCGATATCTGCAACTGCATATCCTCCGGCATTCCGGCGTCTTTTGAAATCCGCGCCGCCAAAATCGGCGACACTTGGCGGACTGAACTTCCCCACAAGGTCCTCTAGCCAATCCCACAAGCGAGTGCTGACATGCCCCTGCTAGCATGTTCAACGATAGCCAAGGCGCTTCTGGTTGCCAGCGCCGCCACCTTGTGTATGCCCGCACAATCCAGTGCTCAGACCGACTTCCATATTCTCGGCGAAACCTTCGAAAGCTTCGCATGGGCTGCCGCTGTCGAACCTTTGGAGCGCTTACAGCGGACCCCAATCTCGCCGCGCTCCGCGCGCGAGGCATACCTTGCGCGCCAAGGCTTTCTGGAAGATTTCGACAGTCGCACCAGCGCAGCCGCGTGGTTGAACGACGACAATCAACAAATCGACCATGGTGTCGACCGGCGCCTGGTGCGGCGCTTGCGTTGCGGTGGCGCGGGATATCGCTGCCCGCAAAACTTGCCTGTGTTCGCCGGCCAGACGATCGAGCACTTGGCCGTCACCTTCGTGCACGAGACACCGGTTCTGGTCGAAGTGCGATTGTTGAATCCGCAGATCGATAGCAGTTGGTCTGATACCGACAAGCCTCGGCAGATATTCGATGATGTGGGCCTTCGCGCCTACGTCGCGACAATGTTTCCCGATGCGTCAGTGATGACCCGAGGCGATTACACGGCGGCCAACCGACACACTGGCGATGTGCCGACATTGCCTCGGCCCATTCTTACCGACGAACACTCGATGAGCATCCAGCCCCTAGTCGCTTGCGAAGAACGGACTTGTTTGTCGCTCGGGCCGCGCCGCAACGGTGATCAAAGCACACTTTCTGCAACACTGTGGACCAACCCCTACGAGCTCAACCAATACCTGCGGGCACAGACCGCACGTGCCTATCTCGATGCGCATGAAGCCCAGCGCCCTGCGAACAGCGGACCACCCAGTGTCGATCCGAACAAGCAGCCGCGATAGGCGGACCTGATCGCGGCAAGACCAGAATTCTGACAACGGGGAACCATCATGAAACTGAGAGCGATCTTTTGCAGCTCATTGATCTTGATTGGCCTGACGGCCTGCAGCGGCGGCTTCAACGGCGCACCAGAGCCGGAAGACATCGAGAACGCCGTCAGAGGCAGCTTCGCGATTACATCAAGGCGCGGAGCATCGGTTTACAATCTCGAATGTGAGCGAGCCCAAGAGGGCCGTTACATCTGCACCTACAGAGCCTCCGGGGTTCAAGCCACCTTCGAAAACTGCGTCATCAAAGTCGGCGACACGTGGCGGCTCGAACGTTCCCGCGAGTGCCTCTAACCAACCTCATATCTAAGGAGTTCAGATATGTCTCTGCTTGCCGTCAAGCGTGCGAGTAAGCCGCTGAATCACGTGCGTCTTGCCTATCTCGTTCTTGGTCTTGCCGGGCTCACCGCTTGTAGTGACGCTTCCGGCCCACAGCCGTACTACGGAGTCTGGGAGACCGATCAACAACGCTGGTTCGCCGATGACCAAGAATGGCGTATGGACGGACTAACTGTCACCTTCCAGACGACTATTCGTGCGGATGGCACGCTTCTGATGGAGGGCAGCGGACGAACTCAGGAAGCCACCATCGAGCCAATCAACGCACGCCGGCTTCGTATAACATTCCACGAAGCGACTGGGCCTATCGACTGCACATTCGAAGGTGAAGGAAACGGGGCCATCATCGAATGTTTGGGCTCGAACAGACCCGATCAAGAATCAAGTTTCCGCTGGATCATGAACCGGATTTATAACTAATGATCGCGGTCGAGGCAGCGCAAAGCAAAGCCCCGTCTTCCTGTCCACTTTTCCTTCTTCCATCACTGTCGGGCGCCAGCCCTCCCCGGTCGCGCGAGGCAACTTCTGTCATGGGCATTGGCGTTGTGCGGCCGGAGCGCTAGCTTTCCTCTCAAACACGATGATGAGGGGATATCATGGCTCGACTGACCGCTCTGGCCGGCGCATTGGCGGCACTCACCGCTGCGTCTGCCCAGGCTGAACCGATCGAATTTTTCCAGCTGGATGCGACGCCGTATGACGAGAGCGTTCCGGCGCCCGAGGATGTGCTCGGCTTTGGGGTCGGCGACCGCCCGGTCCGCCACGACCAGATGGTCGCCTACCTGACCCAGCTTGCCGAGACCTCCGACCGGATCACAGTCGAGACGATCGGCTATTCCCATGAAGGCCGGCCGATCCTGTTCTTCACGGTGACCTCGCCGGAGAACCACGCCCGGATCGAGGAGATTCGCGAGGCTCATCTGGCCAGTCTCGAGCCCGGCGCCGAAGCCGATCCGGACGCACCGGCGGTGATCTGGCTGAATTATGGTGTCCACGGCGCAGAATCGGCCGGCATGGATGCGGCGATCCCGACGCTGTACCATTATGCGGCTGCCGAAGGCCTGGAAGTCGAGGCGGACCTGCGCGAAAGCGTCATCCTGATCACCGCCATCTTCAATCCGGACGGCCATTCGCGCCGGGTGAACCATGTGGAGACCTATGGCGCGACCGTTCCGGTCACCGATCCCGATCACGAGCAGCACAATCTGTGGACCACGGCGCGGACCAATCACTACTGGTTCGATCTCAATCGCCAATGGCTGCTGCAGACCCAGCCGGAAAGCCAGGCCTGGCTGACCCAGTGGCATCGCTGGAAGCCGATGGTCTCGGCCGATTTCCACGAAATGGGCACCGAGAGCACTTTCTACTTTCACCCCGGTGAGCCGCGTCGCCGCAATCCGCTGATCCCGGAACAGGCGCGCGAACTGACCCAGGGCATCGCCCAGCACCATATCGCCTTCCTGGACAGCGAGGCGCGCCTCTACACCTCCGAGGAAGGCTTCGACAATTTCTATGTCGGCAAGGGCTCGACCTATCCGCAGGTCAATGGCTCGCTGGGCATCCTGTTCGAGATCGGCGCGGCCCGCGGCGGCCTGATCGAGAGCGACCGGGGCCTCGTCAGCCATGCCGACAATGTGCGCACCCATTTCCGCACGTCGCTGACGACCGTGTCTGGCGCCCTCGCCCAGCACCGCGAGATCGCGGACTATCAGCGCGAGTTCTTCGCCAACTCCCTGCAAGCCGGCCGCAATGATGCCGACCGCGCCTTTGTCTTCTCCGCCGAGGGCGATCCGGTGCGGGCGGGGCTGTTTGTCGACCTGCTGGAACGTCACGATATCCGCGTCAACGCGCTGGCCCGCGACGTTACGGTCGACGGCCGGACCTGGCGCGCCGGCGAGGCCTATGTCGTCGAACTGGCCCAGCCGCAATACACGATGATCCGTTCGATGTTCGACCGGGTCACCGAGTTCGAGGAAAACATCTTCTACGACGTGTCCGGCTGGACCCTGCCGCTGGCCTACGATCTCGACTACGCCGCCGTCGGCCGCAGCTTCAACGCCGCCATCCTCGGTGATGAAGTGACCGCCGAGCCGGTCGTGCAGCCGGCCCCGCCGGCCTCCTCCTACGGCTATGTCCTGCGCTGGTCGGACTATTACGCCCCGCGCGCACTCTACCGCCTGCTGGACGCCGATATCCGCGTGCGTGTCGCCACCGAACCGGCAACCATCTCGACCAGCGAAGGCCGGATCGATTTCGGCCCGGGCAGCGTCTTCGTGCCGCTGGTCGGTCAGGACACGGATCGCGACGCCATCCACGCCATGGTCAGCGATATCGCGGCCGAGGACGGGGTGGCCGTTTATGCCGTGACATCCGGTTCAACCGCCTCGGGCACGCCGGACATCGGCGACAGCAGCGGTTTCCGTGCCGTGGAACGCCCGGAAGTCCTGGTTCTGATTGAGGACGGGCTGGCCACCTATGATGCCGGTGAAGTCTGGCACCAGCTGGATCACCGCATGCACATCCCCGTCACGCTTCGCCGCAAGAACGATCTCTCGGGCCTCGACTGGTCGCGCTATACGCACATGGTGATCGTCGGTGGCGGCAATACCGCCCTGCCCTCCAGCGCCCGCGAACGTGTCGAACAATGGGTGCGCGAGGATGGCGGTGTGATCATCGCCACCCGCCAGGCCGCCCGCATGGCCGAACGCACCTTCTTCGATGTCGAGGATGAGGAAGACGAGACCGGCAACGACGAGCCGCTGGCCCGCCGCAATTATTCCGCCATGCCGGTGGACGATGCCGAACACGTCATCGGCGGGGCGATCTTTGCCGGCGATCTGGATACCAGCCACCCGATCGGCTTTGGCTATACCGACCGCTTCATCCCGCTTCACCGCAACACCACGCTGACCCTGGCGCGTCCGGAGGACGATCCGTTTGCGGTCGTCGTGGAGTATCCGGAAGACCCGCTCCTGTCGGGCTATGCCTCGCAGCGGCGTCTCGACGAGATCACCGGCACGCCGGCCGTCGTCGCCCGCCGGCTGGGCCGCGGCTCGGTGATCCTGTTCGCCGACAATCCCAACTTCCGCGCCACTTTCCGCGGTTCGGAGAAGATGTTCATGAATGCCATCTTCTTCGGCGGCCTGATCGATCGTCCCCGCGGCGACTATCAGTAACAGGCAGGCGCACCTGACAAGAAAGGCCGGCCCGGACACTCCGCGCCGGCCCTTTTTGTTCAAGGGCTTTGCCCGGCCCTATTCGAGCAGTTCGCTGCGCATTGCGGCAAGGTCCGCCTCGCTGACATCCAGCGCTTCGAGAAGATAGGCCTCGACACTGCCGTGATCGGCCTCGATCTGTTCGAGTGCCGCCTGGAGATAGGCCGGATCGGACGCCATGAAGGGCGCGATGACCGCTTCGGGCAGTTGCGCCCAGAACGCCATCGGATCCTCCGGATCGATCGCCTCGCGCTCCTCGCGCAGTTCGGCCATGTAATCGACGAGATCGTCGGACATGGCATAGTCGGCAAGGATGGTTTCGCGCGGCACGCCCAGCGCCGTCAGGATCAGTCCGGCCGCCACGCCGGTGCGGTCCTTGCCGGCGGTGCAGTGGAAGGCCAGCGGCAGGTCGCCCGCGGCAAGCCGCTCGAACATCACGGCATAGCGCGGCGCAAACTCGGTCGGTGCCTGGCGGTAGAACTCCGTCATCGCCGCAGCCGACCGCTCAGGCGACATTTCGCCTGCGAATGCCGCGGCAAAGCCGGACGTATCCATTTCATAATCCCAGTCGATATGCTCGACCGGTCCGCCAGCCCATTCGGTCGGCTCCTCGGCCCGTTCCGAATTGGCGCGGAAGTCGCAGATCACGGCGATATCGAGATCGGCCAGGTATTGATAGTCCTGCGCCGTCAGCTCGTGCATCGCGCCTGAGCGGTAGAGCCGGCCCCATTTGACGCTTTGGCCGTCCGCCGTGCGATAACCGCCCAGATCCCGGAAATTGCGGCCGCCTTCCAGCGGCAGGACACGTTCGGCCACCTCGATCACCGCACCCGTTTCGGGGCGGAGCAGGAAATAGGGGCGGCCGGCCCCGGCCGGTTGGTAGGTGAAATTGCGGTCTTCATCATCCATGGACAGTGGTGTGGCCTCGTCGATACCGGCATCGGCCTCGTGCGCGACGAACACGTCGACCGGGCCTTCCAGGGTCCAGCTGACTGCGATCATGCCATCCGCGGTCCGGATGGCTTCAGCCAGGGGGGCTTCGGCGTGGGCTGCGGCGGTCAGCGCGATCGCGGCAATGCCGGCGAACAGATTGCGATACATCGGGGGTCTCCTGAATTTTGGCGGCCGGACACCCGAAAGCATCCGGCCCACCGGCTTCGTAGCTCGAGAGGTCAGTAGTCAACGCGGATGCCGAACAGGAAGCGGCGGCCATAGCCCTCCACCTGGTTCGGCGTCGCACGCGTGCCCGCATAGCGGACATCGATGGCGTCGGTGAGATTGTTGGCGTTGGCGAACAGGGTCACACCTGCCCCGCCCGGCGTGACCGGAAGGACGTAGCGCAAGGACGCGTCGACCCGCTCCTGCTCGTCCCAGTATTCGGCCAGGCTGTCATTCTCCGTCGTGGACAGCCAGGCGTCGCGATACTGATAGTTCACGCGCGCCGAAAAGCCCGCCTTCTCGTAGAAGAGCGAGGCATTGTAGATCACGTCCGACGTGCCCGGCAGCGAGAAGCTGTTGCCGGAAAGCGTGTCGAACGAGCTGTCGAGCACGGTGAGATTGGCCGACACGCCGAACCCGTCGAAAGGCGCCGGCAGAAGATCGGTCGCCTGGCCGATGAAGTTGAGTTCGATACCGGACAGCTCGCCCTCATTGCCGTTCACCGGGCCGGCCAGCGTCCAGTCCTCGCCGGCCGCCGACGGCAGGTAGAGACCGCCGTCGATCGTGGTCGTGTCGACATAGATCACGTCGTCGACATGCCGGTAGAAAACCCCCGCCGAGAGCAGGCTGGCCGGTGCGAAATACCATTCCAGCGCGGCGTCGAATCCCCAGGTCGTTTCCGGGTCCAGCGTCGGGTTGCCGCCGCTGACCGTCCGGCTGGTCGGGTCGACCGAGGCCGAGGCGCGCAATTCGGTATAGGTCGGCCGGGACAGGCCCGTGGACGCGGAGACGCGGAATTTGAGGTCGTCGCGCAAGTCGAAATTGATGTGCACGCTGGGCAGCACGCTCACATAGTCGTCCGAATACGCCGAGGCGAGCTGGGGACCGTCCGTGCTGTAGTCGGTCATCTCGACGCGGGCGCCATAGACAATATTGCCGCCGTCGAAATGCGTCGTCGCCATGGCGTAGGCGGCGAGGATATCCTCCTCGATCTCGATCAGCTGGTCGGCAGAGGGCGAGATTCCCAGACCGCCCACGGCCGCGGCCCAAGCGTCGCGCAGGCCGGTATTGTCGTAGTAGGTGCCGCCGATCGTATTGCTGAAACCGGTATCCCACGCCTCGCCGGTATCGAAGCTGGCGATGTCGATCGAGGACGGGAAGCTGCCGATCGAGAAGCTCAGGCCATTGCCGACCGCTTCACGCGTATCGTACTGAAACCCCGTGCGCAGATCGGTGTCCCGGCCGAACAGGGTGATGGCGCGCTCGCCGTCGATGCGCAGCTTCCAGGCTTCGGTGTCGAGGGCCATGTCGATGATATAGGCCAGATTGGCCCCGTAAGGCAGCGTCGACGGGTTTGCGACCGCCTGGCTGAAGGGCTGGTAGACGCTCACAAGCGGCGCGTTGACGTCGCTGACGTCGAAGGCCGCGGCTGCCGTACCGCCGGCGCTGTAGGCGATCGGCAGGTCCGTGTCGTTGCCCGTTTCGGTATAATTCAGCCGGCCCTCGACGAACCATGCGCCGATATCGGCGTCGGCGCCGATCGTGTTGGTCCAGGTCGAGTTGTGATACTCGCCGTATTCCAGCAGCCGGCTGACGAGCACCAGCGGCGCATAACCGGTCGCACCCGGGGCAACCGTACCGCCGAGCGCGCCCGCCCCGCCCGCGAAATCGAAGACGTACTGATTGCGCTGTTCGCGGTCGATGAACTCGGAATACAGCGTCGATGCGAAGACACGCGAGACCGGCCCTTCGGGACGGAATTCCAGATAGCCGCCATAGGCGTTGTCTTCACGCTCGACGAGATAGTTGCGGAAGTCGAGCTCGTTGACCGTCAGCGTGCCGCCGGCGTCTATCTCGAGATCGAGTTCACGATTGTCAGTGACCTGTTCGCGCGAATTGTTCGAGCCGAAGAGCGCGAAGCCGAACTGCTCGCCGGACCAGGACAGGCGGGCATTATACTTGCCGATATCCCCGCCGCCGAGTTCCTGCTCGCCCGCACCGGCTTCCACCGATACGCTCAGCCCCTCCCGGTCGAACGGGTTGAAGGTGCGGATATTCACGAAGCCCGAAACCGCTTCGCCCGGCATGTCGGGCGTGATCGCCTTGTGCGCTTCCACCGCCGAGGTGATGACTGACGGAAAGCTGTCGAAACGCGGGATACGGCCGTTTTCGGCGCCCAGCACGTCGATGCCGTCAAAGGCGATCGCGGTCCAGCGGAACGGCGCACCGCGGAAGTTGATGAAGCGGGCCTGACCCTGGTCGCGCTCGATGGCGATGCCCGGCAGACGGCCCAGGCTGTCGGCCAGGTTCTGGTCCGGAAAGCGGCCGATCGTATCCGCGGAGATGACGTCGAGCACGTTGTCGGCCTCACGCTTCAGGCTGATCGCCGCAGCCTGGGAATCGCGGATCGGCGATGCCGTGACGGTGATGACATCGGCATCGGCGGCCTCCTGCGCCCCGGCCGCGGCCAGACCGGCGCCAGCAAGCGCCATCGAACAGATTGAAGTAAGAAGATGCGTACGCGACATGATCGCCCCCTGAGTGGATAACCCGGGACGCCATAGCGAATTCGAACATTTGTACCCAATGAAGTTTGGGCGACACTCTCATGTCAGAATTCCGTCGTTTCCGTTATACAAATGTGAAACTGCCTATTATTGTTTTGAATTGTCAAGGCCTTGCGGCCGAACGGCCTGGAGAACCGCCTCGGGCGCGCATTGATTCTTGCTCGAATTTCGAACACTTGTACCCATTCACACTTGTACTGGTGTGCCTGTTCGAACACAGCTAGTGTCGGTCCCATGACGTTTCCCGAAACGACGACCGCCCCGCCGACGCAACCTGAAGTCCGCAGCGCCCTTGTCGACGCCGCTGCCAGCCTGTTCGCGAGGGGCGGCGTGCGTGGGGCAACTGCGCGCGCCATCGCCACCGCCGCAGCGGCTCCCGTGTCGGCCATCAATTACTATTTCGGTTCAAAGGAGGCGCTGCTGGTCGAGGCGGCCCGCCAGACCCAACGCGCCGATGCCGCATGGCTGAAAGAGGAGGCCCGTCAGGTTCAGCGGCTTGAAACGGAACCGGCGCTGTTGTCCGACTGGTTCGCTGCGTTCTGCCTTCACCGCGCCGTCGCCGGGCAGGACAGCACGCTGATCGCGGCCGACACCGCCCTGCAGGCTGCCCGTTCCGACGCCTTCGCCGGCGTCGCGCGCGACTGGGACACCGCAACAACCGGGTTCTTCGCCGAAGTCATGCCGGCTTTCGGAATATCTCCGGAAAAGGCGAGCATGTTCGCCGACTTTTTCACGGCCGTACCGCTCATGGTGCCGGCCGCAAGCGGGACCGCAACCTCCGCCTGGGTCATATCCACCGCCCGCTACCTGGCTGACACGGCACAGGGCCGCTGGCACGATGCCGCGCCCTGGCGGGAACGGATCGAGCGCATGGCCAGCGCAGCCGACAGGCAGCGGGCGGACCGTGGCGCCGTTCCCGACACCCCCGCCGCGCAGCGCATTCTCGACGGCGCCACCCGCGTTCTGATCCGCGATGGAGCCGCGGCCCTGACCCACCGGGCGATTTCCGAGGAAGCCGGCGTCGCCCTGTCGGCCACCACGCGTCTGTTCGACGGCCGCGACGCGATCCTGCGGGCCACGTTTGAACGCATTTATCTCGGTTTCGTGCGGGAAATCGAGGAACAACGCCCGGCGCTGCCGCCAGCCTCGCAATCGGTGGACGATTTTGTCGAGACCATGTCGGAACCGCTCAACCGGGCCGACGGGCAGATTCGCCCGGAACTGACCGCCATGGAAGAAACATTCCTCGCCGCAAGGCGCGATCCGGAACTGTCGGGACTGATGCTGCATCTCGCTGCCACGCGCGGCACGACGTCGGCCGGGCTTATGGCCTCTCTGAAAAGTTCGCGCGCACCGACACGGACGGACGCCTTCCTCATGTCGATTTGCGCTTTCGGCATGATGCGGTCACTGCGCTGTGCCCCGCCGGAGCGCAGACGCACGATATCGCGCGAACGCCTGCGTGCCCGGCTGGCCGTGCTGTTCGGCGAAGAGTCCGGCGCGGTCTGAATTGTCCGCAAGGCAGCATTTGACGCTTGGCCCCGAAGCGCGTTCAATCCCCGCTCCTCCGCCGGCGGTACAAGGCCTGCGGATGCAAATGGGGATATCACGATGACACTGAAGCCAAGCCTGCCAGCCCTTGCGGTGTGTACAGCCGCAATCGCCCTGGCTGCCTGCAGCAGCGGCTCGGACACCGCCTCCTCGGGCGAATCCGGGTCCTCGGGCAGCAATTCGGGCGGATCCGGCGATATCGTCCGGATCAATCTCGACCCGTATCCGTCCACCTATACGCCGCGGCCCAGCGGCACGACCCTGATCCGCGGCGCCACGGTGCTCGACGGGATCGGCGGGCAGATCGAGAATGGCGATGTGCTGATCGAGAACGGCCGTATCGCCGCTGTCGGCACCGGCCTGGAAGCGCCGGACGGTGCAACCGTCGTCGATGGCGCCGGCCGCTATGTCACGCCGGGCATTATCGATATCCACTCCCATCTGGGCGCCTACCCGTCGCCGGGCGTCAGCGCCCATTCTGACGGCAATGAGGCGACCGAGCCGGTGACGGCGGAAGTCTGGGTCGAGCACTCGGTCTGGCCGCAGGACCCCGGTTTCGAGCATGCGCTGGCCGGCGGCGTCACCACGCTGCACGTCCTGCCCGGCTCGGCCAATTTGTTCGGCGGCCGCGGCATCACCCTGCGCAATGTGCCGGGGCGTACGGTGCAGGAGATGAAATTCCCGGATGCGCCCTACACGCTGAAAATGGCCTGCGGCGAGAACCCGTCGCGCGTCTATGGCAATCGCGGCCGTTCGCCGGCTACCGACATGGGCAATATGGCCGGCTACCGCGCCTCCTGGATCGAAGCGTCGAACTATCGCGACAGCTGGCATGAATACTGGGAAGCGGCGGAGAATGGCGAGGATGTCGATCCGCCGACGCAGGATCTCGAGCTCGACACGCTGATGGGTGTGCTGGAAGGCGAAATCCTGGTGCAGCAGCACTGCTACCGCGCCGACCAGATGGCCCAGATCATGGATATGGCCGAGGAGTTCGGCTACCAGGTCACGACTTTCCACCACGCCGTCGAAGCCTACAAGATCCCCGACCTGCTGGCCGAGCACAATGTGTGTGCCGCCGTGTGGGCGGACTGGGGCGGCTTCAAGATGGAAGCCTATGACACGGTCCGTGAAAACCTGGCCATGACGCACGCCAATGGCGCCTGCGCCATGATCCACTCGGACGACGCCAACGGCATCCAGCGGCTCAACCAGGAAATCGCCAAGGCGCTCGCCGACGGGCGCCGTGCGGGTCTGGACATTTCCGAGGCCGAAGCCTGGGCCTGGGCGTCCTCGCGTCCGGCGCAGGCGCTGGGCATCGGCGACGAGACCGGTTCGCTGCAGGAAGGCTATCGCGCCGATGTGGTGCTGTGGTCCGGCAATCCCTTTTCCACCTACACGCGGGCCGACCAGGTCTGGATCGACGGTGCGCTGAGCTATGACCGGCGCAATACCGATCTCCAGCCCGTCCGCGACTTCATGCTCGGCCAGCCCGGCGAAGGAGAGCAGTAATGAAACAGCTGATTTCAGTTCTGGCGGCCAGTGTGGCCCTCGCTGCACCGGCTGCCGCCCAGACCTATGCCGTGACCAATGGCCGGGTCGTCACCAATACCGATGCCGGCATTCTGGAGAATGCCACCGTGATCGTGCGTGACGGCGATATCGTCGCGGTCGGTGCGGGGGCGGAAATCCCCGAAGATGCCACGGTGATCGATGCCTCCGGCAACTGGGTCACACCCGGCGTGTTTGCGGCCTTTTCCCAGCTCGGCCTGATCGAGGTCGCCCTGGAAGGCTCGACTACGGACGACAGCGCAAACGAGTCGCCCTTCTCGGTCGCCCTCGACGTCGCCGACGGCTTCAACCCTGCGGGCACCTATCTGGCGACCAACCGGATGGAAGGCGTCACGCGGGCCGCGATCTTCCCGTCCACCGGCCACAATATCTTCGCTGGCCAGGGCGCGCTGATCGATACCAGCGGCGAGGCCGACTCGCTCTTCCAGGCCGGCAGCTTCGTCTATGCCGACCTGTCCGAATCGGGCGCCGGCCGTGCCGGCGGCTCGCGCCCGGCGGCCTGGGCCTTCCTGGAAGCCGCGCTGGCGGACGCTCGCGGCTATCCGGGGCGGTTCTCGGGCGATCATGAAGGCGATGCGCTGAACCGCTATGACGCGGCGGCCCTGCTGCCCGTCGCCCGCGGCCGCGTGCCGCTGGTCATGGCCGTCAACCGCGCGGCGGACATCCGCCGGGCGATCCGCTTCAAGGCCGACAATGCACCGATCCAGCTGATCCTGGTCGGGGCGGCGGAAGGCTGGATGGTCGCAGAGGAGCTGGCCGCAGCCGACATTCCGGTGATCGTGGATCCGCTGGAAGACCTGCCCTCCTCCTTCGATGCGCTGGGTGCCTCGCTGCAGAACGCCGCGCGGCTGCAGGACGCCGGCGTGGACGTCGCCTATTCCACGGCCCCGACAGCCGACGGGTATTTCAACGCCCGCCTGGTGCCGCAGCATGCCGGCAATGCCGTTGCCAACGGTGTTCCCTGGGATGAGGCTTTCCGCGCCATCACGCTGACACCGGCGGAAATCTATGGCGTCGGCGACCGTTATGGCGCCCTCGCTCCGGGCTATGCCGGCGATGTCGTGGTGTGGGATGGCGACCCGCTGGAAGTGATGAGTGCACCGGTTGCAGTCCTCATCGACGGCGAGCCGACTGCGCTTGAATCGCGCCAGACTCAATTGCGCGACCGTTACATCAATATCACGGACGACACGCCATTCGCCTACAGACGCTAGGCTTTCGGCCCTGTTGCGTTGACACAACGAACGGTGTCCGTATTTTGCGCCCACCTGCGGCCGCGCCTTAACGGCGCGGCCGCTGTTCTTAGTGTGTCAAACAAAGGACGCCATGACGTTCGCTGAACTCGGACTGAGCCCGAAACTCCTCGAAGCGATTGAAGCTGCCGGGTATACTGACCCGACACCGATCCAGGCTGGCGCCATCCCGCCTGCCCTGGCCGGTCGCGATGTCCTCGGTATTGCCCAGACCGGTACGGGCAAGACCGCGTCCTTCACCCTGCCCCTGATCGAGCGCCTGTCGCGCGGCCGTGCCAAGGCACGCATGCCGCGCTCGCTGATCATTGCGCCCACGCGCGAACTCGCGGCCCAGGTCGCCGAGAATTTCGAGACCTATTCCAAGGGTCAGAAGCTCTCCATGGCGCTGCTGATCGGCGGCGTTGCCTTCGGGCCCCAGGAAGAGATCCTCAACAAGGGCGCCGACGTGCTGATCGCCACGCCGGGCCGCCTGCTCGACCATTTCGAGCGCGGCAAGCTGTTGATGAATGGCGTGCAGTTCCTCGTCGTCGACGAAGCCGATCGCATGCTGGACATGGGCTTCATCCCGGATCTCGAGCGCATCTTCAACATGGTGCCGCCGCGCCGCCAGGTGCTGTTCTTCTCGGCCACCATGCCGAAGGAGATCAAGAGCCTGGTCGACCGCTTCCTCAACGACCCCGAACGGATCGAGGTTGCCCGGCCCGCCACGACCGGCGCGAATATCCAGCAATACCTGGTGAAAGCCGCCTCCTCGGCTGCCAAGGACAAGCGCGCCGCCCTGCGCGCCGCGATGAACCGCGACGGTGTGAAGAACGGTATCATCTTCGCCAACCGCAAGCGCGATGTGGATATCGTTGCCCGCTCGCTGCAGCGCCACGGCTTCTCTGCCGCCCCGATCCACGGCGATCTGGACCAGTCCACGCGGACCGCAACGCTGGCCGGCTTCAAGTCGGGCGAACTGCGCTTCCTGGTGGCCTCGGACGTCGCCGCACGCGGGCTCGACATTCCCGATGTCAGCCACGTCTTCAATTATGACGTCCCGCACCATGCCGATGATTATGTCCACCGCATCGGCCGCACCGGCCGTGCCGGCAAGACCGGTGAAGCGATCACGATCACGACATCGGCCGACGACAAGTCGCTGTCTGCGGTTCTCAAACTGATCCAGCAGGACGTGCCGGAATTGCCGGTCGAGGGCGTGAAGGCATCGGCTCCGGATGCCGAAAAGCCGGCTTCCCGCAAAAGCCGCAGCACGCGTGGCGGCAGCAAGGCGTCTGAAAAGAAAGCCGAAAAGCCGGCGGAAAAGCCCGCAGCTTCGGCACGTGACGACAAGCCGTCCGGCAACCGCCCTGCCCGCGAAAAGTCGCGGCGGCGCCAGGATCACGACGATAATCGCGTCGTCGGATTCGGCGATCATGTGCCCGACTTCATGACCTAGATCCTGCTGCACGCCGCCGCTCCGGCACCGGCCGGGGCAGCGGCGGCGCACCCGCTGAAATCGTATGAAACGACTGTACAATCTGCGTCGACCTCATACGATATGAGCAATTTTTACCTCTTCTTTTCCTTTCTCCCCTAGTCTTCCGATTGTCGCGGACGAAGAAGCTCGTTCGCCAAGGGAAGGACGTATCTCGTGAACGGTCGATTGCTAGGCAAGGAAGGACGTGAGTTCGCGCACAAGGCGCTTGAGCTCATGGATCAGTTTGACGTCGCTCCAACGCCGGAAAACTACGCCGTCTGGATCTGCTTCGCGAGCGATACCAATCCGGAACTCTGTGAAACCCTGCGCACCCATATCGAGGCCGGCGAGGTCTTCAGCGAAACCGTAAACGCGGAACTCTTCGAACAATATTTCCAGTGGAAAGCCATCCAGGATGCGATCCTGGAGAGCGGCAGCCTGATGAGCCGCGAGCTCGGCGCCGTGAAGCAGTCGCTGGAAGCGGCCGAACGCGACACTGTCGCCTACGGCAAGGCCCTGGAAGGCGCCACGCATGAACTCGTTGCCAGCCCGGATGCGGCCGGCATGAAGCGCCTGGTCGAATCGCTGGTTTCCGCCACAGCGCGCATGCAACGGCGCAGCCAGGCGCTTGAGGACAAGTTGCAGGCGACGTCCAACGAAGTCACCAAGCTGAAGACCCATCTCGAACGGGTCCGCGAAGAAGCCATGACCGATGCCCTCACCGGCATCGCCAACCGCAAGCGTTTCGACGAAGCGCTGCGCCGGGCCCGCCGGGCTTCGGAGTCCGATGGCACGCCGATGAGCCTGATCCTGTGCGACATCGACTTCTTCAAGCGCTTCAACGACACCTGGGGTCACCAGACCGGTGACCAGATCATCCGTTTTGTTGCCGGCTGCCTGACCCGTCACTCGCTGGAACACCATGTCGTGGCCCGCTATGGCGGCGAGGAATTCGGTATCGTCATGCCGAACACCGACACGGCGACGGCCACGGAAATCGCGGAAAAGATCCGCAAGACGGTCGAATCCAAGAAACTGCTGCGCAAATCCACCAATGAGGATCTGGGCAATATCACGGTTTCGCTGGGCATTGCCGGCTATCGCGACGGCGAGTCGATCGAGGAACTGATCGAGCGTTCGGACGCCAATCTCTACAAGTCCAAGACGGAAGGGCGGAACCGCTCGACCAGCGACGCGAGCACGGCGAGCCGGTCTGCCGCGGCCTGATCAAGCCGCGCCTCTGCCGGGAAAAGATGATGCCGCCTCAAGGGCGGCATTTTTCTTTGCGGCTCTATCCGTCGGCCGGCGGCTGGGTCGACTGGAAGCTCGCCCGCGAGGCCCAGGCATCGTGCAGGGCCACCAGTCGCGGACGCCCCGATCGCCAGTCACACTCGGGATAGCGGAAATCGAGATAGCCCAGCGCCACGGCCATCGTCAGCGGCCCCTGGGCGTGCGGATTATCCGCCTCGCCCATGCCCGCTTCCAGCTCGTCCAGCGCGCGCTGGATGCCGCGCTCGCGCCGGCCTATCCAGAAGTCCGACCGGATGCCTTCATCGCGCACCATCTCGACCCGGCGCATGACCGTCAGATCGAGCAGCCCGCTGCCCAGCGCTTCCAGGCGGCGGTCCGTCCAGTCGCGCGGCCAGGGCTCGCCGGCCCGTTCGGCGATATAGTCGGCAATCAGGGCGCTTTCGGTGAGCGCCTGGCCGTCATCCATCAGGAGGCACGGCACCCGGCCCAGCGGATTGGCCCTGAGCAGGTCCGGATCGTCATCAAAGGGGTGGGCCTCCACCTCCTCGATCGCATCGCCCAGAGCGAATTCGCGCACCATGACACGGCATTTGCGCGAATAGGGCGAGGTCGAGGAGATAATCAGCTTCATGAAGATCAGGCACTCACGGCCGGGACGATGGTGACACTTTCCCCGCAGCCGCAGGCATCGGTCTGATTGGGGTTGTTGAACACGAATTTTGCGTGCAGCGGCGTCACTTCGTAATCGATCTGGGTGCCCAGCAGGAAAAGCAGCGCCTTCGATTCCAGCACGATCTCCACGCCCTTGTCCTCGACGCGCTCGTCCAGCGCCTCGGGCGCCTCGACATAGCCCATCTCGTATTCCATGCCGGCACAGCCGCCATTCTTGACGCCGACCCGCAGGAAGCCGGCGCCGCGAGTGGCCATGATCTCCTTCACGCGCGCGGCAGCGGCGTCGGTCAGGGTAACGGCCTTGGGTCTTTCGCGTCGGGTCATCATGCTTCGCGTCCAGTTGCGTCTAGAACATGTTCAGCGCCAGCCGCGCCTCGTCGGACATGCGGTCCGGCGTCCAGGGCGGTTCGAATGTCAGCTCGACGAGGGCGCGCTCGACCCCGTCGACCTTCTCCACGGCCTCCTGGACCCATCCGGGCATCTCGCCTGCCACCGGACAGCCCGGCGCCGTCAGCGACATTTCCACCTTCAGGGTCCGGTCGTCTTCCAGGTCGACCTTGTAGATCAGGCCGAGCTCGTAGATATCGACCGGGATTTCCGGATCATACACCGTCTTGAGCGCCGCGACGACATCATCGGTGATGCGCGCCAGCTCGTCCTGCGGAATCGCGCCCGCCGGCGGCGACACGGCAGCGGCCACCTCGGACGGTGTGGCCGGCTTGGCGGGCGTCCGCGGCGCGGACAGATCGATCATGTCTCGGTCTGTGGTCTGGGTCATTTCAAAGCCTAGATGAGAAACTCGCGGGCCTTTTTCAATGCGTCGACAAACGCATCGGCCTCTTCGAACGTGTTGTAGAGCGCAAAGGAGGCGCGCGCCGTGGCGCTCAGCCCCAGACGGCGCATCAGCGGCTGGGCGCAGTGGTGGCCGGCCCGCACGGCCACGCCGTACTTGTCGAGAATCTGGGCGACATCATGCGGATGCGCGCCGTCCATGTGGAAGGAGATGATGGCGCCCTTGTCCTGGGCCGTGCCGATCACGGTGAGACCGTCGATCTCCGCCAGCCCGGTCATGGCCCGGTCCATCAGCGCGCGCTCGTGCTCCATCATGGCGATCCGGTCATGACGCTCCACCCAGCGGATCGCCGCGCCCAGGCCAATCACATCGGCAATCGCCGGCGTCCCCGCCTCGAACTTGTGCGGCACGTCGGCAAAGGTCACGCGGTCCTCGAACACGTCGGCGATCATCTCGCCACCGCCCATATAGGGCGGCAGCCGGTCGAGCCAGTCGCCGCGGGCATAGAGCGCGCCGGCGCCCGACGGGCCGTAAAGCTTGTGGCCGGTGAAGGCGAAGAAGTCGCAATCGAGCGCCTGCACATCGACCGGCAGATGCACGGCCGACTGCGAGCCATCGAGCAGCAGCGGAATCTCCGCCGCGCCCGGGATCGCCCGCACCCGCGCAATGTCGTTGAGCGTGCCGAGCACGTTCGACATGTGGGTGATCGCGATCAGGCGGGTCCGCTCATTAACCAATCCTGCCAACTGCGCGTAGTCCAGTTCCCCGGCCTCGGTGACATCGGCCCAACGCAGGGTGAAGCCATTCTTTTTACTCAGCAATATCCACGGAACGATATTGGAGTGATGCTCCATCCGGCTGATGATGATCTCGTCGTCCGGGCGGAGAATCTGGCAGAAAGTGTGGGCGACAAGGTTAATCGCCTCGGTCGAGCCGCGCGTGAAAACGATCTCGTTTGCGCTCTTGGCATTGAGAAAACGGCGCACATCCTCGCGCGCCGCCTCGAAGGCCTCGGTCGTCTCGTTCGCCAGGGTGTGAAGCCCGCGGTGAACATTGGCGTAGGAGGCGCGGTAGACCCCCGCCACGCTCTCGATCACGAATTCCGGCTTCTGTGCCGAGGCCGCGCTGTCCAGATAGACCAGCGGCCGGCCATTGATCTCGCGCTGCAGGATCGGAAACTCGGCGCGGATGGCGTCGATATTGAGGCTGGCAGGAATATTCTTGTGGACTGTCATGCGGTCCCTCCAGCCGGCAAACATCCCCTTCTCCCCGCGGGAGAAGGTGCCCGAAGGGCGGATGAGGGGGAAATCCCGGTGTCCGCGCTGAAAGTTCGAAGGACGATGCCTTTCCCCTCTCCCTCAATCCCTCTCCCCAGGGAGAGGGAGGTCAAGCGCGATGCCACGTCTGAAACAACCCGATCAGTCACGACAGCGCCTCCAGCCGGTTGCGCAGTTCGCTCTTCAGGGTTTCGCGCAGGCTTTCATCGGCAATGCCGTCCAGCGGTTCGGCCAGGAAGCTCTCGATCAGCAATGCCCGCGCCTTCGGCGCCGGCAGGCCGCGCTGGCGCATGTAGAACAGCGCCGTCTCGTCGATCGCGCCCAGCGCATTGCCGTGTGCGCACTGCACATCGTCGGCATAGATTTCCAGTTCCGGCTTGGCATCGATCTCGGCGCGGTCGTCCAGCATCAGCGCCCGGTGCGTCATGCGCGCATCGGTCTGCTGGGCGGCCCGGTCGACGATGAATTTGCCCTGGAAGACACCATGGCCGTGAGCGGCCGCGGCACCCTTCACCAGCTGGCGGGTCTGGCCGCCCGGGCCGGTGTGGTGCACCACCGTCGTCGTGTCGGCATGATGTTTGGCATCGAGCAGGTAGACCCCGCCCAGATCGACATCGGCGCCCTCGCCCTGATGCGTGATATGCGTTTCGATGCGCGACAGTTTCGCGCCGAAGTCCAGCGTGCGCTGATTGAGCACCGCGCCCGGCGCCAGCACGATCTCGGCCGAAGATACGAAGACGCCGTCCGGCGCATCGGCGGCGATACACACACGGTCCAGCCGCGCGCCCGCTTCCAGCGTGATCTTCAGATGCCAATTGCCCAGCGCCCCGGCTTCGGCGCGGTAATGCTCGACCAGCGTCACCGCATGCCCGGCCGGCACGGTGATTTCCGCATCGGCCGCGCTGGCGCCCGGCCTCGCCGTCAGCGTCAGGTTCAGCCGTGCCCCGTCATCCGGACGCAGGGACGCCGCTTCGAGCCCGTCAACGACAAGCTCGCCGGCAGCGGAGACATCATTGGCGGCGCGGCGTAAGTCCGACCATTTCCACAACTCGTTGCGCTTTGTCGGCAGGCCCTGTTCGCGCGTCGCCTCGCGCAATTGCGCGCGCCAGCCGGTGGCGCCTTGCAGCGCCTCTATAAGAGCCTGTTCAGCGGGCGTGTGGATGGGCGTCGCGACGGTCATGCTCTCGCTCCAGTTTCAATCGCTGTCATCCCGGTCGGATGGCTCGCGAAGGCGGGCCGCAGAGCCGGGACCCAGACACGCAGGCCAGAGCCGGTAGCAGACGCAGTGCCGGCACTTGGTGCATCGGGATAGGCATCGGGATTATGGGTCCCGGATCTCCGCCCGCCCCAGGGCCGGGCATGCGTCCGGGATGACAAGTGAGGTGATGGCAAAAAGAGCATCACGCCGCCTCGCCGAGATATTTGTCATAGCCTTCCGCCTCCAGCTCGCGGGCGAGCTCGGGACCGCCGGATTTCACGATCCGGCCGTTCGCCATGACGTGGACGCGGTCGGGCGTGATATGGTCCAGAAGGCGCTGATAGTGGGTGATGACCAGCATGCCGCGATCGGGCGCACGCAGGGCGTTCACACCGTCGGACACCGTCTTCAGCGCGTCGATATCGAGGCCCGAATCCGTCTCGTCCAGGATCAGGAATTTCGGCTCCAGCACGAGCGCCTGCAGGATTTCCATCCGCTTCTTCTCGCCGCCGGAAAAGCCGACATTCACCGCCCGCTTCAGCATGTCCATCGACACGCCGAGCTGTTTCGCCTTCTCGCGGATCAGCTTCATGAATTCGGGCGCCGACACTTCCGTCTCGCCGCGCGCCTTGCGCTGGGCGTTGAGGGCTTCCTTGAGGAAGGTGATGGTGGGCACGCCGGGGATTTCCACCGGATACTGGAAGGAGAGGTAGAGGCCCTTCGCGGCACGCTCTTCCGGCTCCATTTCGCCGATATCCTCACCGCCGAACGCGATCGCACCCCCGGTGACGTCATAGCCCTCGCGCCCGGTCAGCACATAGGACAGCGTCGATTTGCCGGACCCGTTCGGACCCATGATCGCATGCACCTCGCCCGCCGGAACTTCCAGCGAGAGGCCTTTCAGGATCGGCTTTTCCTCGCCATCGGCGGTTTCGACCTTGCAGTGGAGGTTTTCTATCTTGAGCATTGTTTTTTCTCGCAAAATCTAGCCGACACTGCCTTCGAGAGACACTTTGAGGAGGTTCTGGGCCTCCACGGCGAATTCCATCGGGAGTTCCTGCAGGACCTCGCGCACGAAACCGTTGACCAGCAGCGCCGTGGCGGCCTCCTCGTCCAGCCCGCGCTGGCGGGCATAGAAGAGCTGGTCCTCGGACAGGCGCGTTGTCGTCGCCTCGTGTTCGAGCACGGCTTTGGGCGTCTTGCACTCGATATAGGGCACGGTGTGGGCGCCGCACTGATCGCCGATCAGCAGGCTGTCGCACTGGGTGAAATTGCGCGCGCCTTCCGCCTTGGCGTGGATCGAGACGAGGCCGCGATAGGTTTGGTCGGAGCGGCCGGCGGATATCCCCTTGGAGATGATGCGGCTGGTCGAGCCCTTGCCCAGATGGATCATCTTGGTGCCGGTATCGGCCTGCTGATGCCCGTTGGTGACGGCGATGGAATAGAATTCGCCGCGCGAATTCTCGCCCTTCAGGATGCAGGACGGGTATTTCCAGGTGATCGCCGAACCGGTCTCGACCTGGGTCCAGGAGATCTTGGAGTTTTTCCCGCGGCAATCGCCGCGCTTGGTGACGAAGTTGTAGACACCGCCCTTGCCGTTCTCGTCGCCCGGCCACCAGTTCTGGACGGTGGAATACTTGATCTCGGCATCGTCCAGCGCGACCAGTTCCACGACAGCGGCGTGCAGCTGGTTCTCGTCGCGCATCGGCGCCGTGCAGCCTTCCAGATAGGAGACATAGGCGCCCTTGTCGGCGATGATCAGCGTGCGCTCGAACTGGCCCGTGCCTTCCGCATTCATGCGGAAATAGGTCGACAACTCCATCGGGCAGCGCACGCCCGGCGGCACATAGACGAAGGAACCGTCGGAGAAGACCGCCGTGTTCAGCGTGGCGAAGTAATTGTCCGACGCCGGCACGACCGAGCCGAGATATTTGCGCACCAGTTCGGGGTGGTCGCGCAGCGCCTCGGAGATCGAGCAGAAGATCACGCCGGCCTTGGCGAGCTCGGCCTTGAAAGTCGTCACGACGGACACCGAGTCGAACACGGCATCCACGGCGACGCGGTTCTCCGAACCCTTCACGCCCAGCAGGACTTCCTGCTCTTTCAGCGGAATGCCCAGCTTCTCGAAATCGGCGAGGATTTCCTCGGGCACATCGTCGATCGAGTCGTACTTCGCGCCGGATTTCGGCTCGGCGTAGTAGTAGATGTCCTGGAAGTCGATCGGCGGGTATTTCACCTTCGCCCAGTCCGGCTCCTTCATCTGGAAGAAGCGCTCGAGGGCTTTCAGGCGCCATTCGGTCATCCAGGCCGGCTCGCCCTTCTTGGCCGAGATATAGCGCACCGTTTCCTCGTCCAGACCCTTGGGCGAGAATTCCTGTTCGACGTCCGTCGTGAAGCCGTACTTGTACTTGTCGGCCTCGAGCTTCTTGACGTCTTCAATGGTTTCCTTGACCGCAGCCATGTCAGCTCACCGCCTTGAGTGCGTTTGAATGTTCGGGTCGGGCGCGCCCGTGAGCCTCGCTCCAGGCTTTCACGAAGGCGTCTGCCTGATCCGCCATCGAATTCCAACCCAGCGAGACACGCAGGAAGCCGCGCGATGCATCCGCGTCCAGCCCGGTTGCATTGCCGATCTTCGATCCGTGCGCCTTGCCGGACGAGCAGGCCGAGCCTGCACTGACGGAAAAACCCGCCAGATCCAGCGCCATGACCTGGGTCTCGCCCTTCCAGCCCGGCACCGCGATGCCGAGCGTATTGGGCAAGCGCGGCGCGCCCTCGCCCAGGAGGTGGATATCCGGCGCCGCCTGTTTCAACCCGGCCGCCATGGCATCGCGCCAGTCTGCCAGGCGCGCGAAAGCGTCCAGCCCCGCCACGGCCTGCTCGATTGCCAGGCCAAGCCCGGCAATACCGGCGACATTCAGCGTGCCCGAACGGCGTCCTTTCTCCTGGCCGCCGCCGCGCAATTGCCGCTCCATCGGGGCATTGCAGGCGGCGATCAGCGCGCCAACACCTTGTGGGCCGCCGAACTTGTGCGCCGAGATCGCCATGTAGTCGGCGCCCACACCGGCAAAATCGACAGCGATCTTGCCCACAGCCTGTATCGCATCGACCACGACCAGCCCGTCATGCTCGCGCACCAGGGCGGCGGCTTCGGCGACCGGCTGGATCGTGCCGATCTCGTTATTCGCCAGCATCAGCGCCAGCACCGGACGGCCGTCGCGCGACGTATCCCAATGGCCCAGCCGGTCTTCCAGCCAGCCCAGATCGGCCAGGCCGGCCGCCGTGACGGGAATTTCCTCGACCGGCAGGCCGGAAGCCTTCGCGGTATCGGCGACGGCCTCATGCTCTATGGCGGAATGCAGGATGCGGCCTGCGCCGCCGGCCCGGATCGCACTGTGCAGCGCCAGGTTCAGCGCTTCGGTGCCGCAGGAGGTGAAGATCACATCCTCGGCCCGCGCACACAGCGCCTTGCCCACCTGGCGCCGCGCCGTCTCGACGAGGCGCAGCGCGGCCTGCCCGTCGGCATGCACCGAGGAGGCATTGCCCGTCAGGCGCATGGCGTGCGCCACCGCCTCGATCACGTCCGGTCTCACCGGCGTGGTCGCGTTATGGTCGAGATATGTCCGCATCGGCTCAGACCGTGGCGGGCTCGGCGACAGGCTTGGGCCGCTCCATGCGGCCAAGAGCACCACTCGCAGCGCCCAGCAGGCGCCGTTCGAGCACGTCTTCCAGCGTGATCGAGGACAGGAAGAGATAGATGTGCCGGCCCAGTTCGTCCCACAGATCGTGCGTGATGCAGCGGCGCCCGTCGGCGAGGCAGCCCTTGGCGCTGGAACAGCGCGTGGCGCGCAGCGGCTCGTCGACGGCGACGATGATGTCGGAGATGCGGATTTCCGTCGGCTTGCGGCTCAGACGGTAACCGCCCCCGGGACCGCGGATCGAGGAGACAATGTCGGCGCGGCGCAGCTTGGCGAAGAGCTGTTCCAGATAGGACAGCGAGATGGACTGGCGCGAGGCAATATCGCTCAGCGTCACAGGCCCGTCCTGGCTGGCCAGGGCCAGATCGGCCATCGCCATCACGGCGTAACGTCCCTTTGTGCTCAGCTTCATGCGTTTACCTCCTTAAACGCTCGCATCCCGCGTACCGATCATGCTAAGACCCGCCTTTCCGGAACGGACGGGCTTCGCGAATGCGGCGTTCGGCCAATAACCGAGTAGAACAGTCAGGAATATGGGCTGCCGTCCGCCGCGTTGCAATGGACGAAATGCCGCATATTTGCAGGACGCGAACTGGAACGACCAAAAAGGCGAGTGTGAATGCCTGACGTGATCATCCCCGGCCCCGCCGGCCGGCTTGAGGGGCGCTACAGCCCGAGCGAAGACCCGACCGCCCCGATTGCGCTGATATTGCATGCCCACCCGCTGGGCGGCGGCAATATGGAAAACCCCACTGTCGACATGATGTACGACGCGTTCCGCAAGCGCGGTTTCGCGACGCTGCGGTTCAATTTCCGCGGTGTTGGCCGCTCCCAGGGCAGCTATGACCAGGGCCTGGGCGAATTGTCCGATGCCGCCACCGTGCTCGACTGGGTGCAGGGCTATAACCAGGGTGCCCGCTTCTGCTGGGTGGCCGGTCACTCCTTCGGCGCCTGGATCGGCATGCAGCTTCTGATGCGCCGCCCGGAAATCGCCGGCTTCATCTCGGTTGCCCCGCCGACCAATATGTATGACTTCACCTTCCTCGCCCCCTGCCCGGCCTCGGGCATCATCGTCCATGGCGGCGCCGACAAGATCGTGCCGGCCGACGATGTCGAGCGTGTGATGTCCAAGGTGCGTGTGCAAAAGGGTATCGAGATCACGACCGAAGTCGTGCCCGACGCCAACCACCTCTTCTCCGACCATCTCGAAGAGCTGCAGCGCCACGTGGAAGCCTATCTCGATGCCCACCTGCCGGGCGTCGAAAAAGAACGCGCCGAACGCCAGATCACCGGCAAGCGCTGAGCCTGACCGCCACTTTCAACCTCAAGACATCCGTTTTCCCCGGCTGGACGCCCGGCGCAAGCCGGGCGGAGTGCCGGGATCTACGGGAAACTCATCGTTTGAAATGATCTTCGGTAGATCCCGGATCTGCAGCCTGCCTGCGCAGGCTTGCATCCGGGAAAAATGTGGAGGCTGGAAGAGAGAGTGAGAACGTCGCAACCTCCACC
>Ga0189275_100342_pt1 | contig 25562 bp, 24 predicted proteins | sample N19A6minimetaG_FD_130329 | JGI IMG/M metagenome (GOLD analysis project Ga0189275, IMG submission 130329) | Marine microbial communities from the Costa Rica Dome - N19 A6 mini metaG | ecosystem: Environmental > Aquatic > Marine > Oceanic > Photic zone | place: Costa Rica: the Eastern Pacific...
ACGTTGTTGTTGCCAAGCTTTGGCGCAGGCACATTGGTATCGGAAACCATGCTGGCGGAAGGCCCAATGGGATTGGGGTGGCTGCGGCCTCAGGCGTTTTTTGGCATTACCGGTATGGACCCGTTGGTACATGCAGTGTTCTGGTCCATCCTGTTGAATACAATGAGTTTCTTTATCGTGTCTCTGGTGGGTTTTCCGTCGCCGCTTGAGCGGTTGCAGGGCGCGCAGTTTGTGAATGTGTTTGAGCATAGCTCCACACCGCAGAGCTGGGCGGGCAGTTTGGCGCAGACCGAAGACCTGATGGTGATGGCGCAGCGCATTATCGGTGCGCGGGAGGCGCAAAACTTGTTTGAGCGCGAAGCCAAGCGACAGGGGATGAGTGGGCTTTTGCCGGAGCCGTCGCCCGACTTTTTGCAACGTTTGGAGCGGGAATTGGCGGGCTCTGTGGGGGCCGCGACAGCGCATGCGATGATCGGGCAGATTGTCGGTGGCGCGTCGGTGTCGGTGGAAGACCTTATGGCGGTGGCGGATGAGACCGCGCAGATGATGGAATACTCCAGCCGGTTGGAGGCCAAGTCAGAAGAGCAGGCGCGCACGGCGCGGCAATTGCGTCAGGCCAACGAAAAGCTGACACTGATTTCGGAGCAAAAGGACAGCTTCCTTAGCCAGGTGAGCCATGAGCTGCGCACGCCGATGACATCCATTCGTGCCTTCTCGGAAATCCTGCGGGACAGTGACCGGTTGAGTGAAGACGAAAAGATCAAATACAGCTCGATCATTCATGATGAAGCGCTGCGGCTGACACGGTTGTTGGATGATTTGCTAGACCTGAGTGTATTGGAAAGCGGGCGAGTGAACCTGAACCTGCAAAGCGGGTCTTTGAAAGGCATTCTGGATCACGCGGTGTCGAGTGCCTTGACTGGGGCAGGAACCAGCAAGGTACAGGTCGTGCGCGATAGCCAGCAAGAAGAGGTGATGCTCAACACCGACCTGGATCGGTTGAGCCAAGTGTTCATCAACCTTATTGGAAATGCTCAGAAATATTGTGATGCCAGCGTGCCAAAGCTACGCATCGAAGTGGGGCGCGGCACTGGCGCGTTGGTGGTGGATTTTATCGACAATGGCAGCGGTATTCCGAAGGCGGAGCAGGCGGTTATTTTTGAAAAATTCTCTCGCACGGGGGAGCAGCGGGTCAAAGGCGCGGGGCTTGGTTTGGCGATTTGTCGCGAGATCATGACCCGACTGGGAGGGACGGTGGAGTACCTCCCGGGGCAGGGGGGCGCAGCCTTTCGGGTGACCTTACCGCAAGAGACCGCATTGGCGGCGCAATAGGCACAATTTCACTCGGATTTTGATGGTCTCGTAGAGGCTCTGTTAACCTTATTGCGGCACATCTGTCTTGTAAGGAGCCAAAATAGGGCAGATCCGGATATGAGTGAAACTCAAGCCACCTCTATTCTACGACGTAAAGCAGCGGATGGGCGGACCGAGCATCAGGCGCGCGCGATGACCCCCAACAAGGCCCTGCGCCTTGGCCTCGCTTTGGCGGCGGAAAAGGGTATGGATCTGGCGCTGGATGTGACCGATGTGCGCCATGTGAAGCTGCCGCACCGCGCGGTTGAGGTGACGCTGGACAATGAATCCCTGTTGATTTTGCTCGAAGGGCAGAATGGTGAGCCCGGTGCTCTGGCGATGGACATGCAGGTGATGGCCGGTTTGGTGGAGTTCCAAACCCTTGGTCAGGTTGTGCCAAAGCCGGTGACCGATCGTGTGCCGACCAAAGTGGATGCTGCGCTGATCACGCCGTTTTTGGAAGACGCGCTGATGCGCTATGTGCGGATGCTGGCCGAGGAAGGCGAGGCGCCTTACTGGCTTCAGCACTACAAATTTGGCGCGATGATGTTGGACACGCGGACCCTGTCGCTGGCGATGACTGCGCAGGATTATCATATGTTTGTGCTCGACGTGAAACTGGAGCGCGGCAAGAAAATAGGTACGATGGCGTTGCTGTTCCCAGATGTGCAGGTGCTGATCGATGAGCCTGAGGCGGATGCGGAAACCGACGCCGAGAAATTTCAGAACGGTGTGAAAGAGGCAAGCACGGTGCTGAATGCGGTGGTTGGCAAGATCAGCCTGCCAATTGCGCAAATTCAAGGCCTGCAGGTTGGTGATACGCTGCCACTTGGCGAGGAAGCCATGCAGAACGCTACGCTCGAAGCGCTGACCGGTGAAGAGATTGCCGAGGTCCGGATTGGGCAGTTGAACGGTATGCGCGCAGTTTGTGTACCGGGGCTGGTCGGAGCGGCGTCTGCTGTGTCCACGTCAACGGAGCTGGCGGTGCCGGATATGCCGGACATGGGTATGCCGGATTTGGGGGCGCCCGAGATGCCTGCAATGGACATGCCCGCGATGGATATGCCGGGAATGGATATGCCCGCGATGGGCGGTATGGATGACCTCGGCGGCGATCTGCCTGGGATGGCGGAAATGCCTGCGCTTGATGGTGGCGGCTTGCCGGATATGGGTGGTCATCTGCCCGATCTTGGCGGTGACTTACCGGATCTGGGTGGCGGCGGTTTGCCGGACCTTGAGCCGATGGGCGAGATGGGCGTTGGTCTGGATGCGGACAACGGCATGGAAGACTTTGCCGGACTGGACGATCTCGACGATCTAATCCAGCTGGGCAACGATGATATTGGTGATCCGGCGGCGCTGGCCGACTTGGATTTGACAGGCACGTAAGACTTTCGAGCAGTCCTAACGAGCAGACGCAAAAAAGCCCCGCCGGAAGAGCGGGGCTTTTTGTATTAAAGGGCGCAAGTGCTTAGCCCTCAGATTTGATCGCTTCCAAATGGGGAGCCAAGCCAGAAATATCGTAGCCGCCATTGGCCGCAGCATTTACGATATCGGCCGCGTCCATGTCTTTGGCCTGAGACAGCGCCCAGCAGATGGTGGAGCGTGTGCCAGAACGGCAATAAGCCAGAACCTTGCCTTCTACGCTTGCGAGGCTCTCGCGTTGCAGAGCTTGGCGGTCCGGTGTCATCGTTTCCATTGTCAGCGGGTTGACCACATATTGCAGGCCGGCAGCTTCGGCGGCAGCGCGCATGGTCTCGGAATGCTGATCCAGGCCCACCTCGTTGTTGGGGCGGTTGTTGATGACAAGCCCAAAGCCAGCTTCGGCGAGGGCGGCAAAATCTGCAGCGTCAATCTGAGGCGCGGCAAAGAAGCGGTCGGTGATCTGACGAATATCCATAGCGCTTGCTTACTCGGCGGGAACGGCCCTGTCCAGTTGCGTGCGCGCCATGGGTGCCAGCACCATGCCTGCGAGCATTGCGGCAAAGAACACCCAATGCGGCCAGCCGCCGTAGCTGAGCGAAGCTATCGCTGGACCGGGGCACAGACCGGCGAGGCCCCAGCCGATGCCAAACAGGATTGAACCCAGGACCAGATTGCGGCCCAGTTTTGGTTCCGGAGGGGCGGGGAATTCGCCGCCCACAATGGGTTTGCGCCCGTTGGTCAGTAGCCAGGCAATGGCCATCGGAATGATTGCGCCGCCCATGACAAAGGTCAGAGTTGGATCCCAGTTGCCAAAGACGTCTAGCCAGCCCTGTACTTTGGAGGTGTCGGTCATGCCGGAAATGAACAGGCCTGCGCCAAACAGGCCGCCTGCGATCAAGGAAAGAAATATGCGAGTCATCAGATCACTCCCAAAAGGTGGCGGAAGAGCACTACGGTCAGGCCGCCGGCCATGATGTAGAACACGGTGGCCACAATCCCGCGCAAGGACAGACGGGAGATGCCGCAGACGCCGTGGCCGGAGGTACAGCCATTGGCGAGGCGGGTACCGACGCCGACACACAGGCCTGCTGCAATCAGCACAGCGATATTGGTGGTGGCGTGGGTGTCTACGTCAGAGAACATCGGGTGAAGCAACGCAGGCACCAGAAAGACACCGGCCAAAAAGGCCAGACGTTCGGCCGTATTGCCTTTGCCGGACCCATCCAACAGGCCGCCAATGATGCCGCTGGCGCCCATCACGCGACCGTTGCCGAGCAGAAAGACGGCGCCGCCAAGGCCAATAAGGAGCCCGCCGCCCAGCCCGTAGAGCCAGTCGGTTGGAATTGAATATAGCATGGTTTTTCGTTTTAAATTATACCCTTGAGGGTCAAAGTTTATTTACCGGAACCTTGAGGAAGACATCGCCGTCTTCATCGGGTTCGGGCATGTTGCCAGCCCGCATGTTCACTTGCAGGGACGGGATGATGAGTTTTGGCATGGCCAAAGTGGCATCGCGGCTGTCGCGCATTTCGACAAAGCTGGCTTTGTCTGCATCTCCGCCCACATGCACATTGTTGGCTTTCTGCTCTCCCACTGTGGTTTCCCAAGCGTATTCATCGCGGCCCGGCGCTTTGTAGTCGTGGCCAACAAAAATGCGGGTCTCATCAGGCAGGGCGAGGATTTTCTGGATCGATTGATATAGCGTCTCGGAAGAGCCGCCCGGGAAGTCACAACGGGCGGTGCCAAAGTCCGGCATGAACAGGGTGTCGCCCACAAATGCCGCGTCGCCAATCACATAGGTCATACAGGCCGGAGTATGGCCGGGGGTGTGCAATACGTCGCCGCGCAATTGGCCGATCATGAAGCTGTCGCCTTCCTCAAACAGCTTGTCGAACTGGCTGCCATCGCGTTGAAACTCGGTGCCTTCGTTGAAGACCTTGCCAAAGGTGTCCTGCACAATGGTGATATTTTTGCCGATGCCGATTTTACCGCCGATCTTTTCCTGCAAGTAGGGCGCGGCAGAGAGGTGATCAGCATGCACATGACTTTCGAGAATCCATTCCACCTTCAAGTTGTGTTTTTGCACATGGGCGAGGATCTCATCGGCGGATTTGGTGTTGGTGCGACCGGAGCTGTAGTCAAAGTCCAGAACGCTGTCGATGATCGCGCAAGACGCTCCGGCAGGGTCTTTCACGACAAAAGAGATGGTGTTCGTCGCATTGTCAAAAAAGGCTGTTACGTCGGGGGTCATGGCGATTCCTCTATTTGTTGAGAAACATATATGAAAGATTGCATATGTTGCAAGGTGCGCGTGCGTGTCGTGATGAAAACGGACGCGATGCGGCGCGTTTTTGGGCGGTGATTGATGTGAATCAAGGCGCAAGTTGGTCGCTGCTGTCAAGGTGCGTACGGGATTTGAGACCGCAGGTTTTTGCGGTGTCCCGACAAACGGAGGCGACCATGACAGACCATAGCAGTTACAAAGCAACTTTGCTTAAGCGCTTGTCAGAGCTGGATAAACGCCTGCACGCGATTGAAGCGGAGCTGGATGCCCCACATTCCAACGATTGGGGCGAAGCCGCCGTGGAACATGAGGGCGACGAGGTGCTTGAGGGGCTTGGCACCAGTGGGCAGGAAGAAATTCGCCGCATTCAAGCTGCCTTGGAGCGGATGCGTGCCGGTGGGTATGGTTTTTGCGTGAAATGTGGCGAGGCAATTGCCGCTGCCCGATTGGATGTGGTGCCGGATGCGCCGCTATGCAGCAGCTGCGCTGCGGGCTAGCCCGCGTCGGCACTTCGGGAACTGGAATTTACGTTGGGAGGACGTGACATGACTGTGGACCAACTGTTAAGCCGCGCGGAGGCGTTGGAATCTAAAATTCATCAGGCGGACAACATGGATCGCTATGAGTTGCATCAGCAGTTGCACCGGACCTTGGTGAATATTGCGCAGAGTGGCGGCCGTGTGCCTGCGCGTTTGCGGCGGCTAGATCTGGATTTGCTGGATCAGGAAATCGAAGACAGTTTTGACAACATGCCGGTGTGACAGATGTGCCGATCTGCGTGCGGCCTGTGGATAACTAGGCTTGCGCAGCGATCTTCTGCGGTTAAACTCTGAAAACACAAGGGCTTGCGCCCGAGTTTGTCAGGGTTGAGGCATGACGCAGTTGCTAGAATATTCGGTAGAGGGCGGGGTTGCGGTTCTGTCGATGAACCATCCGTCCACCAATGTGTTGACCGCGGAGTTGCGGACGGCGGTGTGTGACGCACTGCAAGACGCGTTGGCGGATAAGATGGTCGGCGCCATTGCGTTGGTTGGCAGCGGGGCTGAGTTCTCTGCTGGGCGCGATTATTCCGAACTGGGCAAACCGATTGCACATCCCAATCTGGCGGAGCTGTGCGCGGCGATTGAGGCGGCAGAGAAACCGGTCGTGGCTGGGTTGTCAGGCGCAGTGATGGGGGGCGGGCTGGAGCTGGCCTGGGCCTGTCATTACCGTGTGGCACATAGCAGCGCCAAAGTCGCGATGCCTGAGGTGGCGCTTGGGGTGATGCCCGGCGCTGGGGGCACGCAGCGTGCGCCGCGTCTGCTCGGGGCGGATACAGCGCTGAATATCCTTTTGTCCGGTGTGTTGATGCCGATCACCTCCGCCGATGTGGCGGGTATGGTGGATGACATCACCGAGGGGGATCTGCGTGAGGCGACCGTGCTTTTTGCGCTCACATGTATTGCCAAATATCACCCAGCGCGGCGGACATCTGATGCGACCCAGGGGATTGCAGATTTTGACGCTTTTCAGGCCGGGGTGAGCAAGTGGGAAGCCCGTATTGACCCGCGTGGGCAGGATGCGGCCTTGGCCATTTTGGAATGCGTGAAAGCGGTGCCTTTGTTGCCGTTTGAGGTTGGGTTGGAATTTGAACGCGAACGGTTTGAGACGTTGGTCACGTCCGATCAAAGCCAGGCGTTGCGTCATGTGGCGCTGGCAGAGCGGCGAGCGGCGCGCTTGCCTGAGTTGCATCAAGCCGAGGCGCGTCCGGTAAAGAGCCTTGGCGTGGTTGTGGGCGCAGATCGCGTGGGCGCGGATTTGGCGCTGGCCGCGTTGCAGCATGGTTTGAACGTGGTTTTGACGGCGCAGGTGCCTGCGGCGCTGGAACTGGCGCAGCGCTGGATTGAGACTGCCCTAAAGCGCATGGTGAGTGGTGGCCGTATCGAAGAGGCGGCCAGCCGCGAGCTGCGGGCGCGGCTGCGGGTGGAAGCCGACTTTGTGGCGCTCTCTGGCGCGGATGTGGTGATTGAGGCCGTGGGGCAGGGGCGAGAGATTTCACGCCAGATTGCGGCGCAGCTTGATGGCATTGTCAAAGAGGATGCGGTGATTGCGGTACATGATCCGGCGGCGCAGATTGGACCGGTGGCACAGGCCACAGGCAGCCCGCAGGATGTGGTGGGTCTCTATGTGCCAAACTTGCATCTGCGCACATCGGGTGCGGAAGTTGCGGTGGGTAAAAGCACAGGGCCAGAGGCCGTTGCAACGCTGTTTGCCATGTTGGGTGAGATCGGTTTCCTGCCGGTGCGGGCGAAGACCTACAATGGCCTCATCGGGCAGAACGTGCTTGGCGCTTGTGTGCGGGCGGCTGAGGATTTGGTTCGGATTGGGGCTGACCCCTATGAGATCGATCGGGTGATGCACGCTTGGGGCTTCACGATTGGGCCGTTTCAAATTGCCGATGCGCTTGGGCTCAATGCGCCGGGGCTGCGCACGGCGCAGGCCGGGATCAGCACAGTGCTTTACCGGATGGGACGTGAGGGGCGCGGCGTGCAGCGCGGATGGTACCAGTATTCTCAAGAGCATCCTTTTGGTGCGTCGGATGCAGATGTACTGCGTATTGCGCACGCGACCATTGAGGATGAGGCCAAACCTGTGAGCAAGGTCAGCCTGCGAGGCGTTGATATTCAAAAAACCTGCCTGGCGGCGATGGCCAATGCCGGGGCACGGCTGTTGCGCATGGGGGTGGCGTCCAAACCGTCCGACATCGATGTGGCGATGATCCACGGGTTTGGCTTCCCGCGTTGGCGCGGCGGGCCGATGCTGGCCGCCGATGATCACGGGTTGGTGGATGTGCGCAATCACCTGCGCACGATGTCGGCGCAGGGCGATGCGTTTTGGAAATCCGAGCCTCTGTTTGACACGTTGATCAAAAACGGGCGCGGCTTTGGAGCCCTAAACGGGTAAGGTCAGGACAGAGAAATCCCGACCATCACCACCATCAGGCCGATGACAGACAGGAACAGTGCGCCCATGTTGAGCGGCACGACTTTCTGAACTGCGATACGCAGCTCTTCGTCGGAGAGACCGGCACGGCGGGCTTTGGCAACTTTCACGATGGAGAGGATCAGGCCCAAGAGGCCAATCATCGACATCAGGGCGCCGCCCCAGATCATCCATTGCATCGCGGATTTCCCTTTTTTGCGGGCGCCAGAGGTCTGACGCCTTATCTGGGACAGGCAGCTACCGGATTGTTGTGAGGCGTGCAAGGTTGGGGACGCGCGGCATTTGGCACAGATCATAGGAAATGGCTTTGCGGGCCTTGCATGGCACGGCGGTTTGCGGTCTATAGCTGCGTTAATCTTGGCGCCCGCGCGGCGCGTATAATCGGCACAAAATGAGGTCAGACATGAGCGAAGGCACATCTTCGGACACGCAATACGGCGTCACCGGTCAGGAACTGAAACAGTTCATCGAGCGCGTAGAGCGTTTGGAGCTTGAGAAAGCCGAAGTGGCTGAGCAAATCAAAGAGGTCTTTGCAGAAATGAAAGGCCGCGGTTTTGATGTGAAGGCGATCCGCACAATAATCCGCGAGCGCAAGCAAGACCCTAACGATGTTGCCGAGCAGGAAGCGGTCATTGATATGTACAAATCCGCGTTGGGCATGGCCTAAGGCCTGTCTCAATTGCGACGATGAGAAAGCGGCTCCCGATTGGGGGCCGTTTTTGTTTAGGGTGTCAAGACGGTGACCCCGGGGATGCGCTCGATGAGGTAGACATCCTCGTCATAGGCCTGGGTCATCTGCTCAACCATCTGCTCGGTCCATCCCGGCAGATCGAGTTCTTCTTCGATCGCGTCCTCGATGGCGAATTTGTCCAGAAAGGCCGCGTAAATCCGGCGCTTTTGAATTTCAGTCACGCCAGGATGTTCGGCCAAAAAGGCCTCTAGCCGGGTCATGCCCTCGTCGCTCATGATGGTGCGCAGCAGATCCGTGGCGCCTGCAACCTCCGTGGCGGGATCAAGACCGGCCATCTCGCGCATGATTTCCTCCCATATGATCGGGGTGTCCTCGTTGCACCAGACGGTGACCGGAATATGCGGGACGGCATTGCGAATGCGAATGATCAGTTCTGACCAGCGCAGGGCGGTTGGGTCACAATTGTCGGTGACCTCTTCAATGGGATGGTTAGGCGACGCGGCCACCAATGCAGGGACAAAAGTGGCCGGATTGCGAATGGACAGAAAAATTTCCATGTCTTCGCCGTAAAACAGCGCCGAAACCCCACGCAGGCGATCTTCGGCGTTGGGGAAGAGGGTGTTGTCCTTGATGGCACGGCGCGGCACACCAAAGAAATTGTCGTTGGACAGGATCACCCGGTCTGGTCGCGCATCGCCAATCATTCCGCCCATTACTGCGCCTTTAAAATCGGTGGCCATAATGGAATGGGACATTTGCCCAAGCGTATCGCGGATCTGGCGGCGGTAGGTAGACGGCGGGGGCAGGGCGATGCCGTTCTGCGCCAGCAGGTCCTGATTTTTGGTCAGGCTGCTGAGCAGTTTGCCCTCATCTGTAAAGTGCGCGCCCGCGTGAAGTACAATCTGCATGTTCTTTTCGTTGTTGGATTGTGCCGTAACAAGTATAGCCTCGTTTCTGGACAGTAAAACCAGATTCAGGCAACACAAGGGCGCGATAAAGGAATCCCCTGTGCAATCACATGTGACAACACCGCCCGTCGATCAAGCTTCACCCGCTAAGCGGTTGAAAAAGCTCCTGTCGTTTGATCCATGGTCATTGGGGGCCTTGTTTGTTGCCGTCGTTGTATTGGCGCCGATTTTGGCGGTGGTCTGGATTGCGTTCCATCCGGTGGAGAACATTTGGCCGCATTTGCTCTCCACAACCTTGCCGCGCTACATGCGCAATACGCTGGTGTTGATGTCCTCTGTTGGCGTGTTGGCGGCCTCCATGGGGGCGACCACCGCTTGGTTGGTGACGCGCTATCGGTTTCCAGGCGTAAAGTGGATTCAGTGGGCGCTGCTGCTGCCACTGGCAATCCCGGCCTATGTTGGCGCTTACGCCTTGGTGGATTTTCTGGAATACGCGGGGCCGGTTCAAACCGGCTTGCGTGAGCTGTTTGGCTGGAAGACCAGCCGTGACTACTGGTTCCCGGAAATCCGCTCTATGGGTGCAGCGATCCTTGTGCTCTCTGCGGCGTTGTTCCCCTATGTCTATATCCTCGCGCGTGCGGCCTATCGGGAGCAATCCGGTGCCTCGGAAGAGGTAGCACGGTCGCTTGGGGCGGGGCCTTTTGCGCGGTTCTGGCGCGTGGGCCTGCCGATGGCACGTCCGGCGATTGCCGCCGGCACAGCGATTGTGATGATGGAAACGGTGAATGATTTTGGCACGGTGGATTATTTTGCAGTGCAAACGCTCACCACCGGCATTTTCAGCGTTTGGCTCGAGAGCAATAACGCGGGGGGCGCGGCGCAGATTTCCAGCGTGGTGCTGATGCTGGTCATTTTGTTGGTTACCATGGAGAAGATCAGCCGCCGAAAAGTTCAGTTTTTCAGCTTGAGCAATCGCAACCGTCCGGCTGAACCGGTGCAACTCACAGGACTTTGGGGATGGCTAGCGATGCTGGCTTGTTTGATGCCGTTTCTGATTGGGTTTGTGATGCCCTTTCTGGTGATTGCGGACAACGCGGCCCAAAGCCTGGATCAATGGCGCGACCCGGCGCTGTTTGAAGCGCTGTGGAACACATTGCGGGTCTGCGGCATTGCGGCGGTGGTTACGGTGATCTCTGGCGTCTTGATGGTCTATGGCGTGCGGTTGTCCGGGCGTAGCCTGCCACGCCTGCTGTTGCCGATCACGACCATCGGCTATGCGGCACCCGGAGCGGTTTTGGCAGTGGGTATCCTTATCCCTCTCGCCGTGCTCGACCATAAGCTGGCGAATGTGATTGAGGCGGCATCGGGCTCCCCAACGGGATTGATTCTCACCGGCTCTTCTTTTGCGTTGATTCTGGCGTATTGCGTGCGATTCTTCGCCATTGCGCAAGGCGCAGCCGATGGCGCCATGGGACGTGTGCCGCCCAGCCTGCCGATGGCGGCCCGATCATTGGGGCGCTCAAAGGGGCAGGTGTTGCGTGAGGTCTACATGCCACTGGTGCGCGCCTCGGTGGGCTCTGCGCTACTTTTGGTCTTTGTGGACTGCGTCAAGGAACTGCCTGCGACCATGCTGTTGCGCCCGTTTAACTTTGATACATTGGCCACGCGCGTGCATGTGCAGGCCAGTTTGGAGAACCTGCCGGACGCCAGCCCCGGCGCAATTATGATTGTTTTGGTGGGGCTTGTGGCAGTTGGATTGCTTGCACGTGCAAATCGCTAAAAAAGCCTCTTGCAGGTTCTGAGCGAAGGCCTTAAACGAAGCTCCAGTGCCCCTATAGCTCAGCTGGTAGAGCAACTGATTTGTAATCAGTAGGTCCGCGGTTCGAGTCCGTGTGGGGGCACCATTTAAATTCAATTATATCAACGCGTTAAGTGGGTCGTCACTGGCCGTTGTTAGCGCGTCTGTGCGAGTGTCAGACATATGTCAGACAAATTGCATTTCAGAATCTGTGGTTGCCCTGCCTTTTTGGAAACCAACCCTAAACTCAATGAAATCGCTCAAACTCTTGGCTCTGGTTCGCCATAGCAAGCGTCGAAGTTTGAAACGTGCTTATGTCGGCTAGGGATGGCTTGCTCATCTGTCACGGATTGTCACGCTTGATCTAATCTTTCTGTTACGAGCAACCTTTTGAAATTACAATATTGTTACGAATGTCACAGTGTTACGTGTGAAATCAGAAAGACATAGAACGTGTTTGTAAGGCCCTGAACATGAACAAACATTGTGAATGGAAGTTGCGTGACATCCGTTTCGCATCCTGTCGACAAACAAATCATTTCTACGCCACTTAAACTTAGGCTTAAAGGAGGCGACCCAAGTACACTCCATTGTCGATGGGTTTGGCGCATCTGTCTAGACATGTAGCGAAAGTATAGGTTAAGAACAAACGAAGAACTCCATGGCGCTTCTCATTGCCCCAACGAGGTGGACAGTCTTGTATAATCACTTGAGGGTTTGTTACCATTGGTAGAGATTCCGTGTGGTTTTTGCTCGATATGTTGTTGCCAACAGAGTATGATTGCTAGATTCGAGAGTCGTCCACAAATGCGGGACTAAGGAGCAGATCTGTTTTGGAAAATCATAAGACAATTGTCAGCCTGTTCTCAGGCATCGGCGGCTTTGAGTTGGGAGCGCATGCTAACGGTTTCGTCACTAGCATGGCGTGTGAAATTGAACCCAAAGCTCAAGAAGTGTTGCGTGAGAAGTTTCCGGACACCGAGCTGACCTCGGACGTTTCAGAATTGACCGAACTTCCGAGAACGTTTGCTGTCACTGCTGGCTTTCCTTGTCAGAATTTGAGTCTTGTGGGGGATAACAGTGGGATTGACGGAAGAGACACCAAGATTGTTTTTGATCTATTCAAGTTGCTTCAAAATTCTCAGGATCATGATTGGGTGGTGCTTGAGAATGTTCCCTTCATGCTCTGGCAGAAGAAGGGAGAAGCAATTCGTTTTGTTACCGAGACCTTGAGAGAAATCGGTTATCGATGGGCGTATAGAGTAGTTGACGCTAGAGCCTTCGGCGCCCCGCAGCGTCGTCGAAGAGTTGTTATTGTCGCCTCCAGAAAGCATGATCCCCGCGGCGTACTGTTTTCAGAAGATGTTTTGCCACCAAGCTGGATACAAGACGATAAAGAAGTAGCTTGCGGGTTTTCTTGGACAGAAGGTCGCTACGGTCTGGGGTGGGCACCGAATTGCGTTCCCACAATCAAAGGAGGGTCCAGAGTAGGTGTTCCGTCGCCTCCGGCTATTTGGTTTAGAAAAAGCGGACTTATCGGGACGCCGGATATAGCTGATGCAGAACGGCTTCAAGGATTTCCCGCAAACTGGACTATTTCAGCGAATGGGCCAAGGGGCCAGTTGGGTGCGCGATGGAAGCTGGTAGGAAATGCCGTACCCGTTGGACTGTCCAATTGGGTGTTCAAAAGATTGAATGACCCAGGCTCTGACGACATCGAGTTCTCTACAAGTGAGTGGGTGAGTAGAGTATGGCCAAATGCGGCGTATGACGTCGGGGACGGCGTCGTAAAAGTCGAGATAGGTGAGTTTCCGGAAGCACAGTCTAGTGTCGGTCTGGAAGAGTTTCTTGAGTTCCCAGTAAAACCCCTTTCGGAAAGGGCTTCTCGTGGTTTCCTGAAGCGCGCTAGAGAAGGGAAACTTAAGTTCGTGGATGGGTTTCTGGACGCAATAGAAAACCATGCAGATGCCGTGGCGCTTCATGACAAGTCAAAAACGGAAGCGGCATAAATACCATGGAGATGCTGAGGCAAAATTCCTTTGAACATTCCTTCGATCGTAGCGTTTGGGAGGTTTTTTCTCCTACTGCAGGTGGCACAAGTCGAACAGTTCATCAACGATTGATGGGGCAACAGAGTTGTCTCTCTCTGCCAATCGCGAGTTCACCCGTGGCTACTAATCAACAACGTCCAGCTGATTGCTTTTATCAAGCTTGGCTAAGGCAAACCGAAGAACCGGTAAATGATCTAGAAGTCAGTTCGCTCTCAATTGTTGATTTGTTTTCTGGATGTGGCGGGATGAGCGTCGGTCTTGGTGAGGCTGCCTCTGCCATGGGAATAAACGCTAAGCATTTGTTTGCTGCGGAACACGATCAAACAATTGCGAAAGTTTATCAACGAAACCTCAAGCCGGAAAATCTGCACGTCGGAGATATTTCCAAGGTTTTCGATGGTGTTTTTGGGGAAACAGCTACTGATACCGAAGGAGAATTTGTTTCCAGAATTGGAGAGGTGGGACTGCTCTGTGGTGGCCCTCCCTGTCAAGGTCATTCGGATTTGAACAATTACACACGTCGAAACGACCCAAGAAATTCTCTTTACTTTTTGATGGCGCGGGCCGCCGAACTGCTTCGGCCGAGGGCAGTGATAATTGAAAACGTGCCAGGTGTGAAACGTGACCGGACAGGCAATTTCGGTCGGACTATTTTCGCTCTAGAGGAGTTGGGTTATAGCGTTGAGGTGACGACTCTTAACGCGAAAGACTATGGAGTTCCTCAAAGTCGAAAGCGAACTTTCGTATTTGCTGCAGAAAACCAAGCAGTGACAGCCCGGTGGAAGAAGAACTTGGTCGACCTTGCCGATCCGATTGTGCGAACCCCACTTTGGTCGATTGGGGACCTTCTGGATGTTGAGCCGACAACACCATTTGACCAAGCTTCCAATCTTTCGGCCGAAAGCAGAGCGCGAGTTGATTGGCTGTTTGAGAACTCAAAATACGAATTGGATGACAGCATGCGTCCGGATTGCCATCGTTTGAAGTCGCATTCGTACAACTCGGTGTATGGGCGAATGCGTGAAAATACTCCCGCACCTACGATGACGACAGGATTTTTGGTTATGGGGCAAGGCCGCTTTATTCACCCGACGCGACGGCGCACAATCACTCCACATGAGGGAGCGCGAATTCAAACCTTTCCAGATTACTTTGACTTTGGGAACCAGAAGAGAGGAATGTTCGCTCGCATGATTGGAAACGCTGTTCCTCCGCTGCTAGCTTACTACGTGGGCCTCGCGTCTATGGAAGCTATCATTCACTAATTTGAGAAGATCTTGCTCAACGCTTCTCCATGGTTGGGAAAGGTCCAAGGTTCGGAAACCATAGGTTCGCCCGTCCGAGCGGAACCTAATATCCAACTCATCTTCGGCTTTCGGGTACAGTACTAAGCCACTTACAGTCTGATCTTTCATGTGTTTGCTGGCATGTGCTGTGTATGATTGAATCTGATAAAAGTGTTCTGATCGAATTGTGCGATTTCCAAAGTTCTGTTGAAGGGCTTTGGGGGTGTACTTTGTGTCGATCACCAGTGTTTCGCTTTCCATTTTGACAGTAACGTCTGTTCTCATTGATGGCACAAACGAGCTGGAGCCTTGTTCCATTTCAAGCATGTAGGGAAGCATCTTTCTTCCACCAACAACGGCCTTGCCCTTTAGCTTGTGGCGCAAAAACTCTCGAACAAATGCTTCGAACAATTGTCGCATTGCGACTTCATCTCGCGTGTAATTTTCAAACCAAGACTTTCCTGAACTGTCTTGCGCCATTTCTCGCGTAAGAAGTAGCTCGCAAATAGCTAGAGGAAACCGATATCTTTTCATTGAAGGGTCAAGTAGCGCCCTGCGGAACAAGCCCTTCGACAACGCGATATCCGAGACATTAACCAACTCAGTATAAAGCTTTTTGGCCTCTGCTCTCTGTTGAGCCGAAACCTCGGAAAGCAACCCGACTTGACGAAGTGTTGCTTTGATAATCTGGTTTTCCAACGTATCGACGACGACAACTGGATGTTTGCAAACCACGACGCCCGCGTCCCATTCCGGCGAGAGAAGGGACCTTCTCAAGTCTATCTTCCCTCTGACTGTCCGCATTCTCTCTGACTTGAATGAATGACGTTGCGCGAGGTTGTGAACGACATTTTCGCGTACGGCTTCGCATAACAAGCCGGATAGAAAATCTACGGGCTTGTCATAGTCAGTGGTGCCAAACATCTTTAGTTTGTCAGGGCGGTAATGAGACCACGCATATACGAGCATCAAAAACAGATTTGAAATCGAAATTTTCGGGGACATGAGTTTGTTTAGCCGCAGTTACTCGTCATTTGGTTTCTAGGTTGTAGGGAGGCTCAGAGAGAGCTTTGCTATTTGATCATTTGCCAACTCTTCTTCGTCGGCCCAATACTCTCTCAACAAAGGTGCAATTTCATGTGCGACGATATTTTGGTACCAGTCTTCCACGTTCACACCGTCAGGAACTTTTCCGCAAAAGTAACTGTGACCGATCTGATATCCTGTCCCAAGGTTCCGGTTGTCGTTTCGAATGGAATCATTCAGGGCGATCATTCTCGCTGAAATCTCTCTTGCGTGATCATTAGGAATACCGTTGTCTTGTACAAAACTATGAAATTCGGTTTCACCATAGGCTGGCAGCAAGTCAATAAATGAAAAGCGGCGTCTCAAGGCGTAGTCCACGACCGCCAATGAACGATCGGCTGTGTTCATTGTGGTGATCAAAAATACGTTTTTGGGAACATAGAATGGTTCGCTGCTCGTAGAGGTTTCTCCATAAGCAAGGTCCACGGAGAATTTTTTGTCTCTTTTTGTTGCCTCTATCAATGATAGTACTTCCCCAAAGACCAGCGATATGTTGGCGCGGTTAACTTCGTCGATAAAGACTACGTAAGGATTTCCGGCATCACTGCGTGCTCTTTCGCAAAATTTCAAAAAAGTGCCATCGGTAAGTTCTAGATTTCCATCACCAGTTGGGCGCCAGCCTCGAATGAAATCTTCATAAGAGTATGATTGGTGAAACTGGAGAGAGAGAACCCGATTTTCATCTTGTGCGACTTCCAATGAAATGCTTTTTGCCACAACTGTTTTGCCTGTGCCCGGAGGGCCTTGAATAGCAATACATTTTTTCCTCATAAGCTCGGACACTAGCTCCGTCCGTGAGCTTTCAGAAAGGAACACGTCTGAAACAAGTGGGTCGTCCAGATCACTAAGGTTCTTTGTCAAATTCCTTCGGTCTCTGACGCGGACTTCGATCGCTTCGGAAAAATCGAATGCTAGGAAGTCGGATATTCTTTTGGCGAGTTCAGCGTTTTCGGAGTCGTAGTAAAGACCGATTACATGCCAATTCGGTAAGGCTCCCACAAATATTGAAATACCGGCCAGAATCCTCACCTTGTTAGCCATGTAGCTCAGGATTTTTTCGTAACTGTCCTGTTCACCGGAGCATCGGCCCACAAAAACCCAATCAAGCATTTCAATGTCAGATTGTACCCGGGCAAATGTGGACTCAGATAGAGATCTTCGCGTCTGCTTTTCATCATTGAGCGTGCGTATATCTACGCGCTCCCTGTCCACGCCAGCTATTTCAGCTATCGGGTTCAAAAAGCCGTCTTTCTGGGCATTGGTGAGTTGATCCCGACCTTGACCAGCGTAAGGCCCCCCAAGGTTGTCGAAAAGGTCTACTAGATCAACAGCTTGAGTGTCGAGGGTTGCCGAAGCTTCTCTGTTCGTTACTTGTTCTGATTGTTCCGTTGTCATTGTACGCCGCCCAAGGATTTCGTCTGGCGGCCACTCTAGTTTGAACCTGCGATGCAGCACAGAGCGAAAATTGCGAAAATGGCAGTTACTTGGTTTGGTTTTATTCGGCTTGTTTGACATCTTTCCAGATGGGAACATTTTTTCATCGAAGAGCGGCGCACAGCTTAAGGGCGAACTTGAGGCTTGCGGCTGTAAGTCTTTGCCTTCGCTATAGCCGCGCGAACACCTTCAAATCCCGCTGCGACTGCTCGGCCAGTGCTTCCCAATGGGCCGTGTCCGTCAGGGGCACGAAGATCAGACCTGCACCGTGTGCAAGATCGTTTTCAAGGCGGTGTTTCTGCTCGTCGCGGGTCGTGATCAGCTTAAAAAGCCTGTCGAAAGCTTTGGTTGCATGCTCTGACTCAGCGCGGGTGATGTCCGGCATGCCCATGTAGTTTTCAAACTCATGCTTTAGTTCGTCGAGCGTTTGGCACTCGTGAAACCGCACAGGGCGCACTCGTTTTGCTTTCTCGTTGAACAGGATGCGCGCGGCGTCAGCGTCGCCACCCTGCGCCCTAAGTGTTAGAGCTTGAATAATCCTCTCTTCGCTTTCCTCGTCCATAACCCGCCGCCCTTGCTTCGCATCTCCATGATACGGCTGCGACGCCATCAGAACAATCTTTTTGATCTCGGAATTCCGAAAATACCGTTTTAAAACAATGTGATAAAGTGTTAATTTGGTCGATGAAAGGTTGTCGCGAATGTTAGATCATGTCCCAGTCGAGGAGACCCAGTTCAAAGTTCTACTCGAACATGCTGAACGAATGCAGATCATGTTTGGCGGGATACAGTGGTATGGTCCGCCGCTTTGCCCAGGGATGCCACAATCCAACTTGCTGCACGGCGAGATGTTCTATTTGGCAAGGGAGTTCCTCGACGCGCTTGCATCCATGCAGCGTTACTGCACACAGCACCCAACCGACCACGGCTTGGACCAGGCGTTGATCTACGTGTTCGACGGACGCTACAAAAGTTTCAAATTCCACCACTACCTGTGGACGCCAAGCATGGGCGAGACGATGCAGACTGTCGACTACTGGGCGGCAGTTCCTATGGATTATTATGCCCGTCACGCTTTTGATGCTCTGATGGCACAGAAGAAGGCTGTGAAGGTGTCCACAGTGGTCAACGCGGCCTTCAAGCGGGTCCGAAGGGAAATGGGTGCGGACAGCACTGACGAGCACCACAAGGCGGCTCTGCACAGCGCAGTGGCGGGTCTTATAAGAACGAACCCACTCGTTCACTCTAGGCGCGTGACTAGCTCCTACAGCCCCAGCGGTGGCTACACCATGGTAGAGCACTTCGGAATCTATGACAGGAACCCGACATGGCTGAATTGATCATGCTGGATTTTGATGCGAACGAACCCCGACTGACCGCAGATGCACGTCAACTTTTTGAAAGCTGGCGGTCGCCTTTAGAGGCGCGTGTGTTTGCGTTGCGCAAATCAGGCAATTGGGTCGTTGCTGGCGAGCTTTCGTATCGCGTGAACGCAGTGCTTCGGATGTCTAGGAACCTGCCTCAACCTGTGAGCGTTGAGCACATGCAAATCGTCCTCGGCGCGGTTTCAGAGGCTCTGACATTGGGGCCGCTGGAAGCAGGCGATTGGATGAACGGGTTTGAACCGGCCCCATCTTCCTTCATTTTTTCCCCTCAAGTGTAGACTGAGACGCCCGAGACAGCGTGCCCCCCACCCCCCACCTATAGGGGGGGCTTAATCCAGCGCCCAGTCTGTATCGCCCGTGTCTCCCCAGTCGTTCGCCGCAATGTTCAGGTAGTCGAGGAAATGCCGACGCGCGGTCTGCAACGTAGGAACCGGAATGACGCGCTGAGGCTTTGTTGGCTGGCCGTCCACACTGATGCGTCGATGGCGAGATGGCCCAAGCGCGATTGGTTTCAAGACCCTTGAAGGTTGTGGGAGCACGCTCCCGACACGTATGCCGTGTTCTCGAAAATAATCAGACAAAGCCGATACTCGCACTTCCCAAATGCCCCCAACGAACCGCGAGCAAGACGGCAAGCGCCCTGCTTCCAGCAAGTCCCGCAATACGAGGTCAGTACCAACAACCGACTCCATCTTTTGGATATCTTTCGCCGATGTATGAGGGATCACGACCGGCCGAAACCCGGATATGTCGCGCGTTTGCATCGCGTGCATGAATGCTGCGAGTTCCCCCGCATACGCGCTCTGTGCCCGCTCCCAGAAGCGCGTATCGTTGGCATGTCTAGCTGATACATTCAGAACGAACCAGCGGCGGTCGAAGCGAGATAGGTGGGCAACCTGTCGGGCGTTGGATGTCAAGAAAACTCGGGCGAAGTTGCGAGCCTCGATTGCCGCGATTCCCTTGGCATTATAGGTCAAGGTCTCGTTGGTGATTAGCGCCTTGATCCGGCTTTCTGCGCCCCTGTCGTTTGGAGCGATGGCTTCCTCAAAGTGTAGCAAAACCTTGTTCATGGCTGAGGCGTTGAATTGTCCGACAAGGGTATTGGCATCCGAAGTCACTGAGCAGTACCTTGCGCCCAGCATCTGACGCAGAATACCCAGAAACGTTGATTTCCCGGTTCCTTGTTCCTCGCTTTGCAAGATGATGGCTGTGCCGGGAAGATGATTGGGGCTTTGGACCATATGCGCCACGTAGTTCAGCAGATAGTCCGACGCCTGCACAATGCCGGAACACAAAATGTCATGGATCAGATAGCGGATGTTGGACCAGTCGCCCGCAATAGGCGTCGTGGCCCAACCCTGATAAAGGTTCAACACTCGTTCACCGGAGTCCAGGACGATTTCGCGTTCTGTCGTCTCAAATCGCATTTCCTGACGGGCAAAACGTCGGTGGGTTTTCAAAACCCATTCCCTCGCAAAAGGCCTTAGTTCGGGGACAAGTTCATTTCGGCCCATATGCCAACTTAAGACCTGATCGTTTGCGAACGCCTCGCAAAATTTTCCGAGCGAAGGCCACATATCTTGGGCCCCGGATTCCTCATTAAACCCGTTCCTGAAAACCCGCGCAGCGCCACCGTGGTTTTTCACGATATAAAATTTGCGGTTGTATTCCTCGTATCGCGCGTTTGGGTTCACCACCCGCTCTTGATGCACCTTTTTTGCCATGAAAGCATTGAGTTCCGTGACCTCAGCGTCGGTGTCGTTCTGGACAAGGATTCGCGCATCCGTGAGAGTTTTCGCAAATTCCTCGCTCACCCGTCGCAGGTCGTCCTGCAACTGGTTCATGCGGTCGGGCCGCAAATACCGAAACAGCGGCGCAATGTCCTCAGCCGACGCCCCAGCGATAAGGTTTTGTTGGATCATTTTGGTGGCTCTGTCCTGCACCATACGCTGAACAAACGGGCTTTGCTGCCAAAGGTCCGCTAGTGTCAGGGGCTTGGTCGGCGCAGTCGCCGATTGATTGGCCTGCCGGGTCGGTTCGGCACGTCTTAGGGCTTTGCCCCACTCCGATGACCAAACCCTGTTTAATTTGTCGAGGCGGGTTTCGTTGCCCTTGTCCTCTGCTAGTTGAACCAATCCACTTTGCTCGACAACCCGCCTGACCATGTCGGCATCCGTGGTGATTTCGGCTGCGGATTTTAGAATTATCGAAAGCGCTTCTGACCAATCATGCGCCTTGCGACCGTCGTGATAAGCCTCTCCATATTTCCAATTGCCGCCCAATCGGGCGCGTAGCGTTTTTTCATCGCAAGAGGCGGGCGTAATGGTGTCCACAGATGGTAGATCGGTGGTACTGCTCGGACCGTCGTCTCCATTGATCCAGCGAACGAGTGTCCGCAGCTCTGACGATATGTCATGAAGTTCGGTCGCTTCGTTGCCGTGATCTCCGGTAACGACAAGGAAAGAACGGAATAGCAGGTCGATACGGTATTCTGGATGCTTGGCGCTGGCCTTTGAGGTCGGTGAATTGGTGCAACGACCAATGAAGTGCCATCCCTTTCCGGAACGTGAGATTTCGCCGTAGGTGGTCGCTGCGAGGCGCTCGCGGATCAGACGTTGTTGCTCGGTTGCCTCGTCCCGATATTCAGGAACCACCTTACCGAGGTCGTCTAAATCGACACAGACAAAGTCGTTGCCTGTTCCGAGCGCAAAACCCAACTCAAGAGATGGGTCGTCGGCAATGGCTTGCATCGCCTGCTCGAAAGAACAGTGCATGTCACGATTGTTGTGACCTTGACCCTTGCACAACGGGACTACAACAACTTTGCCTTGCAGCAGGGAGTTTGGCATGACGCGATGCGGGACTTTTCCCCGAGCCACCATCCAAGAACGAACCGCTCGCATCTCTACGGGAACGAATTTGTACCGGCCAGTTGCAAGCTGATCGGCGGTCGCAGACTCACCACCAAATTCTTGATCCGCGGGATCAATTGGACTGACCGCGAACGCGTCGAAAGGGACTGGAAGACTGACCATTCTGCTGCCTCGAAAATATGGCAAAACTGGCGGAATGTCCGGCATGTGTCTGATTTCAAACCACGCCGGAACATAAGCCGTTCTGTCGGAAAGGGTTTTTGGTATCGACCGCCTGATGTATTGTCAGGTGGTCGGGTTTTGACGCTCGTTGAGAATGGCTCCGTGGGCCTTCTTCAAAGCCGCCATCGCTTCGGTTACTTGTTTGCCATCGGCCTGATCTTGCAACGCAGGTAAATCTTCACCCACATGGCCAGTCACCACGGCTGCTTGCTCAAAGTTGATATTGCGCGCTTCGGCTTCTCGCTCGATTCCACGGATCACCGTCCGAGCAAACGTTTGACGTTCACGCGCTTGCCGCAAGCATTCCTTCTCATGGGCGAAGTTTTCGAGCTTTTTGGGCGATAGTCCCTTTGCGGGCATAGAACTGGGCTTAGTCTCAATGTGCTTGAAAAGAACAGTACCGTCCTCACTCACGAGGCACATCGCGGACTTCATTTGGTCGGAGATCAACGGTGGAAGGCGTTCGTACTCGCTGACCATGTCGTCCATTGGATTGGTGGGCGTTCCTGGAGTTGGCCGTCGAAAAAAACGCTGCCCGGCCTTGTCGTTATCAACGGCGCGATGCAGGAGGTCCGCTCCCCGGATCAACCAGTCGAAAAACTCCTGCATTTCACGTTCGCATGTGGTGCGATCTTTGAGCCAAGCAGCATGATCGGCTTTTTGTCGTTCGTCGCGCTCAATGACAATAAGTTTGTCCCGATATTCCAAAAGGGCATACACGGCGCGTTTCAGACGTTTCAACTGGAACTCAGTGGCCACCGCCTTTTGCCGTGCGGCCTTTGTATCATCACCTACGATCACAGGATTTGACGCGTCTTCTTCGAACGTTGTGCGCTCCTTCTCTACCTTTGGAATCTCATTCTTCACACGCTCAATGAGTTCCGTGACTTGAGCGCTCGTTTTCATGTGCTTTCCGTTGAGCACATCCGCAATCTCAGTGTCCATAGAACCCATTACCGCGCCACCTCTTCTAAAGAGTCGATCCAGCCGACAATGTCCGAGTAGCGCCAAGCAACTGTGTTCGCGCTTGTTTTGAGGGGCTTTGGGAATGCCCCTTGTCGAATTTGAGCGTAGAAAGTCGAAACAGACAGCCCTGTCATTTCGGCCACTTCTTTCGCCCGAAGAAGTTTGTGTTGTGTCATATTCTTAGCCCTTTGGCTGCGTTATATGAACACGTTAGGGCAGGGTGCCTCGGTTAAAAATCCCGCATAAATCAATAAGAGAAAACATTGATATCAATGCCTTCCCAAGAGGAGGTATAACATTTTCTGTTTTGGATCGCTATGATAGGGCGCGGTAGGCTACAGTTTTTCAACGATTTTCTTGATCACCCCATCTGTCGGCGCAAATCGTCTGCGAGCCAAATGTTCACCCTCCATTACAACACCAAGAACCTCAGTCACGACTTCCTGCACAATCTTGGCTGAAGTCGACTTTGGCATGTCGAAATCGTTGATAACTTTCACAATAAGTGACGCTAGCATTTCATTGCCAGCGGTGGCCGGTCGTCCTTTTGGTCCATTGGGCTTTTCGATCCGCAAGAATTGGCGTTGCGGCTTGCCGTGAATGAGAGGCTCGTATGCGTTGCTTGTGCGCAGCATGCTCAACAAAGTTTCTGTGAAACTGTAAATGTCGGCATGCTCTACGGACGCGGAATTGAGTTGTTGCAGAATATAACTTTGTCGTCCGAGAGACATCTTTTCAAAAACGGGGAAATATCTTCGCGGATCTTCCACTGATTGGATTGCGGCGTCAATTTTTGCCAACACAGCTATGGATGGTGGGGACACATGCTGTGCGGGATCAAAGTCGATCATGTTCTTTTGTGCTGCCGCGAGCAAATCGCCTTCCTTAGCGACTAGCAATTCCTTGTAGCGAATGTCCTCTGCTGCCAGAATGCGTGAGGTTTCGCCCTTTGCTGCCTCGGCGGCCAGCGCCTCTGAACCCGCCTGTTTGTGTACCACTTTTGCATAAAGGTCAGCGCCTTGTTGCGCTCGGTCTTCTCGCCCGAACATTGCGAACCAGAGCAACAAAGACCGCTTGGCTTTTTGTCGAACCTCCGGCGTGCTTCGCTTCAAGACGCTATCCTCACCACGTCTGCGGAGTTCTGCGTTACTAACACAGCCCAATGATCGAGAACGGCGGCACGCGGTTTCAACTGCTGCGACTGGTTATAGACCCGTGCAACGGCGCTAGCTGCAGATCCGCTCGCTGCGTGGTTCAGAATACGGTCGACGACCCCCTCGGATGCCCCTGTTTCGGCCATGGTGGTTGCAAAGGCGGTCCGCAGATCGTGCAGTGTCCAAGGCTCCATGTCATCCGGCAACAAGCCGTCAAGTTGCTTCTTGACCTTGGAGAAACCAGAAACAGGCGTTTTGCCAGTGGTGCTAAAATAGAGGCCGTTATTGGGTTCGATGCTAGACACAATATCAAGCGCTGGATCGGATAAATGCACTATGTGCGGTTTGCCATTCTTTGTGCGGACCGAGGGGAGATCAATTCGACTTTTTTCGAAGTCGACTTCCCCTTCCTGTAAACCGGTAATGTCACTGCGCCTTTGGGCTGTAAGGATCAGCAAGCGAATTAGAGGTTTCCACAGTGGGGACAGGAACTCTGAAGCTTCGTAGATTGCGCGAACTTCCTTCAGCGACAACACCCGGTCTCGGGGGCGCTCACGGGTGGCGTTAGAAAGCCCTGCGCCAACGTTCTGCTCGGTGTAACCCCTGCGCCATGCAAAGCCGGTAAATGCGCTTAAAGCAGCCTTGTACCGGTTGGCGAGTACTTTGGCTCCGCTGTCTGCGACGCCGTCAATGAATGCTTGTAGCTCACGCCGTTCGAGCGAAGAGATCGGCTTTCGAAAGTGCTTTTCAAGGGCGTTGTCCAATTGCCGTCGCCGTTCTTTGCCTGTTCTTAGCTGAACCAAGTGCTTCTGTTCGTAGTCGTCCAAGACTTCCAAAACAGATTTGCGTTTTTCAGCCTCCGCCTTTCGGTCAATTCCCTCCATGGCCTCTTTCTCAAGGCCCAATGCTTTTTCGCGTGCTTCGGACAGGCTGATCACAGGAAAACGTCCGAGTGTGTGGCTGCGAAGTGGGCCACCTCGGATGCGCTTTTCGAAAACCCAAGTTTTTAAACCACTTGGTGCCACCCGCACCCGTAGGCCCACCCGCAGGCTATCGGACACATCGTAACGTTTTTCCTTGGGCTTCAAGGCCGCTACTGACCGATCCGTCAATCTCACTCGGGACATTAGGCCACCATCCTCTCCGGTATCTGCTATCAGACATATAGCAGACAAAATTACACATCACGCGACGTCTTTGTTCGTAATGAATCGTAAGGCGCTGCAATGTGTCAGACAAGGAAAAAGACAGATAATCAAAGCACTAGGTGAAACTAGTCACAACGCCTCGGAACGGGATGCAATGCTTAGGATTTATGATTTGTAATCAGTAGGTCCGCGGTTCGAGTCCGTGTGGGGGCACCATTTAACTCTCTCAAATAGCTGTAAAATAAAGAAAAAAGGCAAAGCCCTCCGACTTCGCCCCACATTTTACCCTACACTCGGCTTTCGCTAGGATTACGCTTCTTCAAACAAGCCTTCCACCTCTGCGGCCTTCAAATAGGTCGTGGAATGCTCGTTACCGCCCGGCTTGTAGGCTTTTAGCAGCCATTGTCTTCTGAGCTGCCAAACCTCGTCCTGGATAGGCCACCAAAGTGAAGCGTAAGCTTTGCATGGAGAGCAGCGAGGTAAACTCACTGATTTCATGTGACTACATCAGCCCAG
>Ga0189275_100345_pt1 | contig 25381 bp, 21 predicted proteins | sample N19A6minimetaG_FD_130329 | JGI IMG/M metagenome (GOLD analysis project Ga0189275, IMG submission 130329) | Marine microbial communities from the Costa Rica Dome - N19 A6 mini metaG | ecosystem: Environmental > Aquatic > Marine > Oceanic > Photic zone | place: Costa Rica: the Eastern Pacific...
CCCGAACACGGACGTTAAGCCCTGCAGCGCCGATGGTACTGCACTCGTGGTAGAGTAGGTCGTCGCCTTCACTTTTTTTACCCTAAACCTCTTACTTTACCAAGTAAGAGGTTTTTTTATGTTAAAGAATCAGTAAAACCCGTTAAATAATCGTATATTTGTAGTTACGATTTTGTAGAAATGATAAAATAGATAGAATGAATTTCAATTTTCAAGAATTTATAAAAGAATATAAACAGAGATTAGCTGATCTTTTTTCAACGGAAGAAGAGAAACATGAAGACAGTTTAGTTCGAGGAATAAAGCCTGCCACTTTTAATCAAATTATGGAGCTATCACCATTAGGGGCTTTTATCCCTTCTAAATATGGTGGGTTTGGAGGACACACTTCAGAAGCTTTAGCAATGTTGGAGGCTAGTTCTTACGAATCTTTACCTCTTTCTTTGATGATGGGCATTAACGGTGCTTTATTTCTTCAACCAATAGCTAATTACGGTTCTGAAGAAGCTAAAACCGAAATTTATAATAGAGTAATTAATTCAAAGAAAATGGGTGGGTTGATGATTACGGAGCCTGATTATGGTTCTGATGCATTAAAGATGCAAACATCATTTACCAAACAAGGAGATTCATATCAAGTTAAAGGTCTAAAGCATTGGGCTGGTTTAACAGGGATGGCAGATTATTGGCTAATGACTGCAAGAGGACTAGATAAGAATGGAAATTTAAGTCGCGACATCTCTTTTTTCATTCACGATACAAGAAATGGAGGAATAGAGGTAAAGGAATATTACAACAACTTAGGTTTGTATATGCTTCCGTATGGAAAGAATAAAATTGATATCAATGTAAATGAGTCTCATAAGCTGGAGCCTTCAAGTACTGGGATTACAATGATGCTGGACCTTCTTCATAGAAGCAGATTACAGTTTCCAGGAATGGGAATGGGGTTTCTGAAAAGAATGATGGACGAAGCAGTTAATCACTGTAAGGAAAGATTTGTGGGCGGACAAAGTTTATTTAATTATGATCAGGTGAAAAGCAGGATTTCTGAACTGCAATCTTATTTTACGGTTTGTTCAGCTATGTGCAATTTTACAGGTAGCAATGTTCCATTAGAGAGGAATACCGCAAAAATGGATTTAGAAGCGAATGCAATTAAATCAGTTGTTACAGATTTTATGCAACGTGCTTCTCAATCTCTGTTACAATTAACAGGAGCTAAAGGGTATCGACTAGATCATATAGCCGGAAGATCAGTTGTAGACAGCAGACCATTTCAAATTTTTGAGGGTTCTAATGATATTTTATATCAACAGATTTCCGAATCGGTTATGAAAATGATGCGAAGAATGAAAAGTTCAAACCTCTACGATTTTTTGAGTAACTATGAACTTACTATCAAGTCATCGGATTATTTTAAAGAGGCATTGAATTTTGAGATAGATACAAAAATGCCTCAGCGTAAATTGGTAGATCTTGGAAAAGCTTTAGGTAGAATTATTTCTATGGAATTTACGATCAATCTTGGCGAGCAAGGTTTCAATAAAGAGCTTATTCAAAACGCTATTAAAACTCTGCAAGATGAAGTGAATAGTACAATGTGCTTATTTAAGCATGGTGGAGAAGCTTCAGTTGTTGAGGATTATCAGATTGAAAGTTCATGGTTTAATCTCCAATCGGTACATGCCGAATAAAAAAAAATTAGTAGTTTTATCTGGTGCAGGAATAAGCGCGGAGAGTGGACTTTCTACTTTCAGAGATGCAGGTGGGCTTTGGGAAGGTTATAACATAAATGAAGTAGCAACTCCGGAAGGATGGAATAGAAATCCAGAACAGGTTTTGAACTTCTATAATCTACGAAGAACACAGGCTTGTAAAGCTAAACCTAACAAAGCTCATATTGGTTTAGCAAAGCTCGAATCTGAATTTGATGTTGAAGTAATCACTCAGAATGTTGATGATTTACATGAACGAGCTGGTTCATCAAAAGTTCTTCATCTGCATGGTGAATTGACAAAAGCTAGAAGCGTTAAAGATGAAAATCTGATTTCGGAAATCAACGACCGTCCGATTAAAATTGGAGATTTAGCAAGTGATGGCGAACAACTTAGGCCTCATATTGTTTGGTTTGGAGAGATGGTACCCATGTTAGCGGAAGCTGCTCAAATAGTTGAAAAAGCAGAGATTCTAGTAGTTGTTGGAACATCATTAGTAGTTTATCCAGCGGCTAGTTTGATTGATTATGCTCCACATAATTGTAGTAGGTATATTATTGATCCATCCATGCCTGAGCTTTATTCATTTGATGGATGGAATCATATTAAAAAAACAGCAACTGAAGGAATAAAAAAATTAATTCAAGAATTAGAAGAAAATTATGGCTAAAACATCCGAAGAGATAAAGGGAATTTTAGAGCAATTTACGATACCATTTTTTCACCTAGAAAAGAGATTTCCATTGTTGCCAGGTAAATCTGATAAGAAAGCAGAAGCGACTTTATTGGGAATCTCTGAAGATGAGTTGAATAGTTATCGTGAGAATATCTATCAGAATGCTAAACAAGCGGCATTGGAATTACTCAAAGAAGATGAGATTATAGATTTTGTAAATGCATTGCCTCTCGATGGTTCAGAAACTATTGCTGTTATTGGTGATTCGATCACTGAAGATGGGCAAGGCTGGTTTGAAATTTTAAAACAAGTTCTAGAGTTATCTGTAGAAAAAGCAGATTTTAATTTTATAAATGCCGGAATTGGAGAAAATACATCTTCAGAGGCACTTAGAAGACTGGATAGGGATGTTCTTATTCATGAACCTGATTGGGTTTTTGTAGCACTCGGAACATATGATGCACAACGCCTGAATATTGTACCGGGTAGAACCATTGTGCCACTTTCTGAAACTTGGGAAAATCTTGAATCTATTCAAAATGTTGTAGGTGAATATGTGAAAAATCCTATAATATGGATCACTCCTACGCCGGTTATCACAGATCTATTGGTTGAAAATCCATTGTATGAGTACTCAATTATTGAAGAAGACCTTCAACAAGTTAGACAATTAGTTGCGGGTAAAGACGGCGTTATTATAGATTCACTTGGAAGCAGAATGGGAAAAGAAGGACCAGAAGCTTGGAACTATATTGCCGATGGTTTACATCATTCTTTAACAGGACATATGAATACAGTCCGATTAGTGATCAAGAAATTATCTGAAGCCGAAGTAGCAACGAATTAAAAATTCAATCTGAAGTTCACCATTTCAACAGCAGGTTTTACTTTTGCAGTTAACCCAAAATTGGAGACTTGCTTAGTTGAAATGAGAGTTGGATTTAAGAAGCCAAAACTTGAATTGTTTTCGAAACTCATTCCGATTAATCCAGAAGCGTTGTTGTTTGTATTAGCTATAGCAACAGGAGCAAAAGTTCTTTCAGCAAGAACAAAAGTGTCGAAAATTCCAAAACCAAATCCAGCCCAAGCTCCAATTCCGGCTCCGTATTGAAGTCCTGTAGTAATAGGTTCATTAGCTACTAAGGTAACAGCCACTACTACTATTGATCCCAATGCAGCTCCGTAAAAAGTATCTAAAAGAACAATAATACTGCTATTATTACCATCATTAAATAGCCCTGAAACCAACACTTCTTGCCCTTCGCCTTTAGTTATATCATAAGCACCCATTCCTATTCCGTATAATGTTCCCAAACCAAGACCAACTCTTAGAGCCGCAAAATCATCCGAGTTTGAAAGCGCCATTGAAGCACCACCAAGTAAAGTGCCTTGAACCGCACCATTAAGTGTATTTCCAGCCAAAAGTTCTACAGTTTGCGCTTTAAGCGACTGAATGGAAAATATTGAGATGATAAAAAGAAATGTAAGAACTAAAGAAAGTTTCTTCATGAGATAAAAAATTAGGTTGCATAAATTTAGTGATTCTGAAAGAGCTAATCCAAAGCTATTCAGGATTATTTAAAGAAACGGGAAGAATTTTTCCATTCATAAATTTGTGTCCATTTAAGGTGAAATCAGAAATAAATTTTCCCATTTCATCAGGTTGTACAGGTGCTTTATATCCTGGAAAAGCTTTTTCTAACATTTGAGTTTGCACAGCCCCGAGGCAAAGACAATTCACAGCAATTCCATCCCGGGAAAATTCAGTACTTAAAGATTCTGTTAAAATAGCTAATGCACCTTTTGCGGTAGAATATGCAGCTAATCCTGGGAACTTAGCACTACCTTGAAATCCACCCATACTACTTATATTCACAATATGTGATCCCTTATTGAAGAAAGGTTTAAGTGTTTTGATAAGTTTGACGGGGGCAAAAAGATTTACATCGAAAATATTGTTCCAGTCTTCATCTGCTGTTTCCATAAAAGATTTATTTAACACAAGTCCCGCATTATTTATTAAACCATCAAAATTACCCTTGGCTGAAATAAGCTTCCTTATCTGCTCCAAACCTTCTGAAGTAGTAATATCGAGAGAGAGAATTTCAAGGTTTTCTGAATTGGGATGGCTTTTAAGATTTTGTAGTTCATCTTGAGATCGAGCGATTGCAATGACTTCCGCACCAGTGCTTAAAAGCTGTACTGAGGTTTCAAATCCAATTCCTTTGCTTGCTCCGGTTACAATAATTCTCTTCATATAGTTTTTTTATTTTTTATCAAGTTAAGGAATGCTCTTTGGTTACAAAACAATTACTTTTACTTGTCTAAGGATGTTAGAAAAAGCGCTTTTTTCTGAATATCTTCAATCGATTAATTAATTATAGAGTTACTTTATGAGCGATAAAAATTTGCAGCCGTTAGTACCCAAAAATATTGAACAATTAAACAGGTATATAGCTGGAAAAACAATCGCTGAAGTTCAGGAAGCTTATAATCCGGAGAAAATCGCTAAGCTTGCATCAAATGAAAACAGACTGGGATGTAGCCCAAAAGTAAAAAGTGCTATTTTGGATGCTTATCAAGAAATTCAAGATTATCCGGATCCAATTGCCAGAAAACTCAGAGCGGCCATAGCAGAGCAGAATAATGTTAAGGACGAGAATGTGATTTTAACAGCGGGATCTGAGAGTTTAATCTCTATGCTGTGTAGAACTTTTTTTCTGAACAAGCAAAATGCAATTACGGCAGAGGCAACTTTTGTTGGTTTTTTTGTACAAGCCGGTGTTAGAGGAATTCATCTTAAAAAGATTCCTATGACAAAAGATTTTCGTTATGATGTAAAAGCAATTGTTAGTGCGATTGATGATCAAACCAAAATGATTTACATCGCAAATCCAAACAATCCTACCGGTACTTACATCAATAAAGATGAATATGAATGGATGATGGAACACGTGCCAAATCACATTCTTGTTATTGCTGATGAGGCTTATTATGAGTTTGCACAAGATGTTGAAGATTACCCAAAAGCCCTGGAATATGGACACGATAATGTGATAGTGATGCGGACTTTTTCAAAAGCGTACGGTTTAGCTGGTTTTAGAGTGGGTTATGGAATTGCGAATGAAGAGATAATCAGTAACCTGCTGAAAACTAAATTAACTTTTGAACCTACAACACTGGGACAAGCAGCTGCATTGGCAGCTTTTGGAGATAATGATTTTTTGCAAAAAAGTATAGATGTTGTTAATAAAGGCAAGGACAGATTATATAGATTTTTTGATGAGCATAATGTGGAATACAAAAAATCGATTTCAAATTCAGTTATGATGATTCATTCATCAGAACAAGATGCAATTGATTTTACTCAGAAGATGTTAGAGCTTGGTGTAATCCTTAGAAGAATTAACGCTTTTGGATTACCCAGGTGTGTACGGATTACAATTGGTATAGAAGAAGAAATGAATCACTTTGAAGAATCCTTCAAAAAAGTAATGCTTAATAGTTAGGAGTTTAGACAGAACATGGCTACTAAAAAGAAAACAGCAAAAAGTAATTCTAATGTAGATTGGCGGGATGTTGCTCAGTTAATGCTGACATCCAGAGCCATGGACGAAAAAGAAGAAACAGAACTAGTTCCAAATAAAGACGTTTTGTATCAATTTTCAGCTCGGGGACATGAACTTGGGCAGATATTACTAGGAAAGCTTCTAACTAATAAACATGATGCCGCAAGTGCATATTATCGTTCAAGACCACTTTTGCTTTCTCTGGGATTAGATCTAGAAGATGCTATGGCTGCACCAATGGGTAAATCGGGAAGCTATAGCAACGGTAGAGATATTGGAGTTGTTTGTAATAAGCCGGATGCTGAAGGTGTTAAAGTTTTACCAATGGCAGGAGATGTGGGTTCTCAATACACGCCTGCTATCGGTTGGGCTCAGGCTATAGAATATCGACGATATGTACTCAAAGAAAAAGAATATGAAGGTGCAATTGCTGTAATTTTAGGTGGTGATGGATCGGTTGCAACAAATGGTTTTTGGTCTGCTTTAACTATCGCTACTACACAAAACTTGCCGGTTCTGTTTTATATTGAAGATAATGGTTATGGTATTTCAGTTACGAGTGAATTTCAAACACCCGGCGGTGTAATTACCGATAACCTGCAGTCGTTCAAAAATCTTAGAATAATTGAAGGTGACGGTACCAATCCGGAAGAAGCTTCAAAACTGATGGAAGAAGCGGTCAGCTCAGTACGTGACAGAAAAGGACCAACCATGATTCGTCTTAAGGTTCCAAGATTAAATGGTCATTCATATCAGGATAATCAAGCTTATAAGCCTGAAAAGCTTGTAAAAGAAGAAAAAGAAAATGATCCTTTGGATACATTGAAAGATTATCTAGTTCCGGATACTCTAACGAAAAGAGTGTGGAATAATCTTGAGAAAAAAGCAAAAGAGACGATTGAAGAAACGGCGAAAGCTGCTCTTTCCAGACCAGAACCAGATGCTTCTGAAACAGAGAAACATGCGTTCGCTGAAGAGTTACAAACCATTGGAGGTCTTGCCGTTGAAGGACATGAATTTCCAAAAGAAAGCGAAGAGCCAAACCCTGAAAAGCAAAGAATAAATATAGTTGAGGCAATAAGACGAACATTGTCTTATGAACTAGAGACTAACAAAAAGCTTTTAGTCTTTGGGGAAGATGTTGGTCTGAAAGGTGGTGTACATGCTGCTACTATGGATCTTCAGTCAAAGTTTGGGGAAGAACGAGTTTTTGACACCAGTTTATCAGAAGAAGGAATTATAGGTCGTTCAGTTGGAATGGCTTATGCAGGATTAATGCCGGTAGCGGAAATTCAGTTTAGAAAGTATGCTGATCCTGCAACGGAGCAATTGAACAACTGTGGAACTACGAGATGGCGAACAGCAAACAGGTTTGCAGCACCAATTGTGGTTAGAATGCCTGGCGGTTTTGCAAAATGTGGTGATCCATGGCACAGCATGAGTAATGAAGTATTTTTCACACATGCGATTGGTTGGCAAGTTGCCATGCCTAGTAATGCAGAGGATGCTGTGGGGCTTTTAAGATCTGCAATGAGGTCAAATAACCCTACTATATTCTTTGAACACCGGAACCTGTTAGACGCGAAATATGCTCGAAAACCTTATCCCGGAGATGAGTTCGTTGTTCCTTTTGGTAAAGCTAAGTATTTAAGCGAAGGCGATGAAATCACAATCATTACATGGGGCGCGATGTGTGAACGATGCGAGAAAGCGGCTAATGAAGCAGGTGTTTCAGCTGATATTATTGATTTAAGAACTTTAATGCCTTGGGATAAAGAAACTTGCTTGGCATCACTTAAGAAAACAAACAAATGTTTAATTGTTCATGAAGACAATAAAACAGCAGGTTTTGGCGCAGAAATTTCCGCAGAATTAACGAAAGAGGGTTTTACTGATTTAGACGCTCCAATAGAGAGAATCACAATGCCGGATATTCCTGTTCCATATAATATTGGATTAATGGAATCAGTGTTGCCAACTATTGACAAAATAAAAGACAGAATAATTTACTTGAGTAATTACTGACCCATTTGTTACATGAGGATTTTATAACATCCAGAAATGGTTATTTGCCTTGACTTTAAATAACTTCGGGTTCTTAAATCTGGGCAACATATTTTGACATTAGAGCGTAAAATTATATCCAATTTTCTACTGCTGGCTGTTTTTCTAATTGCTGTAGGTGTAGTGTGGGAAATCTATTACACTAAAATTAATAACAAACAGCTTTTAGAAAGTAAAAATGCTAGTCTCGTTGTAGATTATACCAATCAGATGGAGGTTGGGTTGTATCAGTCTTTGCTTCACTTAAATTTGTTGAACGAAAACAGATCGAATCAACAAAAAATTGAAGATGTACGAGATCTTCCACTTCCAAGTGAGTCAAAAAAAAGATACGAAAGGGGTATAACCACTTTTTATTCCTCTTTGAAACAGCTCGAAAAAATTATTTCAGATAAACCTGTTTTGCTTGAAGAAGTAGATGAACTAAAGCAAAGAATTTTGCTTTACGAAAATTTGGCAACAGATTGGATGGAGATGGGAAGTGAACTAAACACACAAGCAGATATCTTATATCTAACATCAATTACTCCATATTTTCTGAATAATGTTATTCCGAAATTCGAAAAAATTCGTACGATCACTAATGTTCAGCAAGAGAAAGTAATTAAAGATCTAAACAATCAGCTCAGTATTGCAAGGGTTATTAATTATATAGCAACTTTCTTAATTCTGATTTTAGGAGTTTTTATAGCATTCTCTTTATATAGGTCAATAATTCAGCCACTCCAAAAACTTACTGAATCAGCAAAAATATTTGGTGAAGGAAAAATGACTGAGAGAGTTGAGCTGAAATCAGAAGATGAGTTTAGCCAGGTGGCCAAAGCTTTTAACAAGATGGCAGAAAACTTAGAACAGCAAACAATATCAGTTACTTATCTTGATAATGTGCTTGAATCTATTGGCGAAGGGATTTTTGTATCTGATGAGAATGGGATATTGAAAAGACTAAATGAGTCGGGCGCTAAAATGCTGGAGCTTGATAAAAGTGAAGTAATGGGTAAGCCAATGGATAGTTTTTTTAAACTTGTTGAGCCTGAGAACCATTCTAAAGAAAACAGAGCACAAGAGTATAGGTTGGTTTCAAGTAAAGAAAATCTTATCCCAATAATATTTTCAGCTGCAAATTTATACGACAACAATCAGAAGAAAGGGAAAGTACTGGTAGTTACCAATATATCTGAACTAAAATCGGTAGAGAATGAGCTTAGAAAGTCGTTGGAAGAGAAAGGTGTGATGCTAGCAGAAATTCATCATCGGGTAAAAAACAATTTAGCTGTTATTTCAGGTTTACTTCAGCTTCAGGTAATGCAATCAAACAACGATGAGATCAACAAAGCTTTAATGGATAGTCAACTAAGAGTTCAGTCTATAGCTTTAATTCACGAAAAATTATATGGAAGTGATTCATTGGCATACATTAAGTATGATAAATATATAGAAGATCTACTGGATACAATTAAGGAAACTTATTCAAATCAGGTAAAAGAAATTAAGATTACTACTAAAATTGATGATATATCTTTAAATATAAATCAAGCTATCCCATGTTCTTTATTAATTAATGAGGTTCTTATCAATGCATATAAACATGCATTTACGGAACAAGATAAAGGAGAGATTTTTATCGAAATTTCGTCAGTTAAGAAAAATGTGCAAGTAAGTATTTCTGATAATGGTAAAGGAATAGAGTCAAATATCAAGAAAGACATTAACGAATCATCATTAGGTTTCACATTGATAAAGACGTTGACCGCACAACTTGATGGCACTTCAGAATTCAAGAATAATGAACTTGGAAAGGGAGCAATGTTTGAATTAACTTTTAAAAAAGAGAATTAGTAGAAAAAGACTTCTCAAAAAAGAAGTCTTTTTAGGATTGAAGAATAAATACTCTATCTAAAATCTATTGATCGCCAAAACAAGTACACTGTAATCCGGCTGCTTCTAAAGAAATAGCATGCCAATCAAACTCTTCACCGTAGCTGTTTCTTTCCCACCAAAATGGAAGACGGGTGTTTCTTTGATTTCCAACTTCATTCATAGTAGATGCATCAAATAAACGACCGTTAACCATCGTGTAATGAACTGAATTTGTATTTCGGATATCTTCCAAAGGGTTTTTATCCAATACAATTAAATCCGCTAGTTTACCAACCTCGAGAGAACCAATATCATCGTCCAATCCTAAATAATGAGCTCCATTTAAAGTAGCAACCCTCAGAGCCTCCATGTTGGTCATTCCGCCTTGGCTCATCATCCAAAGCTCCCAGTGTGCGCCTAAACCTTGTAATTGCCCGTGTGCTCCAAGGTTTACTTTAACTCCTGCATCAGTTAGTAACTTTGATGATTCAGCAGTGAGTATATGCCCGTTTTCATATTCCTCGTCAGGAATCATGGTTCTATGACGTGACCGAGAATCTACAACACTTCTAGGTGTGAATGTGAGAAGTTTTTTATTCTCCCAGACATTGTCTTTCTGATAAAAATAGTATTCTCCGCTCATACTTCCATAATTAACAATATGGGTTGGAGTGTAACCTGTTTTACTATTACTCCACAATTCCCGAACATCTTTATAAAGGGGAACAACCGGTATATTATGTTCAATTCCGGTATGGCCGTCTAGTATCATACTCATATTGTGGAAAAAGAAAGAGCCGCCTTCCGGAACCACCATCATCTCAAGTTCTTTTGCCGCTTTCATAATTTGTTGACGTTGTTCTCTCCTGGGTTGATTGTAACTTTTAACCGAAAAAGCACCAAATGCTTTTGTTCGTTTTAAAGCAAAAAGCGCATCTTCATAGTTATTTACAGTTGCTTTAAAAGAGCCATCCGCTCCATATAAAATCACACCCGTTGAATACACACGTGGGCCAATCATATTTCCGGCTTTTATTGCCTCTGAATGTGAAAAAACCATTTCAGAATTCGAAGAGGGATCGTGCGCAGTTGTTACTCCGTACGCTAAATTTGCAAAATATTCCCATTGTTGTTGAGGACTTAATCCTAATCTGAAATTCCCTAAATGAGCATGTGCATCCACAATTCCGGGCATAACTGTTTTTCCAGAAGCATCTATAATTTTTGCCTCATCTGGTACAGAAACATTATCTCCAATAGCTTTGATCTTATTTCCTTCAATAACTATGGTCCCGTTATTAATAACTTCATCTCCTTTCATGGTGATAATTCGAGCGTTTGTCAATGCAATCGTTCCCTTGGGTACATAAGTGTCCATTTCAAGTCCGATGTTTAACCCTTTCTTAGGTGGTTCGGAAAGTTGTTCAGATGATCCATCCACAAACTTGAAATGATTTTTCAGATCAACGCTAAAATATTCTTGTCCTAGCGTCCACATCAGTTTTTGACTATCAGCCGACCAATGCATGTGATAACCTCCTTCAGATGCAACCAAAGATACCGGAATTGATTTAGTTGAAGGAGAAAGTTCTACGGTTTTACCCGGTGATGTCATTGGAGCTATATATACTTTGTATAAATTCGAAAAAGCAATCCATTTGTTATCCGGGCTTGGTACAAATTCATGTCCATAACTTGATGTAAAAAGTGTTTTTTGATCTTCACCGTTCAAGTTTATACTATTGTAAGATTTATTTATCGCTCCAAAAATATATCCGCCTCCCTGAAAGAAAATTCGATCTCCATTTGAATTGAATCTCGGGAATACGCCGTTTTCATGCACTAATTTTGGCTCTCCTCCTGAAGTTGGAATTGTATAAATTCCTGAATTTAGAGTATGAACAAAACCTTGTTGTCCGTTTCCGTCTTCTCTTCTATACACAATAGTTTTTCCATCAGGAGAGAAGGAGGGTTCTCTGTAAATTCCTTTTTCTTTAGTCAACTTGGTAGGACGTTTATATAGATCTTTGGTTAGAAGATTAACCACATTAAGTGTCCCCGTATTTTCATCACTCCAGCTTACATAAGTGAGTAGTTTTCCATCTGGAGAGAAAGCTGGTTCAAATTCGAAATCAGATTCTCTGGTAAGTCTTTTAGGCTTTCCGTTTGGTAGAGTTTTTGTCCAAAGATACCCGGCAGCGCTAAACACTAAGGTTTTTCCATCAGGAGAAGTTCTTGCAGTACGAATGGCTTTTGCTGTGAACTTATCAGGGGCTACGTCTTGTTTAAAACGAGCTGCATTAAAAATTTTATGACTAGATTTTACTTCAAAAGGTATGTTTGAAACAGCCTTTGAATCGATGTTAATGGTATTAATTTTTCCATTTGCCCAGAATACGATATTCTTTCCGTCCGGTGTCCAATTAAAATTTGTATATACTCCGAAAATAGCCCAAGCTTCTTGCTGATCTTTACTCAGATTTTCATAGATAGGCCATTCTTTACCTGAACTCAAGTTTCTCAAATAAAGCACGCTTTTTGTTCTAACTCTGCGAACAAATGCTAAATGCTTACCATCCGGAGAAATTTGAGGTCGGGCAGCACCGCCGTTTCCGCCGGTAACAGTTTCAATATCACCATCTTTAGTGTCATAACGACGAATTACATAGATCTGGCTGTTCGGATCTTTATTGTATTGAAAAAAACCACCGGGATAATTGTCTTCGCTGTAATAAATATAGCGACCGTCAGGAGAAACTGAAGGTTCACCGATATCTTGTTGATCATTTTTCTTTTCGACAAGCTGAATTCCTGAACCACCGGATTTATGGTACATCCATATTTCACCAGCTCCTAGTGAGCGAGTTGACGAAAAATGTTTTTTAGCGATAATATATTCTCCATCAGGCATCCAGGTAGAATTATTAAGCAGACGAAAGTTCTCTTGTGTTATTTGCGTAGGGTTTTCTCCATTAACATCCATGACCCAAATATTATCTCCTCCTCCTGCATCACTTGTAAAAGAAATATGTTTGCCGTTAGGGCTGAAACGAGGTTGAACTTCAAAAGGGTGTCCACCACGAAGTAATTTGGCTTTTCCTCCTTTAATTGGCATAATGTAAATATCACCTAGTAAATCGAAAACGATTTGTTTACCATTGGGGCTAATATCCAGATTCATCCATGTGCCTTCAGAAGTAGTGAAGGAATGATTTGTTGATTCTCCAAGATCAGGATTTGCAACATCCCATTCATCCTGAGCTTGGGTTGCAGTAAGAATAGTGCCAAATAAAAAGGCGAGTATGATTCGTTTCATTGAAAATGTCTTTAATTAAGATATACGAGATAATACAATTCGGTGAGCAAAAATGACGAGTTATTTTTAATCCCCTAAAACAAGAGAATATGGGAAAATTGTAATTTTAAAACAGTAATTAAATCCTCATCTTGTTGGGATTTTAAAAAATGAGGGTAAAAAAGAGAAATATAATTCTAGGGTTACTTGGATTATTTTTAACATCACAGAGCTTTGCTCAAAAATACGATGTTAAAACATATTCAGTAAATGAAGGTATGCCAACCGGGCAGGTTTTTGATGTAGCATTTGATGAACGGGGTTTCGTTTGGTTTTCTACTATCTCTGGTTTGGTCAAGTCTGATGGCAGAACCTTTTCCCATTACGATTCTAATTATGGATTGAGGGATGATTATATCTACGAAATATTTATGGATTCAGAAAATAATTTATGGGTTTCTACCTCTGAGGGTGGGGTTGGAATTTTTGAGAACGATACACTAATCTACAAAAATGAGTTTTCAAAACTAGATGAAATTCCAGTTACTTTTATTACAGAAAATAAATTAGGAGATATTTTATTCGCATCAGAAGAGAAAGGAATCTTTAAGTTGGATTCTAAAACAAAAGAAATCTCAAGCTATTTACCTGCAAAAATCTTAAACGAATCAACTGTTTGGCATTTACTTTTCGATTCAAATAATAATGTTTGGATCAGTACACAAAATGGATTGATTGTTTTAAATGAAAGGCTGGAAATAATATATAATTTAAATGAAAAAAACGGCTTAAATGGTTTTGCTGCTTATCAAGCCTATGAAGCTGATAATGGGGATATTTGGATTGCTACAAGTAATGGAGTAAATGTTGTAAGCCCGGGTTTTGAAAGCAGAAAAATCGCAGAGATAGACGGAAATTCTTTAGGCTTTGTTTTTTCAGTATCAGGTAGTAAAGATGGAAAAATATGGATTGGCACTGAGGAAAAAGGAATTTATTGGTACACTGAAAAGGATGGCTTTACACATATTACTAAAGAGAACGGTCTGAAAAACAACTATGTGAATAATATGGTAAGAAGTCCCAAAGGGGATGTTTGGACACTGACAGATGGAAATGGAGTTGTTTTATTTAAAGATACCAGAGTAAGAATATTTGATAGAGATTCTAATTTAAAAGCGAGCCAAGTTTTCGAAGTATTTAAGGCAATGGATGGTTCTCTTTGGTTTACTACCGAAAATGGGTTATCTCATTTTAAAAATGAAAAATTCACTAACTATAAATTTCCCGATTATTTAGTTAATCCGATAATATGGGAAGTCGACCAGCATAAAGATGGGCATCTATTACTTCTTACTGATAATTTCGAACTTCTCTCATTTAAAAAAGGATCCTTTAATAGGATTAGATTACCAGACGAACTAAATGAAGCTTACCCAAGAGATTTACTTGTGGTTGAAGATGAGATACTTTTCGGAACAGAAATTGGCTTGTTTAAATATGATTGGAGGATTGTTGAAAATATTCCTCTTTACGGAGAATCAGAGAATCAGGAGTATATAAATACAATATATAAAGATCGTGTTGGTGATATTTGGCTTGGAACGGAAGATGGAGTTATCAACCTTCACGAAGATGAAATCAGGAGATATAACTCGGAAAACGGAGTTGAAGGTAAAAGTATAACTGAGATCACTGAAGATAGAATTGGAAATATATGGGTTGGTACCAATAAAGGAATTTCAGTATTAACTGATCAGAATGATGATGCAAATACTAAGTTGGCAAGTAGCTTTAATCTCGACGAGATGTTTTTTTCAGAAACAATGTCGCTGCAATTTGATGAACTTGGCGGCATGTGGCAAGGTACAAATGGTGGGTTAAATTACTATAGTTTTCATCAATGGGATGATTCTGACAAAATGAAGTCCATTCACTATTCACTAATTGAATATGGAAAAGGCATAGAATTTAACGGATCAGCTAGCGAAATTGATGGTGAAGGGAGACTTTGGTTTGGTACGGCAGAAAATGGATTGGTAACTTTTAAAAGAAGAAGCAGCACGGATTTTATAACCGGAGTTGATCCGCCGAATATTTATATAAGATCGCTTAAGAACGAAGGAAAACTAGTTTTTAATCAGAACTCTGAAAATGTTAATCTGGAATTTTCCTACAATCAGAATAATGTAGAAATTCAATTTAGTGGAGTGGACTTTAAAGACCCAAATCGTCTCTTATATAGATACAGATTGATAGGTTTGGAAGACGAGTGGAATACCGGCTACAATATTAGTGAAGCAAATTATTTCAATTTGAAGCATGGGATATATACTTTTGAAGTAGCAGTAAAATCTACAAATTCGAATTGGAGCTCAGAAACCGCACGTATATCATTTCAAATTAATAAGCCTTTTTGGAATACAATATGGTTTTATTTAGGAGTTCTTATACTTTTGTTATTCTCAATTGTTTTTTATATAAAAGTGAGAATTCAAGTTCTTGAAAAAAAGAAGCTTCAGAGTTTAGTAAATGAACAAACAAGTGACTTACAACAAGCGCTTGATGAAAAGGAAGTTCTGATCAAAGAAATACATCACAGAGTAAAAAATAATTTAGCAGTCGTATCCGGATTATTGGAAATGCAAACGTGGGATATGGATGAAGGATATGCTAAACAGGCTCTTGAAGAAAGCAAACTTCGAGTGCTTGCAATGTCTAAGGTACACGAAAACCTATATCAGAATAAAGATCTAGCCAGAATCGATTTTAGTAAATTTCTAGAAGATTTAGTTGCAGGAATCGTTTCAACATTACGCACGAGTGATAAAAAAATAAATGTTTATACTGAATCAGATCAAGCATTTGTAAATGTGAATATGGGAATTCCATGTGGTTTGATCATTAACGAACTAATCACAAATAGCTACAAACATGCTTTCAAAGGAAAAGAATCTGGTGAAATCAGAATTTCTTTTCATACTAAAGAACAAAATCATCAAATTATAGTTCAGGATGACGGTATTGGCGCTCCAGAAGATATTTTAACTTCTAGTAGTTCTTCATTGGGTATTACTCTCATTAATTCTCTTGTAACACAACTAAACTCAAAAATGATTTATGAATACCGAGATGGTTCATATTTCGAGATAATTATCCCCAGAAAAGAAGCTTGATTATTTAGATTTAAACTTTTTAATGAAGTTCTTAGTATAATCAGAAAGAACTAATCGTCCACTTACTTCAGCTCTTTGCGCCAAAAGTTCAGTCCAGTTTTCGGTTCCCTTCCAAAGAACCATTTTCAATTCTCGCATAGCTTCAGGGCTGCTTTTGGCTAGCTGTTCTGCTAATTCTGAAACTGTTTTATCTAATTCTTCAGTAGTTTCAAATTCTTGATTGAATAATCCTTTATCAGTTGCCCAAGTTGAGCTGTACCAGTTAGTAGCATCCACAGCCATTGTTGAGAATGCAGAAGTTCCAACGGCTCGTTCTACCGCAGGTCCTACTACAAAAGGACCAATTCCGAGTGCTAATTCACTAAGTTTAACAGAAGCTCCTTTTTTAGCAAAAGTATAATCTCCTGCTGATGCTATGCCTACACCGCCACCAACTGTTTTTCCGTGTACCCTCACGATAATCAATTTGGGAGATTGACGCATGGCGTTTAAAACCAAGGCAAAGCCCATGAAGAACTTTTTTCCTGTATCAAAATCTTCGATGGCGATTAATTCATCAAAAGAAGCTCCTGCACAAAAAGCTCCCTCTCCGGAACTTTTGATTACAATAACTTTAATGCCATCATTTTCTCCTGCAGCTTTAATGGTGTCAGCCAGCTTTCGAAGGATAGCACCCGGAAGAGAATTCCCTTTTGGATGAGAAAACTCAATAGTTCCGATGTTGTTGGTGATAGATAATTCTACATTTCCGTCTTTAAACATAGTTTTCAGGAGTTCAGGAGTTCAGGAGTTCAGGAGTTCAGGATGGATCTTCCGTAGCTGGTAAGCATTTTACTAACTTCTTCCAGAAGATCATTTAAATCTCGAGTTGAGCCGTAGCCCAAATCTTGAGCGAGTATAAGGTAATATCTGCATTCTTCCAATGAACCTTGTGCGATATTCATAAAACGTGCTTTATCTTTTTGGCCTCTCTTTTTAAAACCCTCAGCTATATTAGCAGGAATTGAAATAGATGCTCTTCTAAATTGGGAGGTTAGGCCATATTTTTCTTCCTTAGGAAAATGTTTAGTGTAAGAATAGGTATTCAGAACAAACCTGTGGGCTTTTTGCCAAACAAATAAATCTTTGAATGTTTTTGAAGATGCCATAATCAGTGAATCAGATTAAATTTCTAAGTAAGACACTTTCAAAACCATTTATAAATTCTGACTTCTGACTTCTGACTTCTGACTTCTGACTTCTGACTCCTGATCAAACCAAATCTATTTCTAGTTTGTTCTTTCTTTTTATCAAAGTTAAAATGGTGTACTCAGCTACAAGAACATCTTCTTGATTTTTCACTTCTACATCCCAGTATACCACTCCAAATGGGAATAGATCTGCTTCTCGTTGCTGACGAACAGTTTTTCTCTTAACAATCAGTTTAGTTTGTATGGTATCTCCCGGAAAAACAGGGGCAAGAAATGATAGGTTCTCTAATCCATAATTTAAAAGTACAGGACCTTCATCAGGATGAACAAATTGTCCTGCTGCTGCTGAAAGAACGAAATAACCATGAGCTACAATTTTTCCGAATAATGACCTGGAAGCAGCATCTTCGTCGGTATGAGCATAAAAATGATCGCCGGACAGATTAGCGAAATCTTCTACATCCTGATCTTTAACTTTTCGAATATCAGAAAGCAAAGATTGTCCTATTTCTAATTCCTCAAAATACATTTGGAATGGATGTTTAGGAGCTTCTTTAGTTTCCGCGCCTTTTATATGTTGCTTAACGATATTCATCAATGTTGTTGGTGAACCTTGCAGTGCAATTCGTTGCATATTATGTAGCACAGAACGTGCTCCGCCAAGTTCTTCACCACCACCTGCTCTGCCGGGGCCTCCATGCACCATATGTGGCATTGGTGATCCGTGTCCGGTAGATTCTCCGGCTGAATCTTTATTGATCACCATAAATCTACCATGATAAGGTGCGCATCCTAAAGTAATCTGTGCTGCAATATCATCATCTGCAGTAAAAAGGGATGCAACTAATGAACCGTCTGATTTATTAGCAAGTTGAATGGCTTCTTCTGTGGAATCGTAAGGCATAATGGTAGTCATCGGACCAAATGCTTCTACTTCGTGTACTTTGTCAACTTTCATCGGTTGATGACAAACCAAAACCCTAGGACTTGTAAAAGCACCTTCATGATTTCCGTTGGTAAAAATAGTATCAGTCACATCTTCAAGAACAGCTAATTGTTCATCAAATCGTTGAGATTGCAAACTTGAAGCAAGAGGGCCCATTCGGGTTTCTTTTTGTGTTGGGTCGCCAATAGTAGTTTTGGATAAAAAATTCTTTAATGCTTCAGATACATCTTCCAATCTTTCTCTAGGAACAATAGTACGACGAATAGCGGTACATTTTTGACCTGTCTTAACGGTCATTTCCATGCCAACTTCTTTGATAAACAAACCAAACTCTTCCATATCCGGAGTTACATCAGGGCCAAGAATACAGGCATTTAATGAATCGGCTTCCATATTAAACTGAACCGAATTAGCTACAATATTTGGATGTGCTTTCAGCTTTTTGCCTGTAGTGGCAGATCCGGTAAAAGAAACAGCATCCTGGCTATTTAGGTGGTCTAATAGATCTCCGGGTTTATCAGCTGCGATAAACTGAACACTTCCTTCTGGAAGGATGTTAGACTCGATAATATCTTTGAAGACTTTATAAGCCAGATATGAACCAACCGGAGATGGCTTTATAATACAAGGCTGTCCAGCCATAATAGCCGGAGCTAATTTTTCAACCATTCCCCATACCGGGAAATTAAATGCATTGATATGAACAGCAATTCCGTCTTTTGGAACACAAATGTGTTGCCCTACAAAAGTACCGCCTCTAGATAATCTTTCAGTTCCACCTTCCACATGAAAGGGGAGATCTGATAACTCACGTCGCGCTTTACTTGAAAGTACAAACATAGATCCGTAACCGCCTTCAATATCGATCCAAGAATCTTTACGTGTCGCCCCTGTGTGAGAAGAAAGCTCATAATGCTTTTCTTTACGTTCCATCAAATACGCAGCGAGAAACTTAATTTTAAACGCACGCTCATGAATGGTAAGTTTTCTAAGAGCTGGCCCGCCTACTTTACGCCCGTATTCTAACGCGGAATTATAATCTATGCCTGCCTCAACGAGTTGTGCAATCGGCTGCTCGTTTATAGCACTAATAAGATCGGTTTTAGAACCTTCGGTTAACCATTCGCCTTGTATGTAACTTTGAATTTTCATATTGGAGATACTTGTATTCTAAAATTTTGAATTAGCTTTTTAAACCCTTTTTGGCTGATTGACCTTGTGTTGAACTTATTTCGGTATCTGGATTGTTGGAAAGATTCTCACCTAATCTCTTAGGATGATTATCATTTTCTTGAAGTTCATCGAAAGCATGTTGGAAAGTAGACATCAGTTCCATGTACTTTTCTGAATTCTTTACTTTGTCTTCAAGTTTTCTGGATTCAAGAGTTTCATTTTTTGCAACTTTGATAAAACGCCAGAATTCAAAAGTAACCGTTTCACCTTCATAATCCAGATATATGTTTCCATATTCATCCACAGATTTATAGTTAAACATTCCTTTGCCATACGGTGTCACATGATTTACTCCTTCCATATATTTGTATAAATCAGCTTGTCTGGCTTTCATATATCCAATCGCTTTTCCAACATTCCAACAAAAAATCTTATCACCTTCTCGCCAATGTAAAATATCAGGATACCACGTATGTGGCGGTTTTCCTTTTTTATCGTTTTTAAAAAATCCCATTACTTTGAAAGTTGTTTCACTTTATCTGATTCTGATAACTCATCATAAGATTTCTGGAAATTTTGCATCAACTCCATATAATGTTCTGTTCCTCTGAGACGGTCTTCAACCAACCTACTAGCTAAGCTTTCATTTACTGATTTCTTGATAAATCGGTAGAACTGAAATTCTAACAGGTGATCTTCATTATCTTTTACAAAAATTTTACCCTCAGAATTAACTCCAGCGAATGTGAAATGAGCTTTAACGAAACCTCCTCCAGTTGGAATATATCGGTAAATCTGAGCTAATGTTTTCTTATTTCCACCAGTAGCCGACATCACATTCCAACAATAAAGACTGTCGCCTTCTCGCCAATGTAGTATATCGGGATACCAAGTGTGAGGTGGCTGCCCTTTTTTTTTGTTTGTAAATAATCCCATATTGTTTGTTATTTTTTTTCAAAAGTAATGTAAGGTAGAGATTCTCCAAATAACCAATAATTATTAACTATTCTTAGACTTGCCCCAAGTTTCGTAATCAATATCCTGATCTTCTCTGTCTTCAGGAATTTCTCTTAACGGTTCGCATTCTCTCAAAGTTTCATGTAGTTCTTTAGGTAGACGTTGATACCAACCTGTTCCTTCCGTTTTCCATTTCAACATTTCATCCGAAACATCTTTCACGATTTTAGCTGGATTCCCAACTACAACTTTGCGATCTGGAATTTCAGTCCCTTCTTTAACAAAAGCTAAAGCTCCTATTATACAACCGGTTCCAATTGTCACATTATCCATTACAACTGCATTCATACCTATCAAACAGTTTTTTCCAAGACGAGCTCCGTGAATAATTGCTCCATGCCCAACGTGTGCACCTGCTTCTAAAAATACAGTAGTTCCGGGAAACATGTGAATGGTACAGTTTTCTTGGACATTACAGCCATCTTCAATCACGATCTTTCCCCAATCACCACGAATGGCTGCTCCTGGACCGATATACACGTTTTTCCCGATAATCACATTCCCAGTCACTGCAGAAAGTGGGTGGATGTATGCACTTTCGTGAATTACTGGTTTGTATCCTTTGTATGAGTAGATTGCCATTCGGCTTGGTTATTAGTTAATGGTTATTTGGATCTTCCAAATTTGAAGAAATAACGTAAGAAACAATATCTTCTCTTGATACATTTCCTTTCTTAGCATTCTGGAGATAACGGATGTACCCATTTAGTAATTTAATACATTCAGAAACTCGTTCTTTTTCTGTGGTAAGAGTTGGTTCATCTATATAATTACAGTCATAAGCAGTAATGAGTTGATTCATCAATTCATAGGCAGAGCCTCTACTTTGTCTGCAATACTGAATGTTTTCTTGATAGTGAAATCGTCCGTAACCTTCTGCTATATTATCGGAAATAGATCGTGAAGATCTTAACATTTGATCTTTTAAGCGATACTTTTCTTCTGAGGGAAATCCCCTTGTTAATTCAAATGTACCAACTCCAATTTTGTGAGCAATTTGCCAAACTCTTAAATCTTCAAATGTACTTACGGGTTTTTTTTTATGATTCATAACTAAGACCTATTAACCAATAACCATTAACTAATAATTACTCAATAACTTAATCTCTTAATCACCAATCTTCTCCAAAATCACTGCAAAACCTTGCCCAACTCCTACACAAAGCGTACAAAGAGCATATTTTGCATTTTCTCTTTCGTGAAGTTCAATAGTAGCCGTTTGAAGTAACCTTTGCCCGGTCATTCCTAATGGGTGCCCGATTGCAATTGCTCCTCCGTTCGGGTTTAGTCTTGAGTCATTATCTTCTAACCCCAACGTTCGTGTAACACCTAATGATTGACCGGCAAAAGCTTCATTCAATTCAATAATATCCATGTCATCTAGTGTTAAGCCTGCTCTTTTTAATGCCTTTTGAGAAGCCTCTACAGGACCAAGTCCCATAATTTTTGGCTCAATTCCTGAAACTGCTGAAGCTACAATTTTTGCTTTGGGTTTAAATCCGTATTCTTTCACAGCTGAATTCGAAGCGATCAATAATGCTCCGGCTCCATCATTTAAACCCGAAGCATTTCCTGCTGTAACGGAACCGTCTTTTCTGAAAGCAGGCCTTAGTTTGCCAAGAATCTCTGCGGTTGAATCTGGTCGCATAAATTCATCATGCTCAAAAATGATAGGATCACCTTTCCTCTGAGGAATTTCTACCTGTACAATTTCTTTAGCCAATCTGCCAGAATTTCTAGCCGCACCGGCTTTTTGTTGACTCCATGCTGCAAACTTATCCTGATCTTCCCGCGATATTTTATGCATTTCAACTACATTTTCGGCAGTCATTCCCATGCCGTCTGTTCCATGCATATCATGCATTTTCGGATTTACAAACCTCCATCCAAAAGTAGAATCATGCATTTCATTCGTTCCTGAGTAAGGAGAGTTTCCTTTTCCTAAAACGATAGGTCCGCGAGTCATATGTTCTACACCACCGGTGATGAAGACATCTCCTTCACCAGCTTTTATTGCATGATATGCACGGATGGTAGCACTCATTCCAGATGCACATAAACGATTCACGGTTTCACCCGGAACTGAAACCGGAAGTCCGGCAAGTAACCCAGCCATCCGGGCAACATTTCTGTTATCCTCTCCGGCTTGATTTGCACATCCTAAAATTACATCCTCAACCGATTTCGGGTCCAGCTCAGGATTTCTTTTCAATAATTCTTTGATAGGAATCGCAGCAAGATCATCTGCTCTGATAGAAGAGAGAGAGCCTTTCAATTTTCCAATTGGAGTTCTGATTCCGTCGATAATAAAAGCTTCGCTTTTAGACATATGATTTAAGACTTAAGAAAATTTTTGAATTAGTTTATATAGAATTTTTTGAATACTTATCACTTCTTCAGTTAAAGAGACAAAATCATCTTCAGAAAGATAACCCAATTTATAGCTAATGATTAGTTGAGTTTCAATTTCTGAACAAGAACCAAAAGAGATATTTAAAAACTGTCGAAATTCTTTATCAGAATTTCTTCCGGCTCCTTCTGATATATTTGAACTGATAGAAACTGAAGCTCTTCTTAGTTGTGAAGTAATACCATATAGCTCATCTTTGGGAAAGTTTTTAGTCACAGAATAAATTTGAGTGGCGTAATCCACTGCTTTATTCCATACATCAAGTTTCTTGTAATTATGCATGTCTTAAATCTTACATCCTATATCTCAAGTCTATTTTTAATGACTACCCGTCCTATAAACCGTACCACGAAAATCAGCTACTAAATCATCATTCTGATTAATTACTCTGACCTTGTAAACACCAATTGTTCTCCCGTTTTGAATTTCTTCTGTTTCAGCAACTAAGGTGTCACCAACTTCTACTTTTTTAGTGTAGTTGATATTGTTTTCCAGAGCTACCGAAATAGATCTTCTGGAGTTGGATGCAAAAGCTAGTGCACTATCAGCTAGGGAAAATGTAATTCCACCATGGCAGATTCCAAATCCGTTCACCATTTCTTCACGGATTTTCATCGATATTTTCACATATCCCGGTTCGGATTCCAGAATCTCAATTCCTATCCATTGGGAAAAGGCATCTTTTTCCATCATGGATTGAATTATATTTTTGTAGTCTTTACTCATTTCACTTTTGGTTGTCAGTAATCAGGAGTTCAGAATTCAGCAACGTTCGTGCTCAATTCTGAACTCCTGAATTCTGATTACTTCTTCTCTCTCACCATTCTTTTCAATAGCGGATTCGGTCGGTAACGATCTTCCTGATATTCTTCATACAAAGCATTCATTCTTCCCAATACCTTTACTAATCCTATTTCCTCTGCCCAGGCAAGCAGTCCTTTGGGATAGTTCACACCGTTTTGCATAGCAAGATCAACATCTTCAGCCGAACCAATATTCATGAAAACGGCATCAAAGGCTTCGTTGATTAGCATTACTAATATTCTATGAAGGATTTCTTCGCCTAATTCTTTGTCTTTATTCGGGTCCGGATTTTTGGCGTCATCACCATAATTATAAAATCCTTTACCGGTTTTTCTCCCCAACCAACCGGCTTCAACAAGGCGCTTTTGAGTAAAAGATGGTTTGAATCGAGGATCGTAGTAAAACTCTTTGAAGACACTTGATGTCACTTCATAATTAACATCATGGCCGATCAGATCCATGAGTTCAAATGGTCCCATTCTGAATCCACCTAATTCTTTCATCGCCCAATCGATAGTAGGAGCGTCGGCGACACCTTCTTCTAAGATACGAAGTGCTTCAGAATAAAAAGGACGTGCCACTCGGTTAACGATGAATCCAGGAGTGTCTTTTGCTAATACAGTTATCTTTTCCCATCCGGATATAAAATCTTTGGTGGATTTTGCTAAATCTGGATCAGTAGCTACACTTGGAATTATTTCCACTAATTTCATGAGTGGAGCAGGATTGAAAAAATGAACTCCTAAAAATCTTTCCGGTTTTTTTAGTGCTGAAGAAATAGAAGCAATAGAAAGGGAAGAGGTGTTAGAAGCAAGCACACAATCTTTAGAAACAATTCCTTCTAATCTTTGAAAAGCATCTTTCTTGATATCTATATTTTCAACGATAGCTTCAATTACAAAGCCGCATTTTCCAAATTCCGTGATGTCTTCTACAAAATGGATGCGGGAAAGAATACCATCAACTTTCTCTTGTGTCATTCGGCCTTTTTCTACTTGCCGATTCAGAATCTTTTCCAGTCCTGCTTTTGCTTTAGGAAGCTGTTCTGTATATGCATCGTAAAGAAAAACTTCATGTCCGTTTGAAGAAGCAATTTGTGCAATTCCCGCGCCCATCGTTCCTGCGCCAATAATTCCTACTACTGAGTTTTCATTAAGCATCAAAAAGGGATTTTAAGTATTAAAAAATCGCTTTTAAGATAGTAAATATGATCGGGAAGACCTTGGAAAATTGATTAATCAATTACAAAAAAAAGCCGGCTCAGAGAATTGTAAGCCGGCTTGAAGATTTACTTTATAATAGGAAGTACTATTTGAGAGGGATATTTTTTTGAGTGATGAATACTGTTGTTTGCAACAACACCTTCACTTTCGTCATAGTTATTACCCCCAGTATTTAGATTTCGGGCAAACCTTGGGAAGTTACTACTCGATATTTCAATGCGGATGCGGTGTCCTTTTTTGAAATAGTTACTGGTAGACATCGG
>Ga0189275_100346_pt1 | contig 25269 bp, 14 predicted proteins | sample N19A6minimetaG_FD_130329 | JGI IMG/M metagenome (GOLD analysis project Ga0189275, IMG submission 130329) | Marine microbial communities from the Costa Rica Dome - N19 A6 mini metaG | ecosystem: Environmental > Aquatic > Marine > Oceanic > Photic zone | place: Costa Rica: the Eastern Pacific...
CAACGCACGGGGCATCCGGGAGAATACGGACGGTATCGCCATCGCCAATGCCCTGGCCGGCTCGACCTGGCTGCAGTCGAACGAGGCGTTCGCCCTGTCGGCCAACTGGGGCTATTACGGCGGATCGAACAGCCTGGCGATCTCCGGTGCGGCGCGGATCGACCGCCGCATGTCGGCGAATTTCGGCGTCGGGGTCGGCAGCGATACCGGCCATGTCGGTGCGCGCGCCGGCGTGCGGTGGGGCTGGTAGCCCCGCCGCGAAATTCGTCGGGTACCGGGATGGGTGGCGGCAGGCCGCCCCAATGGCTTTCCCAGTTCCCCGACGAAGTGAAAATGTTCCGACGGCGGCCAAGGCCAAGCCCGCCGTGTGGCGCTGTCAGATGAAAATGGGTTTGAGCGGGCTGGCGTGTACTGACGCGAAATACGTTCCGATACTTCAAAACCTCTCCCCCAGATCATCCGCCTCGCTGTGATGATGCGTTTCCGATTTGCGCTGTTGCTACGAAACGTAGACGACCTGCTGAACAATCGTGGCATTCACATAACGCACGACGTACGAGACAGCGCGGTTCTGGTGGAACCGGTTCGGACCGATCTTCGCGCAGTCGATCCGCAAGTGCCTGGGCCTCGCGGGACCAGTCCGGCTTAGTCTGACAGCACCGCTATTTCGCTCAGGCCGAAGCGGACGGGTCTCAAGAGCTGGCCGCTCAATCGCGCACAATTCGCATTCTGTCACACGGACCGACTGGACTGTGACTCTGAGTTCCGCGACTCGTCCAGCCTCAGTCGGTTTCGGTGTACTGGTAGACGTGCTGGCTGTCGCGCAGGGTCAGTGTGCGGCGGCCATCTAGGGTTCCGACTTCGGCTTCCAGGCTGATGGCGCCCGGGCCAACCGAGACGATGGACACCGTGCCGTCGGGGTTCGAGCGGGTTGCCAGCGGCGCCCGGATTGAACCGGCCTCGATCCAGGTCTGACCGTCATTCTCGAAGATGGCGATGGTGCCGATGCCCGGGCTCTCATAGGCGGCGGCCAGGCCTTCCAGCACGGCCGGATCGCCGGGAATGTCCAGTCCCTGACGGCGCACTTGCGACTGGGCATCCAGGCGGGCTGCGGCGGCCTCGACCTGGCTCATCGCCTCGGGGTGCCCGTCATAGAGCACCTCGACCAGCCGCCGCAGGAAGGGGCGAAGCATGACGGCGCCGGTATCGGCATTGGTCAGGATGACCGCGCCGACACCCGCTTCGGGCAGGGCATACCAGTTACTGTGATAGCCCAGCAGCGTGCCGCCATGCGTCACCACCGGCACGCCCCAGTGTTCCTCGTCGAACAGGCCCATCCCGTACCAGACGGATTCGGCGACCTGCACGCCACGTTCGCGCCGTGCCAGCAGGTTTTCCTCGCTGACCAGGCGTTCGCCGTCCGGCGTCAGGCCGCGGGACAGCTCCAGCTGCACGTAGTGCGCCATGTCCGATGCCGTCGAGAAGGCGCCGCCGGCGGGACGATAGGGGTAGACGCCGCGGTTGAAATGGTTCGACATCACGGTCTGGTTGCCGTCGACGTCGAGTCCGTGCGGCGGTGCCCAATTGCCGGTCTCGCCCGCATCGAAGTCGAATGTCGTGTCCGTCATGTCCAGCGGCTGGAAGATCAGCTCGTCCATCGCCCGGTCATAGGCCGCGCCGATTTCCATGTCCGGATAGGCCAGCGCGCCGCCGACATAACCCGCCGCGGCGGCCATATTGTTGTTATACTGGAAGAGTTCACCGAAAGCGCTGGTCGGGGCCGTTTCCGACAATTGCCGGAACACATCCGAGGCCGGCGTGTCCTGATCGGCGAGGATGAAGCCCCAGTCCTTGCGGGGAAGACCGGTACAGGCGCACAGCAGGTGGCGCACAAGGGTTGCGCTCGTCGTGCTGTCCGAACCGAGCCGGAAGGAGGGATAGAGCTCGACAACCTGCTGATCCCAGTCGAGCTGTCCCCGGTCCACCAGGATGGAGAGCAGGAGGGTGGACATGCCTTTTGTGTTCGACGCGATCATGAAGCGCGTATCGGCATCGACCGGGGCCGGATCGTCGAGCGAGCGCACACCGACGCCGCCCTCGAACACAACCTCGCCCTGGTCGATCAGGGCAAGGCCGACACCCGGCACGTCCAGCGTCTCTGCCGCTTCCGCGACGAAGTCGCGCAGCAGGGCGATACGCTCCGGCGTCAGGCGGTGGGCGGTGCGGTCCGAGAAGTCTTCCGGTTCATAGCCCTCGGCCTGGACGGAATCGCGGGCCAGGGACACGGCGGCCGACCGGATATTCGCGGTCGACTGCGCGCCATTGACGATGACCACCGTCCACGCCTCGCCCTGACGCAGTGCCAGCGCATTGACGGTCGCCTGTTCGGACGGCGAGGTGGCGTAGCTGATGCTCACGCGCTGGTCCCAGCCATTTTCCGATGCGGCGGGCGTGGTGAGTTCGACGGTGCGTTGCGCGTCGGGTGCATAGACCTGCCAGGCGGCGCTCGCTGCGGCCAGGGCGTCATCTGCCGGGCCGACATCGACGACGGCAATGTCGAGATTGCCCTCGGGCGCCGTGACGACGGAGAGGCCGTCGCGCTGGACGAGGCTCCAATCGTCCGGCTGGACGATGACGGGCGCGTCCCCGGATTGTGCGTAAGCCGGCACGGCCATGCAGGCTGCCATGAGGGCAAGCGCGGAGACGGCGGTTTTCAGGGTCGGCATGGACATGGAAGAACTCCTCAATCTGCGACGCGGTGATAGGCCATGTAGGGTTGGTAGCTGAAGGACAGCACGAGGCCGTCCTGTCCTGAATGGAACTGGACGCGGTCAAAGGGCCCGCCGGCCCGGGCTCCGGTGACTTTTTCGTAGGTCATCGGGCCGATCCGCTCCCAATAGGTGACGTCCTCGAGGAAGCGTATCCGGATCGCGTTCTCGCCGGCCTCTGTCACCTCGATATCGTATTCCTCCCGCGGGGGCCGCGAGTAGTCGCGCCGGTTCATGCGATAGGCGCCGACGGGCAGGGCCTCGTCTTTCGCACGCGGCTCGCGCGGCGCTGGTGTTTGCGGGAAAACCCGGCCGATGATCGCATTGGTCAGGTCGGTACGTCCGACCGAGCTTTCATCCCCGCCTGTTACGGATACGAAGAAGCCGAAGCCGGCTTCCGGCGCCAGGATCAGATTGGAGTGAAAGTCGCCGGTATTGCCGCCATGCCCCACCAGGCGCGGGCTGCTCTCCTGCACGACATAGAAACCGTGCGCCATGCCGGGCAGTCCGGGCGCATTGCGCAGGGAGTCCTGCATCAGCAGCGCGACCGAACCAGGTTCCAGAATGCGTGTCCCGTCAAGCTCGCCGCCATTGAGCAGCGCCTGGATGAAGCGCGCCATGTCGTGCGCGGTCGAGGTGCCGGAACCGGCGGGCATGATGTTGCTGAACAGCTCGAAGGGCTGGGCGACAAGGCGTCCGCCCTCCAGCTCGTAGCCGGCCGCCATACGGCTTTCCAGATGGGCCGGCAGGGGTTCGCGGAATGTGGTGGACGTCATGCCGAGCGGTGTGAAGACGTGGTCCTCGGTGTAGTCGGCAAATGGCTGACCGGAGACGCGCTCGACAATATAGCCCGCCAGGGCGACGCCATAATTGGAATAGGCGATTTCGGTGCCAGGGGCCCAGAGACGCTGGGGAATGTGCTGTCCGATCCAGGTGCCGTAGGGCGTGAGCTCGTCGACCGTAGCGACGCTGATACCGCTGACATCGCTCATGCCCGGGCTGTGGGTCATCAGGTCCCGCACCCGCACCGGCTGGCCCTCAAAGGGCGGAATTTCGAAGTCGATATAGGTGTTCACATCGGCGTCGAGATCGACCTGTCCGCCTTCCACCTGCTGCATCAGTGCCGTCCAGGTGAAGAGTTTGGAGACCGAGCCGGGCCGGAACAGGGTCGTCTCCGGGACAACGGCTTGTTCGGCATCGATATCGGCATAGCCATAGCCGGCCGAGAGCAGGAGCGTGTTGTCGTGAACCACGGACACGGTCGCGCCGGCGACTTCATGGCTGGCGATCTGCTGCGCCATCACGCCATCGATGAAGTCTGCCAGGCCCTCGATTTGCGGGCGCGCGGTCTCTGCCGGGGCGCCTTGTGCCGCCGGTTGGGCCAGAGCGGGCGGATATCCGGTGCAAGCCATCAGAGCGAGGGCCGCAGCTGCGCCTTTCCAGGCGTGTCTGGTGTGCATGGTTTCTCCCCTTTTCCCGCCGCGCCCGGTTGAAGCCGGTATCGGCGGTCCTAGTCGTTCTGCACGGTGCCGCGGATTGCCTGGCCGGGCAGGACGGCAGTGTCCAGCTCGCCCGCCCAGATGAGCGGCGTGCCGGCGACGATCACGTAGTGGAAGCCGGCGGACAGCTGTGCCGGTTCCTCATAGGTGGCGCGGTCGCTGACCGTGTCGAAATCGAAGATGACGATATCGGCGTCTGCGCCTTCCTGGAGGCGACCCTTGGTGCGCATCTGCGGCACGGCCTCTTCCAGGATCTGCGCCGGGATGAGGCTGAGCTTGGCCAGCGCGTCACTCAGATCGATCATCCGGTTTTCACGCACATAGACGCGCAGGAATTTTGAGAAGGTCCCGGCGCTGCGCGGGTGCGATTCCGCAGCAGTGGGCAGCGGCCACTCCGTATCCGCGACAGGTTCGCCGCCCAGGCTCCAGCCCCCGCCATCCGATGCAATGGCCCCGCCGGGGTACAGGATGGACTGGGCCAGAAGGGCGCTGTCATCGGGATTGTGGTCGGGATCGAGGAAGTGGACGACGATATCGGTATCCGGTTCTTCGGCCTGGAGGCGGTCGAATTCGGCATCGGACAGCGGGACACCGTCCAGCGTGAAGTCGGACTTCGAGATGTCGCCGAGCCGTGCCTGCCAGTTCTCGCCTTCGAACAGGGCCGTGCCGATTGCCGTCGAACCGGCGCCGTAGGGATAGGCCTCGACCGTGATGTTGACGCCATTGGCCTGGGCGCTCTGGATCATCGGGCGGATTTCGCCGATATCGCGCAGGCTGATGCTGTTGAGGTGGGAGATATGCATGTGTGCGCCGGTGGCGGCCGACACGGCAATCATCTCCTGGAAGCCTTCCAGCGAGCTGTCCGGTTCGATGTTCGACAGATAGCGCGCGTGGGTGAAGCTCGGCACGCCGCGGGCCGCGGCCAGCTCGTGCAGTGCGTAATACTCTCCGCGGCCGGAGCCCGGCACATAGCCAAGCAGGACGCCGATACCGATACCGCCCTCGTCCAGGCCGGTTTCGACGCGGGCCAGAACCTCCCGCGTGTGTTCCGGACTGGCCGGCGTATAGCGCCAGTCCGGAGCATCAGGCGCCATCTCGAACCCGTCCTCGTGATCGACGGGATCATGACCGGTCAGTGCAGCATAGCGCGCACGGGACCAGTTGACCGAGGCGCCGTAATTGATGGGCCGGCCTTCGGCTTGCGCTGCCGCGTAGAAGGCATTGACCGGATAGACGCCGGACTCGAGTTCAAGCGCGGTGGTCACGCCGTCGAAGGCCTGGACCCGGCCGGCCAGAACGGACTGGCCGTGCGCATGAAGATCGATGAAGCCCGGTGCAACGACCAGTCCTGCGGCGTCGATTGTGCGCTCGCCTTCGATCGCGTCTTCGGTGATTTCGACAATCTCGTCGCCACGGATTCCGACATTGCGGATCGCGTTGAGACCCGTTTCCGGATCGATGACGCGGCCGCCCAGAATGGCGAGATCATAGGTCTCGTCCGCAGGGGCGGTCTGGGCGAGGGCGGCTTGTGTGGTGGCCAGGGCCAGGCAGATCGGTAGTGCCTTGATCATGATCGGGTCTCCTCTCTTGCCGTTTGCCTAGGGCTGTTTGGTGAAGTGGAGGTCGCCGAAATCGAACGAGAAGTCCGTCGTCTCCGAGACCGGCTCCATCGTCATGCCGGCGATGCGATCATCCGACGCCGTGAAGTCGACATAAGCGTCTGCATTCAGGCTGCGGTCGGGCCAGCGCGCGACAAAGCGGTCGGGTGCGACCGGGACGAGCGGGGCGTCGAGCACCTCCGAGCGGCTCATGTCGATGAACAGGCTGCCGTCGCGGATCTCGATCGAGACCGGGCCGTACCACGGGTCGACATAGGTTCCTGTATAGGCGGACAAGTCGCGCACCGGATCGATGGCGATGTCGGGCTGGTCGCCGGCGCCGGAATCCTGGACCGCGGTTTCCTGGCTGCGCTGGTAGACGCCGTGCAGGACGCCGATCCAGTCGCTCGCCTCGTCGCCGGCAGCTGCCTCTGCAAGCAGCTGCAAGGCCAGAGCGGTGGAGCCATAGGTCGAGACGTTGGAGCTGACGAAGACGGCGATGTCCTGTTCCGGCAGGATGCCGAAATAGGAGGATGCGCCGAGCAGGCCGCCACTGTGTCCGACAAAAAGCTGGCCATGCAGGTCACGCACCGACCAGCCCAGGCCGTACAGCGAGAAGTGTGTGCCACCGAGCTGGGCGAGGAGCGGGCTCACGCTTTGCGGGGTCACCCCGGTCCAGACTTCCGCGAACTGGGCTTCGGAGAGCAGGCGGTCGCCGTCAGCCGTCACACCTTCATTGAGCCAGAACTGTGCCCAGGTCGTGAAATCGTCGACGGAGCAGCTCAGCCCGCCTGCGGGCGAGGTGCTGTCGCCGATAATGAAGCGCGGATCGATCGGTACAGCTTCGGTCTCCCCGGGCGCGCGGGAGTGCTGGGTGACGGTGTTGTCGTCGGCGGCCGCTTGAGAGGGCAGCGCTTCACAGCTGTCCATCGCCAGCGGATCGAAGATCCGCGCGTCGATCGCGTCTGCCCAGGGGCGGCCGTCGATGCGCGACAGCACCTCGCCGGCGATGATGTACATCAGGTTGTCGTAGGCATATTCCGAGCGGAAACTGGTCGCTGGCGGGATGTGGCGGATCGCGGCGAGGATATCGCTGACCTCGGGCTTGCCGTCAGGGAAGACCAGCAGATCACCCGCGCCGAGCGGCAGGCCGGACCGGTGCGTGACCAGATCGCGTACGCTGAATTCCGCGGTGATGTACGGGTCGGACATCTCGAATTCGGGGATGTAGCGGCGCACCGGATCATCCCAGTCGAGCGCCCCTTCATCGACCAGCATGGCGAGCGCCGTCGTGGTGAAGGCCTTGCTGATCGAGGCAAAGGGGAAGAGCGTATCCGTGTCGACAGCGATGTCGGGATGGCGCACGTCGCGCTGCCCGTAGGCGCCGGTGTAGATGACGTCATCGCCGCGGGTGACGGTGACAACCAGTCCCGGGATGTTGAAGGCCTCGATAGTCTGGCGCGCCGCGCTGTCAACGCGTTCCGGCGTCAGTTCCTGTGCTGCAGCATTTGCGCTCCCCAGCGCAAGGACGGCCGCCACCGTCGTCAGCAATGTCCGTTTCATTCTGTTCCTCCCCGGCGTCTGAGCGCCCTTATGGTTTCCAGATCTCGCCGAGCACCCGTCTGAAATTGCCGCCCAGGATGAGGGCGATGTCGGCGTCGGAGTAGCCGCGCCGGATCAGGCCGTCTGTGAGATCGAAGATTTTCTGCGGATGGTCGAAACCGTCCGTATCGATCTGGCCGCGGAAGGCGTAGGACTCGTCATAGCCCCGCCGCAGCCGCTCATAGGCGGCGGTCGGAATGTCGTCATATCCGTCGGCGTCCATATCGCTGCCGATGCCGACATGTTCGACGCCGATCAGATTGGCGACATAGTCGAAATGGTCGAGCATGTGCTCGATCGTGGTCGGCTCGCGGTCGCGCACGAAATTGCGCACACCGGTGATGCCCATGACGCTGCCGGCCCGGCCCACGGCCTGGATGGCCTCGTCCGACTTGGCGCGAGGATGGCCGCCGGCCAGGGCGCGGACATTGGAATGGGTGATCAGCGCCGGCACGTTCGAGATCTCGAAGGCGTCCAGCGTGGTCCGGTCGCCGCAGTGCGACACGTCGACGGCCATGCCGACCGTGTTCATGCGTTCGATGATCGCGACGCCGAAATTGCTGATACCGCCATCCACCCGTTCGGTGGCGCCGCTGCCGATACGGTTCTGGGAATTATAGGTCAGCTGGCTGACGCGCTGGCCGAGATTGTAGAACTCGTTGACGTCGTTCGGCGTGTTGAAGTGGTGGGCGTTCTGGATGCCGATGATGTAGCCGATCCGGCCCTCGTCCATCACACGGTCGAAATCGGACACCGCATCAATACGGCGGAAGACATCCGGACGTTCCGCTGCATAGGCATTGAGCCGGGCAACGAAGGCGAGGGCGCTGTCGCGCCCGCCTAGGCCGACCGCCGGGTGAAAGACGTTAATGCCGGACGCGCGCAGCTTTTCCAGATGCGCATCCGTGACGGCGTAACCGTCATGGATCGAGGGCTGATCGCTGTAGCCGGCTTCCAGCATGTCGCCGAGATCGGCGAGCAGGGACAGCATGTCGATGACGAGGTTTTCCTCGATCAGGGCAATCGCGCGGGCTGAATAGGTCGTCTCTGAAGCGGCAAACACCTTGAAATGCCCGGAATTCAGCATGGGTGCTGCGACCGCGGTGGCCAGGCCGGCTTTCAGCAGGCCGCGGCGCGTGGCGCCGGAAGTGCGTGCGGTGCGGATTTGGGTGTCCTGCTTCATGCTAGCGGCTTCCTCATATGCGTATTCGCCGCTACGCTAACCTAAAGACTCAAAATAATACAGCCTTAATTGTCAATAAGGCTTCCATAAGCGGCGTTTGGGCGGCGTGATGCCGCGTCACACTTGCAGGAGCGCTGGCAGCGAGGCGATGAGCGGAATGAGTAATTCGGTGCAGAATCAGAAGAATAATCGTCAGAACGTTGTCGACCCGGCCTCAGCCTACGATGTCATCATGGATGCCATCGTTACGCAGAAACTGGCGCCCAGCCAGAAAGTGTCGGAAAACATCCTGACCGAGATGTTCGACATCAGCCGCACCACGGCGCGGAATATCATGGAGCAGCTTACCGCCCAGCAATTCCTGGTATCGGTTTCGCCCCGGATCACCCGCGTGGCTCCGCTGACCCTGCTCGATGTGAAGCAGAACTTCGCCATGCGCAAAATGCTCCAGCCGGAGATCTTCGCGATGGCCGCATCCCAGGTGGATGTCGACCAGATCATCCGGATGAATGAGGAAACCGCGCACAAGGCCCCGGTGGATGATGACGAACAGGCGCTGCGTTTGCTCAAGGCAAACAAGCAGTTCAACGTCTTCATGGCGCAACAGGTTCGGTATCCGTTGCTGATCCACTGGATCCGCCAGCTGGAAGACACGACCATGCGTATCTACTGGCTGTATGTGAAACTGAACCGGACCTTGCCCTATACCTGGGAGCATCAGCGCGCGCTCGTCGAGGCCATCCGGCGCGACGCGTCGGACGATATCCGCGAACAAGTGCACCGCATCCTGTCCAGCTCGGAAGAGCGCTTGCTGGATGCGATCTTCATGCACGACCAGATGTACATGCAGGACCTCAAAGTCCCGGACTGACGCAGTCCGCGGTCGCGCTCAGGGTCTGGCTGTCTGGCGACTTTCCCCGCTTTTCAGAGAATTGCAGTGATTCCGTATACGTATGGAGTCCTGTTATCGGGTGCGCCCGGAGGTTCCTGCGGCGTCAGGCAAATCCGTGTCTTCCCAACCCGGTTTCGCTGCGTTATGGTGAAATAAGGCTGCGATAAATACTCGCTCTGCAGCCATAACGGGGGACAGGGAGGAAGCTATGTCTAGCCATTTCAAAATTGCTCTGCTTGCGAGCGTCGCGCTGGCTGCGCCGGTGGCGGCACAACAGGGCGGTCAGGCCGGCAGCGAACCGGAGACGGTGGACGACGTGATCACGGTGACGTCGCGGTTCCGCGAAGAGTCGGTGCAGGATATCGGTGCGAGTATTGTGGGCGTCTCGGGGGAGGATATGCGCCTGCACGGGATCCAGGACATCGAGGATCTCGCCCGCACGATTCCCGGCGTGGAGAATGTACGCACGCGCCAGAACTCGAACGACATCGCCATCCGCGGGGTTCGCAGTGCGGGCAGCGGCTATGAGACGAGCACGGTATTCAGCGTTTTCCTCGACGATGTGTCAGTGACGGGTTCGGGGAACATCCGCGACTTCAGCTCCGCCGACCTCAACCGCGTCGAGGTCATCCGTGGTCCGCAGCCGACCCTGTTCGGCGAAGGCGCCGTCGGCGGCGTGATCCGCTATTTCACCAATGATCCGGATCTCGACGGTCCTGCGATCACCGGCCAGGCCAATGGCCGGCTTGAGACGATCACGGATGGCGGTCTGGCCTATACGGTGGACAATGCCACCTCCTTCATCTTCGTTCCGGGCAAGCTGGGCCTGCGGGTTTCCGGCTTCATGCGGGAAGACGACGGCTTCATCGACAATCCGAGCGAAGGCGAGGACGTCAATGACTTCGAGACCGTTGGCGGCCGGGCCGTGCTGCTTGCACGGCCCACCGTGAATCTTGAACTGCGGCTCTCCGCCTTTCTGTCGCGCGACGAGCTCGGCGAGTCGACCCAGGTCGATCCCGGTTCGGACCCGGAAGACCTGACCTTCGCCGCCTCGCCGCTCTCCGGCAGCTACACGGACGATTTCGACCTCTATTCCGGCCGTGTTTCCTATGACATGGACTGGATGCAGGTGACGTCGATCACCGGCTATTACGAGCGCCGCACCTCCTCGTCGCTGTTCAGTGCGGGCAACTCCTTCGGGCTGGCGCCCTTCTTCCCGACCGTCGACACAACGTCTTTCTCGACCGGTTCGGGTGAGTTCGAGCAATGGTCGCAGGAATTCCGCTTCGTGTCCTTCCTGGACGGCCCGCTCAACTTCACAGCGGGTGCCTACTATCGCGACCGCTCCGAGACCAGCGGCCAGTTCCTGACGTGCGAAGGCTGCGTCACCGTCACGACGCCGCAAAGCGAGAACCTGGCAACCCGTCTTTCCGAGACCCAGACCGAACAGTATTCGGCCTTTGCCGAGTTCACCTTTGAAGTGACACCGCGCTTCCGCCTGATCGGTGGTGCGCGCTACGTCAACGATACGGTGACGGCGACGTTGATGCAGGACGACGTGGTGAACCTCGTTCCGCAATTCGACGGCAATGGCAATCTGATCCCGTGGACGGAAACCAATCCGATCGACTTCGTCAGCACGCTGGCCGTGCTGCAGGGGGCCGGCGTCGGGACGGTGTTCAATTTCGAACTCGAGGAATTCCTGCCGCGTGTCGGGGTTGAATACGAACTCAACGACGATGTGCTCCTCTATGCCAATGCCGCCCGCGGCGCCCGCAATGGCGGTATCGGCAATGCAATCGCGGCGCTGGGCGCGTCGGGCGGCGACCAGGATGTCTTCTTCGACAATCTGTCCTTCAACGACGACCAGGTCCTTTCCATCGACGCGGGCGTGAAAGCGTCCTGGTTCGGTGGCGATCTGATCACCAATGTGGGTGTGTTCCGCACGACCTACGAGGACACGCAGATCTGGGTGAACACGCCGGCCAACAACACGATCAACGGTCCTGACCAGACGATCTTCGGCATGGAAGTCGAGACGATGCTGCAGGTCAGCGAAAATCTCTCGACCTTCCTGAATCTGGCAGTGGTCGATGCCGAGTTCGAGACGGGTACCGTCATCACGGCCGCGCCGGGAGGTTCGGTCGGCGCCTTCGACCTGCAGGCCGGAAACCAGCCGGCGAACATCCCGGAATTCACCCTGTCGACGGGCTATACCTATACCCGTCCGCTGGGGTCGAATGGCTGGATGTTCACCTCGACCGGTTCCTTCCAGTACATCGGTGAGCGCTACTCCGACGTCCAGAACTACCCGTCGGCCCGGCTCGACACGCTTGAAAGCCTCAATCTGAGTGTCGAGCTGTCGAACGATGTCTGGTCGGTCGGACTGTTCGGAACCAACCTGCTCAACGACATCGAAGCGGTCAGCATCGGCTCCAACCCGCTGCAGCAATTCATCACTGCGGACGGCGAGCTGGATGCGCCGGTCATCGGGACGAGCGTGAACCGGCCCCGGACGATCGGGGTGCGAGCCAGCTTCCGCTACTGATCGCGCGGACCGACCTGCCCTGCAACGCGTCAGCGCCCTGCAGGGCAGGTCCCGCCCGGTGGCAGACAGCGGCAGACGGCCGCGCCTGCCCCGTCCGAAATCACGAACAGACCCAACCAGGAAGCGTGATGAACACGGTCTTCAGAACCTACCTATTGCCGGGACTCGTCTTTCAGTCCGTCATTATCGGTGGCGGCTACGGCACCGGGCGCGAGATTGCCGAATTCTTCCTGTCGCACGGGGCCGTCGGCGGATTGCTGGGCCTGATGACGACCGCTGCAGTCTGGGCCGTCCTGCTGGCCGTGGGCTTCGAGTTTGCGCGCCTCGTAAAAGGCTATGACTACCGCACCTTCTTCCAGGCGCTTCTGGGGCCGTTCTGGCGGTTGTTCGAGATTCTGTACGTACTGATCGCCCTGCTCGTGCTGTCGGTGCTCGGTTCGGCGGCCGGGCACATGGTGGCGGAAGCCTTCGGCGTCTCCACCGTCATCGGCTCGCTCGGCCTGTTGCTGGCGATCGGTGCCCTGGCCTTCTTCGGCAGCAAGGCCATTGAACGCATCATGGCCTGGTGGTCGCTGCTGCTCTACGCGCTGTACGCCATCTTCTTCGTCTATGTGTCCGTCACCTATGGCGACGCTATCGCGACCTCCCTGGGCGAGGGCGCTCGCACGGGCGGCTGGCTGCTCGATGGCGTGCGCTATGCGGCCTACAATCTGATCGCCTTCGCCGCCGTTCTCTTCGTGCTGCCGCAACTGGAGACCCGCCGCGACGCGCTCGTCGCCGGAGCTCTTGCGGGCGCGATCAGCATCGTGCCGGGCATACTGGTCTTCGTGGCCATGCTGGCCCGCTATCCGGAGATCCAGGACGAGGCCGTTCCGGTCGTCTACCTGTTGCAACTCCTCAATGCCGTCTGGCTGACCATACTGTTCCAGATCGTCCTGTTCGGAACCTTCGTGGAAACCGGCGTCGGCATCATTCACGCCATCAATGAACGCATCGGCACGGCGATGAAGTCGGCCGGGCGTGCCTTTTCCAGGCGGGCCCGTCTCGCTGTTGCCGTCGCGCTGCTCGCGACCGCGATCTTCCTCGCGGAAGCGATCGGGATCATCGATCTGATCGCCAGCGGCTACGGCCTCCTGTCCTACGCCTTCATCGCCATCGTCGTCCTGCCCCTGCTCACGATAGGCGTCTTCAAAATCGTGACCGCAACGCCCAGCCAATTGGAGGATCACCGTGTCTCTCGCCAGCAGAACTGAGGATACGCACACCGCGTCATCGCACGCCGACGGGCTTGCCACGGTACAGTTGCGCGCGCCCTATCTCATCTATTTCGGCAATGTGCCGGATACCGGACATGCCAAGACGGGCCTGGGCCTCATCCAGTGGCGGCGCGAGCAATGCGCCGGCCAGCTGCGGTCGCCTGGGTGCAAGGTCGATGGCGGTCTGACCGATATGTCGGTCGCCGAGGCGGCGCGGGCAGGCGTCGGCTCGATTGTCATCGGCGTCGCTTCGGAAGGCGGCTCCATCCCTGATGCCTGGGTCGGTGATCTGGCCGAGGCGGCCCGGGCGGGCCTGGACGTGGTATCGGGCATGCATGTCCGGCTCTCCGACTTTCCGGAGATCGTCGCGGCCGCCCGGGCTTCCGGTGCGCGGCTGATCGATGTCCGCACCCCGCCGCGTCATCTGCCCATCGGCACCGGGCGCAAGCGCACCGGCAAACGGCTCCTAACCGTGGGCACCGACTGCGCGGTCGGAAAGAAATACACCGCCCTGGCCATCGAGCAGGAAATGCGCGCCCGCGGCCTCGACGCCGACTTCCGCGCGACGGGCCAGACCGGGATCATGATCGCCGGTCAGGGCATCCCGCTCGATTGCGTCGTGTCCGATTTCCTGTCCGGCGCGGCGGAGCTTCTCTCCCCCGATGCTGCTGACGATCACTGGGATATCATCGAGGGGCAGGGCGCCCTGTCTCACCCCAGTTTTGCCGGTGTCAGCCTGGGCCTGCTGCACGGGTCCCAGCCGGACGCCCTGGTGTTGTGTCACGACCCATCGCGCGAGTTCCTGCTGGGTACGAGCGCGCGCCGCGAATATCCGGTCCTGCCGGTGACCGAAAGCATCGCGCAGTGCCTGACCTTCGCGCGCCGGGTCAATCCGCAGGTCCGTTTCGTCGGGCTCTCGGTCAACACCTCCATGTTGCCGGATCCGGACCGCCGTGTGCTGCTGGCCGATCTGGAACGCCAGACCGGCCTGCCGGCGATCGACCCGATCCGGGATGGCGCGGCCCGGATTGTCGATGTCCTCGTTTCGGGAGACGCAGCATGAGTGTGCGTCTGGGGGTTCACCGCGAGAGCTGGCCGATGAAGGCGCCCTTCGTCATCACCGGCCATGTCTTCGAAAGTCTCGAATCCGTTGTGGTCACGCTGGAAAGCGATGGTGCCGAAGGCCGGGGCGAGGGCGTGCCGGTCTACTATCTCAATGAAAGCGCGCCGGAGATGCTGGACCAGATCGAGGCGATCCGTCCGGAGATCGAGCGTGGTCTCACGCGCGAGGCCTTGCAGGAAGCGCTGCCGCCGGGCGGCGCGCGCAATGCCGTCGACTGCGCCATGTGGGATCTGGAAGCCAGCCGCGCGGGCAAGTCGATCTGGGATCTGACCGGTATCGCCCCGCAGGACCGCCGCACGGCCTACACGCTCGGCATCCAGGAAACGCCGGAACTGATGGCCAGGCAGGCCAAACAGGCCCAGGGCTATCCGCTCCTGAAGATCAAGCTGAACGATGTCGAGCCGGTCGAACGGGTCACCGCAATCCGCAAGGCCAGACCCGACGCCGAACTGATCATCGATGCCAATCAGGGCTTCTCCATGGAGCAGCTGCAAGAGGTCCTGGGGCCGTTTGCGGAACTGGGTGTGGCGATGGTCGAACAGCCGCTTCCGCGCGGCGCCGACGAGGCGCTTGAAGGCTTCCGCTCGCCGATCCCGCTGTGTGCCGACGAGAGCTGTCTGCATCGCGGCGAATTGCCGGCCGCGCTCAAGCGCTATGACATGATCAATATCAAGCTGGACAAGACCGGCGGCCTGACCGAGGCGCTGGCGCTTGCCCGAGAGGCGCGCCGGGCCGGCAAGCGGCTGATGGTAGGCAACATGCTGGGCACATCGCTCTCGATGGCTCCGGCTTTCGTCATCGCGCAATTGTGCGACTTCGTCGATCTGGACGGTCCGCTGAACCTGAAATCCGATCTGCCCGGCGGCATGCTTTATCGCAGCGGCTGCGTGGGCGCACCCCAGGCCGGGTTGTGGGGATGAAGCCCGGTCCGCAACATAATCCCGGCGCCGCGCGTGCCGGATTGGCAAGGCTATGATCGCGCCGGACAACATATTCGGCCTGCTCGCGGCTCTCCTGGCGATCTGCGCCCTGGCCGCCGGTCTGGAACAGACACGCTGGGGCAAACGCCTGTCCGGCGCCGGTATCATCCTCCTGACCGCGCTGGTGGCTGCCCAGTTCGGCGTGCTGCCGAGATCGGCGCCGCTCTACGGCGCGATCTGGACCTATCTCGTTCCGCTGGCGATTGCGCTCTTCCTGCTGAAGGCCGACCTGGTCCGGGTATTCAGCGAGGGCGGCCGTGTGCTGGTGGCCTTCCTGGTCGGCATGGCCGGCACGGTGTTCGGGGCCTGGCTGGCGACGCTGCTGGTCGATCTCGGTGATAGCGAGGCGGCTATCGCGGCCGTGTTCACCGCCACCTATACCGGCGGTTCCCTGAACTTCGTTGCCGTGGCGGAAGCCGTCGGCTTCGACGACAGCTCCCAGCTCTCCGCCGCGCTGGCGATCGACAATATTCTCGGCGTGGGCTTCATCATTCTCCTGAACTTGGCGGCCGGCTGGTCGCTGCTGCAGTGCCGCTATGGCTGGCGGATGGAGGAGGTTCTGCACGCCGGACCGGAGGATGCGGCCGGTGCCGGTTCCGGCGGCAGCCTGTTCGGACTGACGCTTGCCCTGGCGCTCGCGGCCGGGGCTGTCGCTGTCAGCGCCATCATCGCCGACGCGCTCGGTATTTCCGACTACCGCCTGCTGGTCATCACCGTGCTGGTCACGGCGGTTGCGACCGCAGGCCGGCGCTACCTGTCCCGCCTTTCCGGCGAGGACATCCTGGCGATGATGTTCATGTACCTCTTCTTCGCCATCATCGGCGCGGGGGCGGATGTCATGGAGATGCTGTCCGCGGCGCCCGGCATGTTCGTCATGGTCGGCTGCATCTTCGTGTCGCACCTGGTCTTCATGCTCGTCGCCGGCCACCTGCTCAAGCTGAACTATGCCGAGCTGGTCACGGCGTCGCTCGCCTGCATCGCCGGACCGCCTATCGCGGCGGCGATCGCGATCCTCTTCAAATGGCGGAACCTCGTCGCGCCGGGAATTCTCACCGGGATCCTCGGCTATGTGCTCGGTAATTTCGTCGGTATCGGGATTTTCGCCCTGCTGGGCGGCAGCACCCCGTGACCGCATTGTTTGTACCACCAGGATGGAGGCTGGCATGCCTTTGAAAACGCGAATGAAGTGGCTGGCGGGGGCACTGGGGGCGTTGAGCTTCGCCACCGCCTTTGCGCAGGACGAGACCGTTGATCCGGCCGCCGTGCCCCCGCCTCCGGCCGCAGCGGTCGAAACGGCGGAGACCGGACAGCCCAGCCTGACCCGGAGCGACGTCGATGCGTGGCTGGACGGCTTCATGCCCTATGCCATCGCAGAGGGCGATATCGTCGGCGCGCAGGTCACCGTGGTGCGCGACGGGGAGATCCTGACCAGCCGGGGTTTCGGCTATGCCGACCTGGCTGAGCTCCAGCCCGTCGACGGCTATGACACGATGTTCCGGCCGGGCTCGATCTCCAAGCTCTTCACCTGGATTGCCGTGATGCAGCAGGTCGAAGAGGGCCGCATCGATCTGGATGAGGACGTCAATACCTATCTCGATTTCGAGATCCCGCACACGTTCGGCGAACCGGTCACCATGCGCAATCTGATGACCCATACGCCGGGCTTCCAGGAGCGGTTCCGCAATCTGATCATCGGCGATCCGGAACTGGCCCTGCCGCTGGAGGACTTCCTGAAGCAGGCGCCGCCGCCCTCGCAGATATTCCCGCCCGGCGAAACGCCCGCCTATTCCAACTACGGCACGGCGCTGGCCGGCTATATCGTCCAGCGGCTCACGGGCGTGGCCTTCGAGGACTACGTCGCCGAGCGCATTTTCGAGCCGATGGGCATGCAGCGGGCGACTTTCCACCAGCCGCTGCCGGAGCAGTTCGAGCCCTACATGTCGAACGGCTATCTCAACGCCGCCGACGGCGAGCCTCAGTATTACGAGATCGTCCCGATGGCGCCGGCCGGTTCGCTGGCGGCCAGCGGCGAGGCGATGGGGCGGTTCATGATCGGCCTGCTCGAGCGCAATCCGGACGTGCTTGCCCCGGCGACCTGGGAGCAGATGTACGAGACGGTGTATCAGCTGACCCCGCCGCTCAACGCCATGGCGCTGGGCTTCTGGGAGCTGGACAAGGGCAGCCTGCGCATTCGCGGCCATGGCGGCGATACCGGCTTCTTCCACTCCGATCTCAACGTGCTGATCGATGAGGGCGTGGGCATTTATGTCGTCGTGAACTCCTCCGGCGAGGGCGCCGGCACACTGCGCTTTTCGCTGACGGCGGCCTTTGCCGAACGCTACTTCCCCGAGACTGTCGAGCCGGTCGGTCCGCGTCTGGACACGGCCAGCGAGCACGGTGCGATGGTGGTGGGCGAGTATGAGAGTTCGCGCACGGTGGTGACGAATTTCGCGGCGATCCTGCGCTTCCTCGGCCAGGAAAGCATCACCATGAACGCCGATGGCGACCTGGAATATGCACTGTTCGGCAAGCCGGCAGTGTGGCGCGAGGTCGAGCCTTTCGTCTGGCGTCATGTCGGCGGCTATGAGCGGATGGCCGCGGTGTTCGATGATGACGGTTCGCTGGACTACATGACGTTCGAACCGGTCTCGCCGATCATCCATCTGATCCCGGCGCCCTGGTATCGCGCCGGCTCGCTGGTCATGCCGCTCCTGTCGCTCGCCTTGGGCGTCCTTCTGGTGACGCTGCTCCTGTGGCCGGTCCGGGCTGTCGTGCGCTGGCGCTATGGGCAGGCGTTTGCGTTGAGCGGCCGGGAGGCGATGTCCTACCGGCTGGTGCGGATCGGTATCGTGCTGGTCTTCGTCTTCCTGATCGCCTGGGTGCTGCTCTTCCAGGCGCTGTTCACCGACCTGTCGGGACTGGGATCCGGCTTCGGCACCCAGCTCTTCGTGACGATGGCGACGCAGCTCCTGCTTTATGCGGCCTTCGCCATGGCGCTGTGGAATGCCTTCACCGTCTGGCAGGGCGGGCAGAGCGGGTTCGCCAAACTGTGGAGCCTGGTGCTCGCTGTGGCGATCCTGATCGTGATCCTGTTCGCGGCCCTGAACGGACTGCTCAGCTGGGAGACCAATTTCTGACGCTACCCCTCCGACTGACGGGTGCCGGACGGCGTCAAACCGTTCGGCACCCGGGTCTTTTGGTGGCTCGAACCGTGTGCACACCAGCCCCATTGGTGCGACATAGTGTGTACATGGAGGGGGCATAGCAGAGGCATACTTCCTCCTTTGTGTTTGGCGGATGCGCCCTGCTTCCGGCGCGACAAGACTTCGCCCGAACTCATGCGCTTGGCGGCAATGATGAGCGACCGCATTTTCCGCTTTTGCTGCGGAATGCGGAAGACGAGTTTCATGAACGCCACATCTGTCGACGCCCGGATTTCACGGAGCACCGCTCCGTCGCCCTGGCCGAATGGCGTCAGCTTGCAGCTTGATGCAGGCTCAAACTCGGACTTTCGAGACCAGTCCGGCTTTATCTGACAGCACCGTCGGTGTCCTGGCTTGCGGGTCTGCGCCCTCGGCTTGGCCGAACGCGCGGGCCTGCAGCCTGCGTCTTCGCCTTTCACGTCCGGACAGGCGTGGTAGACCGGCATGGGAGCGACTGTCGGGCTGGGAAATAATGTCCGGAAAATCGAATACTTATGCGCTGGGCGTGCTGACCGCGATGTTTGCGGTCAATCAGCTCGACCGCAATATCCTGGCGGTCACGCTCGACCAGATCGGCGCCGAGTTTGCGCTGACCGATACCCAGCTCGGCCTGTTGTCCGGGGCGCTGTTCGCCATTGTCTATGCGCTGTTCGGATTTCCGGTCGCCGGGCTCGCCGCGCGCGGTAATCGCCGCAACATCATATCCGCGGCCACCGCCGTCTGGAGCGTGCTGACCATTGCGATGGGCTTTGCGCAGAATTTCGCGCAACTCGTGCTGGCCCGTCTCGGTGTCGGTATCGGCGAGGCGGGTGCCGTGGCGCCGGCCCATTCGATGATCTCGGATTTCTATCCGCCGGAAAGGCGGACATCGGCCATGGCGACCTTCGCGGCCGGCGCCAATATCGGCGTGCTGCTGGCCTTTCTCGTCGGCGGGATTGCGGGGCAGGTTCTGGGCTGGCGCTGGGCCTTCGTCATTGCCGGCGTGCCGGGGCTGATACTGGCACTGCTCCTGCGTTTCACGGTGGCCGAGCCGCACCGTTCAGGCGAGCCCGTGCCGGCCCGGCCGGGATCGCTGTTCCTTCGCACATGCCGCACCATCCGCAACGATACGGGCCTGTTCCACGCCCTGTGCGGACTGGCGGTCACCGGCATCGTCACTTTCGGGGCGCTCGCCTGGACCGCGACCTTCATCATCCGGGCACACGGGCTCAGCCAGGCGCAGACCGGTATTTTTCTCGCGCTCGGCGTCGGCATACTCGGCGGGGTCGGCACGTGGGCCGGCGGCGCGATTGCTGACCGGCTGGGTGCAAAAAACCCGCGCTGGCGCCTCGGTGTCGTCATCGCGGCAATCCTGGCCGCCAAGCCCTTCGCGATCGGTTTCCTGCTGTTCCCGTCGGCCGTGCCGGCGCTCGCCTGCCTCGTGATCTCGGGCAGCATGGCCACCGTGTTCTGGGGGCCGACCTACGCTTTCCTTCATGCGCGCGTCGAGCCGCACATGCGCCCCATGGCGACGGCGATCTATCTGTGCGTCTTCAATATCGTGGGTGTCGGTGTCGGGCCGACCGTGATCGGGCTCGCCAGTGACACGCTGTTTGCCGGCCAGGGGGTGCGGTCGCTGGGCCATGCCATCCTGCTCGTGCAGATCGCCGGCGTCTGGGGGGCCTGGCACTACTGGCGGGCGATGCGGACTATCGGTCCGGCGCCTGCGCCGCAGCCTGCCTGAGCGCGACGGCTATCTCGCCCCGCAGCCAGCGATGGCCGGGGTCATTCGTGCGGCTGGTCTTCCAGGTCATGTAGATCCGTTCGTCGGGATAGGCGAAGGGCAGATCGTAGAGCGCCAGCGGATAGTTGCGCGCAATCACCCGCGCAAAAGCGGTCGGCAGGATGGCCACCAGATCCGTCGTCATCAGGATGTGCGGGAAGGACCAGAATTTGGTGACGGAGTACGCCACGTGCCGCTGGATATCGAGCCGGCGCAGCGCTTCTTCCAGCCGCGACAGGGCCCGCATACGCGGCACCAGTGCGATATGGCCGAGCGTCTGGAAATGGTCGAGGGTGAAGGCCCCGTCTATGGCCGGATGGTCGTTGCGCGCGACCATCGACAGGTGAACCGGTGCCAGGGCTTCGCATTGCGTGTCCCGGCTCTCCGTCAGAAAGCCGGAAATCACCAGGTCGAGCGATCCGTCGTTCAGCCCGTCGCTCATCGGCGTGTTCACGATGGCCAGGTTCTCGATCGATATGGATTTGTGGTCCTGTATCCGGCGGATCACGTGCGGCATGATGATGGGCTCCATCGCATCGAGCACGACGAGGCGGAAATGGCGGCTCGATCTTGCCGGGTCGAAACTGTCGCCCGGCGCCACCCCGCTTTCGATCATCTGCAGCGCTTCGCGCACCGGCCCGATCATCTGCATGGCCCGCGGGGTCGGGTGCACGCCGCGTCCTGCGCGCACAAAGAGCGGATCGTCCAGACTGTCGCGCAGGCGCCGCAAGGCGTTGGAGATTGTCGGCTGGCTCATGCCCAGCCGCCGGGCGGCCTGGGAGATATTGCCGGCCGAATAGACCGCTTCGAAGACAACCAGCAGGTTGAGGTCCAGGTTTTTCAGCTCCGACATCGGGCCGCCCTCGCCTTGTTATTCCTGATGGGAATGTAGTCCATTCGAATTATTTGGCTATCGGGTAGTTTCAGAATTTGTAAAGGATTGCGCGCGGCGGCGAAAACCTTGCCGGCGCGTGGGATCGAGGCGGTTCGGCGCCGGGACGGCCGAAGCGGAAGCGTGGGCAAGTAAGTCTATGAAAAATCGGGTTTGTGTGAAGCCGGACGGTGCGAAACCGTTGTCCGGGGCGGTGGATTTTTGTGCCCGCGCGAAGCGCGCAGGCTCGGCTGTTGCGCGCGTGCTGGCACTGGCTGCTGCGGGACTGGGCGCAATGGCGGGGGCCGCGCAGGCCCAGGGCTGGAGCAGCCCGTCCGTCAGCCTGTCCCTGCCGTCAGACGGCAGCTGCATCGCCGGTCCGTATGCCAACAACACCGTGACGCAGATCGAGGCCGAGTGGACAGCCTTCAACAATGATTCCAGCGCCGGCCGAGCCATTCAGCTTGTCGTGTGGCGCGAGTTGGATGGCGAGATCCGGTCGTCGGGCGGCGTTGCGACGAACGCGCCGACCGGGCAGTTGCCGTTGCAGCAAGATACATTTTCCGTAGACAAAGACTACGATCTGGTGAGCGGCACTGATGCATACATCGCGCTCTATGACAGCTGGAACTCCGGCGACATCTGGTCCAACACTACCGCTCCTTACAATGCGCCGGACGTAGCAGCGCTGGGAAACGGGGCGTCCGGCTATGCGATGATCGACATGACGACCGATCCCGATTGCGTTGCGACGCCGGAGATCGGCGTGACGGGCAATGGCACGGACATCGCTGATGGCGACGGCTCGCCGGGCTCCGTCGATCACACCGATTTCGGCGCGGTTGCGGTCAGCTCGGGGACGGTGTCGCGCACCTTCACCATCACCAATTCGGGCTCCGGCACGCTGACGCTGGGCAGCAATGCGGCCAGCCTTTCAGGCAGTCACGCTGCAGACTTCTCGATCACCTCGCAGCCCGCAACCAGCGTCGCATCCGGCGGCGGTACGACGACCGTCACAGTCCGGTTCGACCCGTCGGTCGTTGGCACGCGTGACGCGACTTTGACGATCGCCAATAATGACGCCGACGAGTCGCCCTACAATTTCGCGATCCGGGGTACGGGGACCGGTGCGCCCGAGATTGCCGTGACCGGCAATGGCGTGAATATCGTCGATGGCGACGGTTCGCCGACAGCGGGTGACCACACCGATTTCGGATCGGCCGATATCAGCAGCGGTATGGTGAGCCGCACTTTCACCATCACCAATTCGGGCAGTACCACGCTGACCCTTGGCAGCAATGCGGCCAGCCTTTCGGGGGCCCATGCCGCCGACTTCTCGATCACCTCGCAGCCGGCGACCAGCGTCGCTGCCAGCGGCGGCACGACCACCGTCACGGTCCAGTTCGACCCGTCGGTCGTGGGTTCGCGCATCGCGGGTCTGTCGATCGCCAACGATGACAGCGACGAGTCGCCCTTCAATTTCACGATACTGGGTATGGGCACCGGCGCGCCCGAGATTGCCGTGACCGGCAATGGCACGAATATCGTTGATGGCGACAGTTCGCCGACAGCGGGTGACCACACCGATTTCGGATCGGCCGATATCAGCAGCGGTATGGTGAGCCGCACTTTCACCATCACCAATTCGGGCAGTACCACGCTGACCCTCGGCAGCAATGCGGCCAGCCTTTCGGGGGGCAATGCCGCCGACTTCTCGATCACCTCGCAGCCGGCGACCAGCGTCTCTGCCGGCGGCGGCACCACGAGCGTGACGGTCCGGTTCGATCCTTCGGCCCTGGGCACGCGCAGCACGAGCCTGTCGATCGTCAGCAATGACAGCGACGAGTCGCCCTTCAACTTCACGATCCAGGGTACGGGCACCGGCACGCCCGAGATTGCCGTGACCGGCAATGGCGTGAATATCGCCGATGGCGACAGTTCGCCGTCATCCGGGGATCACACCGATTTCGGATCGGCCAATCCCAGCGGCGGCACGGTCAGCCGCACCTTTACCATCACCAATTCGGGCACCGACACGCTTGTACTCGGTTCCGGCGCGGTCAGTGTCTCCGGCGTCAATGCGACGGACTTCTCGGTTACCGCGCCGCCGGCAACCAGTGTCGCGGCAGGGGGCGGCACCACAACCTTCACCGTTGAGTTCGACCCTTCGATCACGGGCGCACACTTCGCGACCCTGTCGATCGCCAACAATGATGCTGACGAGTCGCCTTTCGATTTTTCCATTCAGGGGCTTGGAGAGGATCTGACGGCGCCGTCGGGCTATGCGGTGGCCTTCAACCAGCCTTCGGTCAATGCGGCGAACGGGACGGCGGTGTCCTTCTCCTTCGCGGCGGCCGAGGTGGGTGCGGATTACGACTACACGATCACCTCCGACAATGGCGGCACGCCGGTCAGCGGCTCGGGCACGATCGCCACGGCGACGGACACGATTTCCGGGATCGATGTGTCCGGCCTGAATGACGGCACGCTGACCCTGTCGGTGACGCTGACGGATGGCAGCGGCAATACCGGTTCGGCTGCGACCGACACCGTGAACAAGGACGCGACGGCGCCGTCCGGTTATTCGGTGTCCCTCGGCCAGGACCCGGTGACGGCGGCGAACGAGACGGCGGTGTCCTTCACCTTTGCGGGCGGGGAAGCCTCGGCGGACTACGCCTACACGATCAGTTCGAACAATGGCGGCACGGATGTCACGGGCAGCGGGACGCTGAGCGGAGCGACGGACACGATCTCCGGGATTGATGTGTCCGGCCTGAATGACGGCACGCTGACCCTGTCGGTGACGCTGACCGATCCGGCGGGCAATACCGGCGCGGCGGCCACCGACACGGCGGAGAAGGATGCCGGTGCACCGTCGGGCTATTCGGTGTCTTTCGACCAGGCTGCGGTCAATGCCGGCAATGCCGATTCTGTCTCCTTCACCTTCGCCGGTGCTGAAGTCGGGACCGATTACGATTACACGATCACCTCGTCGCATGGCGGCGGCTCGGTCACCGGGTCCGGCACGATTGCGACGGCGACCGACCAGATCGGCGGCATTGACGTGCTCAGCCTGGTCGACGGCACGCTGACGCTGTCGGTGAGGCTGACCGATAGCGGCGGCAATAGCGGTTCCGCGGCGACCGATACGGTTGCCAAGGACGTGGTGGTACCGTCGGGTTATTCGGTCTCCCTGGACCAGGACCCGGTGACGGCGGCCAATGACACTGCCATCTCCTTCATCTTTGCTGGCGCCGAGGTCGGGGCCGATTACGACTATACGATCACCTCTTCGGGCGGGGGCGGATCGGTAACGGGATCCGGCACGATTGCGACCGCGACCGACCAGATTTCCGGGATCGATGTGTCCGGCCTGCCGGACGGGACGCTGACACTGTCCGTCACCCTGACCGACCCGGCGGGCAATACCGGCTCGGCTTCCACCGATACGGCCGCCAAGGACGCGGCCGCGCCTTCGGGTTATTCGGTGTCCTTCGATCAGGATCCGATCGGTGATGTGGACGATGCCGCCATATCCTTCACCTTCGCCTCCGCGGAGGTGGGTGCGGACTATGATTATACGATCACCTCCTCGGGCGGGGGTGGATCGGTGACGGGGTCCGGCACGATCGCAACGGCGACCGACCGGATCGGCAGTATCGACGTGTCGGGCCTGCCGGACGGCACGCTGACCCTGTCGGTGACCCTGACGGACAGCGGCGGGAATACGGGCGGCGCGGCGACGGATACGGTGACCAAGGACACCACGGCCCCGGCGGGCTTCTCCGTGTCCTTCGACCAGGATCCGGTAACCGGGGCCAGCGAGAGCGCGGTCTCCTTCACCTTTGCGGGCGGCGAGGCGTCGGCTGACTATAGCTATACGATCTCGTCGGATGGCGGCGGGGCGAATGTCACCGGCAGCGGTACGCTGGCTGGCGCGACGGACCAGATCACCGGGATCGATGTGTCGGGTCTGGGCGACGG
>Ga0189275_100348_pt1 | contig 25010 bp, 23 predicted proteins | sample N19A6minimetaG_FD_130329 | JGI IMG/M metagenome (GOLD analysis project Ga0189275, IMG submission 130329) | Marine microbial communities from the Costa Rica Dome - N19 A6 mini metaG | ecosystem: Environmental > Aquatic > Marine > Oceanic > Photic zone | place: Costa Rica: the Eastern Pacific...
CAAAATCCGGCCGCCAGGAAATCTTGGAAAACTACGTGAACCGCTTCGTGTAATATCTTGTTTCAAAACCGTTATTGAACCAGGATATATTGGCCCTTCGCGCACATTCTCCTGCGCGGAGGGCTTTTCAGAAAGAAAGACCTGCCATGCGCCACCTGATGCTCACAGCCGCTTTCCTGCCCGCCATTCTGGCAACCAGTGCCAGCGCCTCGCCGCTGCCAAAGGCGAACGCCACCTTCCCGGCGCAGGATGTTGCAGAGGTCGAGCTCGGCTGGCAACTGTTCTACGATCCGATCCTATCGGGCAACCGCAGCGTGGCTTGCGCCACCTGTCACCACCCCGATCTCGGCACGTCAGATGGCGTCTCCCTCGGCCTTGGCGACGGCGCAACCGGTCTGGGTTTGGAGCGCAAGATCGACGCCAACAACCCGCCGGAAAAACGCATCCCCCGCAACGCCCCAGCGCTGTGGAACCTCGGCGCCACTGAGTTCACAGTTTTCTTCCATGACGGCCGCCTCGAAGACGACCCCACCCGCCCGTCCGGCATTCGCACACCACTGGGCAACGAAATGGAGATGGGCTTTGACAACGCCCTCGCTGCACAAGCCATGTTCCCCGTTTTGTCCGGCGATGAAATGGCGGGGCATTACTCTGAGAATGACGTGAGCCAAGCCGTCCGCCTCGGCCAACTCACCGGCCCCGGCGGCGCGTGGGATATCCTCGCCAAACGGGTCGAGGCCATCCCCGCCTATCGCGCGGCCTTTGACGACGTGATAGGTGCTGACGGACCGATCAAGTTTCACCACATCGCCAACGCGCTCGCCGCTTTCATTGCCTTTGAATGGCGCGCCGATGCTTCGGCCTTTGACGCCTACCTGCGCAACGGTACGCCGCTCACCGCTGATGCTGCCGCAGGCTTGGACCTCTTCTATGGCAAAGCCCAATGCGGCACCTGTCACGCGGGCCAGTTCCAAACCGACCATGGCTTTCACGCCATCGCGCTTCCGCAGATCGGCCCCGGCAAAGCTGCGCCTTTCGAGCGTCACAACCGCGATGTCGGGCGTGGCCGCGTTACCGGCCAAGAGGAAGACTTCTACCGATTCCGCACGCCATCCTTGCGCAACATCACGCAAACCGCGCCTTACGGGCACAATGGGGCCTACACTTCGCTGGAAGCCATGGTGCGCCACCATCTCGACCCAGTGGGCTCCCTCAACGCCTACGTCGAAACCCACTCGACCTATTCCGACGGGAAATTTGATACAGATTTCAAATTGATGCAGGTCAATCCTGAAGTGATTGAAATCGCAGCCGCAAATGAACTTTCTCCGATCGACCTCAGCGATCAAGAGGTCGCACAGATCCTCGCCTTCCTGGAAAGCCTCACGGATTACGACGCCATAAAGGGCCGCCTTGGCGTGCCAGAGTCAGTGCCCTCCGGCCTGCCAATGGATCAGCTATCCAACTGATCCACGCGGGTCGCTTAATACGCCGACAGCACAGTCACCGGCCCTTCGGACCACACCCGCCAACTGCCATTCACCGGCACCTCGATCCAGTCGCCCTGAGTGCCATCCGGCCAGCGCACACGCACTTCGACAGTCTCCGCAGTGCCCAGCCCAAAATGCTGCGGCCCGGACACGCCACCGGCATGCCCGCCGCCCACGGTGATCTCGCGCAGATACACGCGATCGTCGACCTTCACCTCGATAAACGCGCCCACCGCTTGACTGTTGGCGTCTTTCCCCATCAGGGTCAGCGCCACCCAATTGCCCGTTGCCTCAGTGACGTTCTGATAGACCTCCAGCGGTGCCCGCCGGTTCACAACGGCCAAATCAAGCAAACCATCGTGGTTCATGTCCACCAACGCCGCCCCACGGCTGCGCGCCAATGTGGCAATCCCCGCTACGTCGCCCTGCTCGGCAAAGGTCCCATCCCCCTGCTGCGTCAACAGGTTGTTGGGGTCATCCATCGCGGCCCCGGGCATCTGCTGCACATTGCCTTTGGCGATGAACACATCGTCCAGCCCGTCGTTGTCCACATCGCCGAAAGAGATATGCCAGCCTGTTGAAGGCCGCCCGTCGCCACCGGTGTAAGGCCGATGCGCCGAGGTGCCCATCTCATACGGCACATCTTCAAACGTCGGGGTCTCCGCACTCACACGCTTCATCAAGCGCTGATCCCCCATCGACGACAAAAACACCTCCGCCTTGCCGTCAAAGTCCAGATCCCGCTCCGCGATCCCCATGCCCCAAAGCATATGGGTCGCCCAGCCATCCGCCTCACCATAAAGGCGCGGCGTGGCTTCCATTGCCCAAAGCTGCTCGGCCCCACCTTTCACATAGTAATGCCGATCATTGCTCATCCGCAGATCCGCCCGCCCCAATCGGCCCCAATCGGAAAACAGGATCGACAGAGGGCAGAAGCCCGGCGACAGCTTGGTATGCGCGTAGCCGTCCCCTTCAGGACGAAACAAATCATTGTCGTCACAGGCCTCAAACGGCCCTTTGGGATCGGAGCGATCCACATAATTGCCAAATGCCAAAGTGGGCGGCACATCCTGCCGTTCCCAAGTGGCTGAAAACGCCGTAGTCCAGGCATCGCCCCCTTCAAAGCCGGGCAACGCCATCGGCTCAAATTGACATTCCGGGCCACCTTTCAGCAGCACGTTTTCTCCCACGCGCATCGCCACCAAATCCAAGAAACCATCGCCGTCAATATCAAGTGGATAAAACCCGGTTGCGCCCGTCATAACCAAGGCTTCCGGCGTGTCTTCCTCAAAGGTCACCGTTCCGCCATGCGCACTCCGGTTGCGCAGCAAAACCGGCGGGTTCTCCCCGCCTGCGGCCACCAACTCCGGCAAGCCATCGCCACTGCAATCAAATGCCGCCACGCCACCGCCAACATAGAATTCCCAGCCGCCATCATAGACATGCTCAGCAACCTCAACAGGCGCAAAGCGCACTTCGGCCTGCGCAGCACCCGCTGCCAAAATTGCGAGTGCGCTGACGCTCTTAAGCCACATTCTCTGCCATCTCCAAAAGCGCGTTTTCCGACACGTTCTCAAGCGCATAGGCCGCAGCCCCGCGCGCCCACATCAAGTTGCCCCATTTGTGCACAACCACTTCAGGCGGCGCTTTGTCGACCTGTACAATCAACTTACGCATGCCCTCAATCACATCTTCGGCGTAAAGATGGCTGGACTGCATCTGCTCCCCCGCCAAAATGATCAACTCCGGGTCAAAGATGTTGACGATATTGGCCAGCCCCATGGCAAACATGCGCCCTGCCCGACTGACAATCGACGCCGACATCTCGTCGCCCTCTTTGGCGGCCCGCAGAATATCTTCCACGCGCCGCTCTCCCACTTCTCCGCTGGCAATCATCGCCTCACGAGTAAGCGCATAGTCCGCGGCATAGGCTTCCAGACACCCACGCTGACCACAGCGACACAAGGCGCCCTCCAGCTGCACCTTGGTGTGACCAAATTCCGCGCCGCATCCCCGCGTGCCACGATAAATCTCGTTGTTGATTACGATGCCCATACCCACACCGCTCTCGATCGTCACCACAATAAAGTCACTGTGACCCTGCCCTAGGCCAAAGCTTTTTTCTGCCATCGCAACGAGGTTCGCATCGTTGTCCAGAAAAACCGGAAGCCCCAGTGCCTGCTCCAATACATCGCCGAATTGCACGTTTCGGCTGGTCAAAGAGGGCGACCAATGCACAAAGCCACGTGGCGCATCCACGATCCCGGCAATACCAAGACCAAAGCCCGCCACATCGGCGCGCCTCATGCCTGCTTTGGCCGCGAGGTCTTCCAGCATGTCGGCCAAAACCTCGGCCATATCTTCTGGTGACAATACCCCGCTTTCCAAATCGGCCTCATGATCGGCCAGCTGCCTGCCTTCAAAATCAAGAAGAACCAGTGACACGGTCTTATGAGAGATTTTCGCCCCTGCAATCAACCGTGCAGCGCCGCGAATCTTCAGGTCCACTTTCGGCCGCCCGCGCTTCGAATCTTTCTCGCTTTGGTCGCCCGCGACCTCCTCAATCAAACCTTCACGCAGCAATTCCGCGGTGATTGTGGTCACCGTCGCGCGGCTGATTCCGGTCAGCTCGCTCAGGTCAATGCGCGGCACGCGCTGCTGTCTGCGGATTTCTCCCAGCAAGGCACGCCGCCCAATTTCCCGTTGATTCACAGACATATACTAGCTCCTTCTTCACCGGGAATGGCCTGCAAGCACACCACAAGTGACCCTCACCCGGCGTCAAAACCATGCCGACGTTTATGCGATTAATGCAAGGTTAGCTTATTTAATTTGATTTACAAATTTATTGCGCTAACATTGATCTCACCCGGTCCAAACCGACTCACTTTGGCCACCACCGGGAAGAACATTTGGGAGGACACCATGAAACTTTTCGCATCCGCGACGGCGATTATTGCCGGCGCCCTCATGAGCACCGCAGCTTGGGCTGACGATCTGGTTATCGGCGTCAGCTGGTCCAACTTCCAGGAAGAGCGCTGGAAAACTGACGAAGCCGCCATCAAGGGCGCGCTGGACGCCGCAGGCGCCAAATACATCTCCGCTGACGCGCAGAGCTCCTCTGCCAAGCAGCTGTCTGACATCGAAAGTCTGATCGCTCAGGGTGCTGATGCTCTGATCATTCTGGCACAAGACGCCTCCGCCGTTGGCCCAGCCGTACAGGCTGCCGCGGACGAAGAGATCCCAGTGATCGCATATGACCGTCTGATCGAAGACAGCCGCGCGTTCTACCTGACCTTTGACAACGTCGAAGTTGGCCGCATGCAGGCCCGCGCGGTTCTGGAAGCCATGCCAAAAGGCAACTACGTCATGATCAAAGGCTCCCCAACCGATCCAAACGCAGACTTCCTGCGTGGCGGTCAGCAAGAGGTGATCCAGGCGGCGATCGACGCAGGTGACATCACAATTGTGGGCGAAGCTTACACCGATGGCTGGGTTCCAGCGAACGCACAGCGCAACATGGAGCAAATCCTGACCGCAGCTGACAACAAGGTTGACGCCGTGATCGCCTCCAACGACGGCACCGCCGGTGGTGTTGTGGCTGCGCTGACCGCACAAGGCATGGAAGGCATTCCAGTATCCGGTCAGGACGGTGACCACGCCGCGCTGAACCGTGTTGCAACTGGCACGCAGACCGTATCCGTCTGGAAAGACGCGCGCGCTCTGGGCAATGCCGCTGGTGAAATCGCTGTATCTCTTGCCAAAGGCATGGACGTAGATGGCGCAGCTGAGTGGACATCCCCAGCAGGCACCACGCTGAACTCCATGTTCCTCGCACCAGTTCCAGTGACCGCAGACAACCTGAACGTTGTTCTGGACGCTGGCTGGATCGAGAAAGACGTGCTCTGCGCCGGTTCTTCCAACGCAGCTTGCAACTAAACTGAACCCTGCCCCTCCGCCCATTGGCGCGGGGGGGCACCAAATTTCCCCACTCCCCTGAGATTTTTGAACCCTTTGACTGATGCGGACCTAACCGCGCAGATTGGGGAAGATGTCTCAAGCATCGCGAGCCAAAAAGGGAACGCACAATGCAAAATCAAGCTAAGAACCTGATCAACAAGCTGGGGCTGGATCCCCGCCTGCTTGGAATGATCGGCGCGCTTGTTGTGATATGGATCGTCTTCGGCATCTTCACAGATGGCCGTTTCCTCTCACCACGAAATTTCTTCAACGTCTCGGTGCAAACTGCCTCCGTCGCCGTCATGGCCACCGGCATGGTGTTTGTCATTGTCACCCGCCACATCGACCTGTCCGTCGGCTCGATGCTCGGCTTCATCGGTATGGCCACAGCCGCCCTTCAGGTGCAGTGGCTGCCTGAGATCGTTGGCCTTGGTCACTGGTCCATCTGGATCATCGCCGTGATCTTTGCCATCACCATGGGCGCGGTACTGGGCGCTTTCCAGGGCTGGATCATCGGCTATCTGACTGTGCCAGCCTTTATCGTTACCCTTGGCGGCTTCCTTGTCTATCGCGGCGCCATGTGGTGGGTCACCAAAGGCCAAACCCAAGCCCCGCTCGACCCAACTTTCCGCCTGCTTGGCGGCGGCGCCGAGGGCACATTAGGCGAAACCCTGAGCTGGATCTTCGGCATCGTGGCCGCGCTTGTGGCTGTCGGCTTCATGCTGCTCAGCCGCCGCAACAAAGCCTCCCATGGCTTTTCCGTGAAGCCCGCATGGGCCGAAGGCATCCTCATGGCCATCGCAGCCGGCGGTATCCTGCTGTTTGTCTCGATCATGAACAGCTACCCGATCCCCAAAGGCGCAATGCGTCGCATGACCGAAGCAAAAGGCATCGAATACACCGACGGCATGGTCTGGAACCACGGCGTTGCCATTCCTGTGGTAATCCTGCTGGCCGTGGCGATTGTGATGACCATCATCGCCCGCCGCACACGCTTTGGCCGCTACATCTACGCCACTGGCGGCAACCCTGAGGCGGCAGAGCTGTCCGGCATCAACACCCGCCTGTTGACCGTGAAAATTTTTGCCCTGATGGGCGCGCTGACCGGCATCGCCTCGATCATTGCCTCTGCCCGTCTGAACGCGGTGGACGTGGGTCTTGGCACGCTGGACGAACTACGCGTGATCGCGGCTGCCGTGATCGGTGGCACAGCCTTGGCCGGCGGCGCAGGCACGATCTATGGCGCCGTGATTGGTGCGCTGATCATGCAGTCTCTGCAATCCGGCATGGCCTCGGTTGGCGTTGACGCCCCGCTGCAAAACATCGTTGTGGGTGTGGTTCTGGTCTTCGCGGTCTGGGTCGACATCGTCTACCGCCGTCGCACTGGCGCATAAGGAGAAACATCATGGACAAGCAAACCCCTCTCGTGGAAATGCGCGACATCCACATCTCCTTTGGCGGGATCAAAGCGGTGGATCATGTCTCCGTCGATCTGAAGCCGGGCGAAGTGGTGGGCCTCCTGGGGCACAACGGCGCGGGCAAATCCACCTTGATCAAGATCCTCTCCGGCGCCTATCAGGCCGACGGTGGGGAGATCTACATCAACGGCGAAAAGGCGGAGATCCACAATCCCCGCGATGCGCGCAAATACAACATCGAGACCATCTACCAGACGCTTGCGCTGGCCGATAACCTCGATGCCGCATCCAACCTTTTCCTGGGTCGTGAACTCACCACGCCACTGGGCACCGTCAACGACGACGCCATGGAGGCCGAAACCCGCAAGATCATGGGCAAGCTCAACCCGAACTTCAAAAAGTTCGCGGAGCCAGTTTCTGCCCTCTCCGGCGGACAGCGACAATCCGTCGCCATCGCCCGGGCCGTCTATTTTGACGCCAAGATCCTGATCATGGACGAGCCGACGGCTGCCCTTGGCCCTCACGAAACCCAAATGGTGTCTGAGCTGATTCAACAACTCAAGGCCGAAGGCATCGGTATCTTCTTGATTAGCCACGATATTCACGACGTCATGGAACTGTGTGACCGCGCATCTGTGATGAAAAACGGACAATTGGTCGGCACCGTGAACGTGGATGATGTCACCGACGACGATCTATTGGGCATGATCATCCTCGGAAAGAAGCCTGAAGGCGTGGCTGTTCAAACTTAGGACAGTTCGTTAGAGCACAAACAAATTTTGGCAGAAGAAAGTTCGGTACTATGACATTCCTTGTCGGTGACATCGGTGGCACAAACACCCGTTTGGCCTTGGCGGATGCCAATGGCGTGCGCAAAGACAGCGTGATGCGCGCCGCCAATGATGACTACGACAGTTTCGACGCTGTGCTGGCTGCCTATTTGACCCAAACAAACCCCGGTGATCTCGCCGGGGTTTGTATCGCCATTGCCGGTCCCGTGCACTCCGGACAAGGTGAACTCACCAATCGCGACTGGTTTCTCAGCGTGAAGAACCTGCGCGCGCAGACCGGTGCGCCCCATGCGGAGCTGATCAATGATCTCTCCGCACTTGGCTATGCACTGGCCCGCATCTCTACTGATCCGGTTTGCGGTACCAAGCACGAGCCGACCAACGGCCAAGCCCTGGTTGTCGGCATGGGCACCGGATTCAACGTCAGCCCCACCCGCCGCAACGCCCGGGGTGGCTTGACCGCCATGGAGGCGGAGCTCGGCCATGCGGAACTGCCCTACTCAGTTGGCAAACTGCTGCGCGATGAACTGGACCAAGGTGCCGAGGTCTTTGCCACCTACGAGGACTGTTTCTGTGGTCGCGGCTTGGAGCGTCTGCACCAAGTGGTCAGCGGCCAACGCATGGGCGGCAAAGACATCGTGGACGGATTTGCCAACGGCTGCACAGACGCCACCCGCACCGTTCGCCTCTTTGCCCGCGCCTTGGGTCGCCTCACCCAATCCATGATCCTGCAATACATGCCACGCAACGGCGTTGCCTTTGCCGGCTCCGCCTCCCGCGGTGTACTAACTTCTGCGGCCCTCTCCGACTTTACGGAAGAGCTCACCCGCGACGCCCACGACATTCTGGACCCCACCCACATCCCGATCAGCCTGATCACGGATGACACAGCAGCACTCGAAGGCTGCTTACAATATCTGGAACAGACTTCTTAGGGACAGCGTCAGCGTCTCGTACCGCTCCCTCTTTACCCAAAAGACAAATTCTTGAACCTCGATCGAAGCCCCTCGGCGCTTCCGTCGATGCCGCTTAAGGCGACTTGCAAACATCCAACTCACGTCTTATCGTCACAATATGTTATGTTACAACATTATTCCTGAGTGAAAATTGAAAACCCTATGCAACACACTGCCCTCAAACAACTCACCGCGCTTTCCATTGGCGCGCTGATCGCATTTTAATCCCAGGCAGTGGCGCAATCCGCCGCAACAGATACCAAAGCCAAAGAACACAAGCACGCGCACAACCATGCGCATGACCACAAGAAACCAGAGCCCAAACTGATCGACGAGTCCAAAGTGCAAGCGCGCGATTTGTCCGATTGGGAAAACGACTGGCAATCCATCTACCCATTCCTGATGGATGGCACCCTTGATCCGGTGATGGAACACAAAGCGGAAAGCGGCAAGAAAACCGTCGAAGAATACCGCGCCTACTATGAAACAGGCTACAAAACTGACGTGGAACGCATCCAGATAGAGGGCGACACTGTTGCGTTTTTCAAAGACGGGAAGCCAATCCAAGGCACTTACCAAGCAAACTGCTATGAAATCCTGACGTACAAATCCGGCAATCAAGGCATTCGGTTTATTTATGAGAAATCCGGCGGCGACGCAGATGCACCGCAGTTCATTCAGTTCAGCGACCACGAAATGGTGCCCACCAAGGTTGACCACTTTCACCTCTACTGGGGCGATGACCGCGCCGTCCTGCTTAAAGAAGTCACCAACTGGCCAACCTATTTCCCCGCCGATTGGAGCGGCGCGGACATTGTCAAAAGCATGACAAACCACTGATCCCAATTTAGAATCCCAAGCACTGGCAGCTTGCAGGGTGGCTATTTCCCGCGTGTAGCCAGTCTACCACCAAAGGCGCAGTCTTTCGGATGCGCCTTTTTTCATTGTCACCAGTCAAAAACACAAACACTCACTTTCCCTCCCCAACCAACGCCAGCAAAAAAGCCCCCACCATCTCTGGTGAGGGCCTGTTTTCTACATCACGGATATCTCAGTGCTTAAACCGCTTGATCTCGCCACTTTCCAGCTTGGCCAGATACGCTTGCATTTCGCGCTTCACCACGGGGGCCAGGAAATACAAACCAAGGATGTTTGGCACACAGATAAGGAACACCAGTGCGGCCGAAATGTCCAGGATCGGTCCCAACTGCACCACACAGCCCAGGGCCACAAATGCACAGAAGATCAGTTTGTACACAGTTTGCAGGGACTGATCCTCACCAAACAAATAGGTCCACCCCTTTAGGCCGTAATAAGACCACGAAATCATGGTCGAAAAGGCAAACAGAAGTGCCCCAAAGGCCAGAGGCCCCGGGAACCAGCTAGTCTGACGCTCAAACGCGGCGGAGGTCATGGCCACACCGGTTGCATCTCCCGCAAAGTTGGGATCCGCCACTTGGCTTGTGCCAATGACAAGAGCGGTGATGGTACAGATCACAATGGTGTCGATGAATGGCTCCAGCAACGACACATAGCCCTCTGTCACCGGCTCATCAGTCCGCACCGCCGCGTGGGCAATTGATGCTGACCCGATACCCGCCTCGTTGGAGAACACTGCCCGCTGAAAACCAATGATCAACGCGCCCAAGGCCCCTCCGGTCACACCTTCACCAGTAAAAGCACCGGAGAAAATGTTGCCAATGGCCGCTGGGATCGCGCTGAAATTCATCAGGATCACAATGATCGCAAACACGCAGTAAAAGACCGCCATAAACGGCACAACTTTTTCGGTCACACGGGCAATGGATTTGATCCCGCTAATGATAACGGCAAAAACAACACCTGCGAGGATCAGGCCCATCAGCCAACCGTAGCCATCCAGCGCACCACCTGCGACGGTGTTCAACTGCACATAGGCCTGGTTGGATTGGAACATATTCCCGATGCCCAAAGCGCCAATAAAAATGCCGATGGCATAAAACGTGCCCATGAACTTGCCAAAGCCCACCATGCCGCGCTCTTCAAAGCCTTTGGTCAGATAGTACATCGGGCCACCGGACACGGATCCATCCGGGTTCTGGTTCCGGTATTTCACACCCAGCGTACATTCAACAAACTTGGTGGACATGTTCAGAAACCCCGCAACGATCAGCCAGAACGTCGCTCCGGCGCCACCTACGGTCACCGCAACCGCGACCCCGCCGATGTTACCGATCCCAACTGTGCCCGAAACCGCGGTGGCCAACGCTTGGAAGTGCGACACTTCCTCGGCGCTTTTGGGATCAGCGTATTCTCCACGGACAAGCGCAATCGCGTGTTTGAAACCGCGCAGGTTGATGAAGCCCATGTAGAACGTAAAAAACACGGCCCCAACGACCAACCAAAGCACAACAAGCGGAAGGTTGGCCCCGGCGACCGGGATTTTACAGAACACGACAGAGCCGATAAACGAGGCTATGGGCGCGGTAAAATTATTGATGCTTTCGTCAATGCCAGCATGGGCTGGCGCAGCTATCGAAAGTGCTGCAAACAGAAAAAACAGGATGCGAGTCATGATGCTCCTCCGGATACTAATATTCAAATTCAAGGAACGACAACGACCGGCACAGGCGCAGTCTGGATTAGATTGCCCGCGACACTGCCAAACAGCAGCGACTTCAATCCGCTATGTCCGCGCCGCCCAATCAAGATCTGAGCCGCATCGCACTCCTTGGCAATTGCAATCAATGTCTCTGCGGGATGGCCATGCCGCACGATACCGTCACACGCCAAACCCGCCCCTTCGATCCGCTTCAGCGCAGGGGCAACAATCTCGCTATTGGCCCGCTCAATTTCAGTTTCCCGACGCTTGTGGCGCGTGGCCTTTTCTTCCGGTGTGTTAAACGAATACGGCGACCATTCGATCACATAGGCGACCATAACTTTGGCCCCGCCCTATTTCGCTCTGGCAATGGCATGGTCTAACGCACGGTCTGACCCGTTGCTTCCATCCACCGCCAAAAGTACAACATTTTCCATAACTTGCTCCCTATTGAACATACATTTAGGCGTGTCGATCTTGCGCCGTTCCCGCCTAAATTGAACGACCCTAGGTCAGTCCGACGCCACTCAATAGAGCCAGTTCACCCAACAAATGAGTCCTGTTTGCAAAATGGGCCCTGAGAACCCCCTTTATTTCCTGAGGTAAAAGTCGCAAACAACGACGATTAAGTCGCCATTTTCCGACCACTCACAGGCACGCGCCGAGCAACGTCAGATTGCCGCAAGCCACATAATTTCCCGTGTACCTCAAAGCGCCTATGCTAGTGTCACGCCATTAGGATCTTGCGGAGCGCAGCGATGCCCACAGCCCTTGTACTTGGCGGCTACGGCCTCATTGGCGCCGCCTGCATGGCAGCACTGACCGAAGCAGGATACGACGTCACCTGCGTAGGCCGCTGTCCCAAAGCCGCCGCCCGCTTTCCACAGTATCGTTGGAAACATCTCGACCTCACGTCCTTGCGCGCGGATCAATGGAACGCCATGTTGCAAGACACCGACGTGGTGGTGAACGACTCCGGTGCCTTGCAAGACGGCGCACGTGACAGCCTCACCCAAATTCACATCGACGTGGTCCGGCATCTCGCAAGCGCCGCCGCACAAACCCAAACCCGCGTGATCCAGATCTCCGCCGCAGGGGTGTCGTCAGAGGCCGACACTGCGTTCTTTCGAACAAAATCCGAAGGCGACGCACTTCTGACCAGCTCCCAAGCCGATCATGTCATTTTGCGCCCCACTTTGGTGCTCGGCCGCGAAGCCTACGGCGGCAGCGCGCTCCTGCGGTCACTGGCGGCTCTGCCCGCCATCTTACCGCGCGTGTTTGAAGACAGTCTCATCCAAACCGTCGCCCTGACGGATGTGGCGCACGCCGTCGCCTTGGCCTGTGATCCCAAAGTGCCCTCTGGCACCATCGCCGACATTACCGGACCCAATGCACATAGCTTTGACACCCTCGTTTTGCACACCCGCGCCTGGCTTGGCGTAGCAACGCCCTTTTGGCGGCCACGCCTGCCAAGCTGGACGCTTAAACTAACCGCCCGCGTGGCTGATGCACTTGGGTGGTTAGGCTGGCGCGCGCCGCTGCGCAGCACATCGCTGGCGGTGCTCTCAAAAGGCATCTCCGGCGACCCTCTTCCATGGCACCAACTCACCGGCCACACCTGCCATCCTCTCGCCGAAACCCTCGAACTCCACCCTGCCACCACGCAGGACCGTACCGCCGCCCGTGTGTATCTGGCCCTGCCCCTTGCCATCGCCACGCTCTCGCTGTTTTGGCTCCTCTCCGGCGTGATCGGCCTGTTCCAAACACCCGCAGCGATGCAGATTCTGACCACAACCGACACCAGCCCAACCTTCGCCGCCATAGCTGTCATCGGCGGCGGCCTCGCCGACATCCTTCTTGGCGGCGCAATCCTCTTCCGCCGCCACACCCGCAAAGCCGCCATCGGCATGATCTTCCTCTCAGCCGCCTACCTTTTGGGCGCAGCATGGATGACACCCGTGCTCTATGCCGATCCGCTTGGCCCGATGGTCAAAGTGCTCCCCGGCATTACCCTCGCCGCCTTCGTGGCCCTGCTCATGGACGACAGATGATCGAAGAGCTCCTCCGTTTTGCCTATGTCCTTGGGGCCACCGTCCTCTCGGGCACGGGAGCCGGCATTGCCTTCTTTATGGTTCTGTCTCACCGCAGCCGCGATCCCGCCCTGATCGCCCATGTCGCAGGCATCGTGGTGATTGCGGACACCGTTTTCACCGCCACCGCCGCGATCCTGCAACCGATAACGGGCACGCTACTGGCTTGGCACCTCGGTTGGTCGCTCTTGGAACCCTGGCTGCTGCTCTCGCTGATCCTTTATGTGGTCGTCGGTACCTTCTGGCTGCCGGTAGTCTGGATCCAACTGCAAATGCGCAACCTCGCCCGCACCGCCTGCGACACGCAAACACCCCTGCCGGACCGTTATTTCACGCTCTACCGCATCTGGTTCGCCTGCGGCTTCCCCGCCTTCTTTGCGGTCATAGGCATCGTCTGGCTCATGCTGATGAAACCAGCCTTCTGACAGCAAAAAGGCGCGACCTCCGCCGCGCCTTTCTCATTCCTGTAGCCAAAGATCACTTCAGATCAAAGCGATCCGCATCCATAACCTTGCACCAGGCGGCGACAAAATCGCCAACCAGCTTGGCTGCACCATCGGACTGACCATAGACTTCCGCCAGCGCCCGAAGCTGTGAGTTTGAGCCAAACACCAGATCCACCCGGGTCGCGGTCCACTTCACGTCACCGCTGGTGCGATCCTTGCCTTCATAGACACCGTCACCGGCCTCAGCCCAGGTGGTGCCCATGTCCAGCACGTTCACAAAGAAGTCGTTGGTCAACTGACCAACCCGATCCGTGAACACGCCATGCGCAGCCCCGTCGTGGTTCGCACCGAGCACCCGCAGACCACCAACCAGCGCGGTCATCTCCGGCGCGGTCAACGTCAGCAACTGCGCCTTGTCCACCAACAGCTCTTCCGGCGACACAGTGAACTGCGCCTTCTGGTAGTTGCGGAACCCATCGGCCTGCGGCTCGAGCATGCCCACGCTCTCAACGTCGGTCATCTCTTGCGTTGCATCGCCACGGCCCAGCGTCACAGGCACAGACACATCGTGCCCCGCATCCAGCGCTGCCTTTTCTACCGCCGCCGCACCACTGATCACAATCAGATCGGCGAGGCTCACCGGTTTGCCAAAGTCCGCCTTCACCGCTTCCAGTGCTGACAACACCCGCGCCAGCTCCAGCGGCTCATTGGCCGCCCAGTCTTTCTGTGGCGCCAGCGCGACCCGCGCCCCGTTGGCCCCGCCCCGCATGTCGCTGCCACGGAAGGTGGACGCCGACGCCCAGGCGGTTTTCACCAGATCGCTCACCGACAGACCAGAGGCCATCACAGCTGCTTTCAACGCTGCCACATCGTCCTCCGAAAGATCGGTTTCTGACGCCGGAACGACATCCTGCCAGATCAGTTCTTCGCTGGGCACTTCCTCGCCAAGGTAGCGCGCCCGTGGCCCCATATCGCGGTGGGTCAGCTTGAACCATGCCCGCGCAAAGGCATCCTGGAACTCGTCAGGATTTTCGTGGAACCGTTTGGAGATAGGGCCATAAATCGGGTCCATGCGCATCGCCATGTCGGCTGTGGTCATCATGGTTTTGACCTTCTGGCTGGCGTCATGTGCTGCCGGAGCCATGTCCTCTTCAGTCACACCAACCGGCTCCCAAATCCAAGCGCCCGCCGGGCTCTTGATCAGGTTCCAGTCATAACCAAACAACAGGTCAAAATAGCCGTTGTCCCACTGGGTCGGATTGGCTGTCCACGCGCCTTCGATGCCGGACGTCGTCGTGTCACCGCCGTGGCCAGTGCCATGCGCGTTGATCCAGCCAAAGCCCATCGCTTCAATTGGCGCCGCCTCAGGTTCCGGGCCAACAAGGTTCGGATCGCCCGCCCCATGCGCCTTACCAAAGGTGTGACCGCCAGCAACCAGCGCCACTGTTTCCTCGTCGTTCATCGCCATGCGGGCAAAGGTGTCCCGAATGTCACGACCTGAGGCCAGAATGTCCGGCTGTCCATCTGGTCCCTCTGGATTCACATAGATCAGACCCATCTGAACCGCCGCCAGCGGGTTTTCCAGATCCCGATCGCCGGAGTAGCGTGAGTTCTCGCCGCCAGACGCTTCCAGCCACTCGGTCTCAGCGCCCCAATAGACGTCCTCTTCCGGTTCCCACACATCCGGGCGACCACCGGCAAAGCCAAAGGTCTTGCCGCCCATGCTTTCAATCGCCGCATTGCCCGCGAGGATAAAAAGATCCGCCCAGCTGATGCAGTTGCCGTACTTCTGTTTGATCGGCCACAACAGCCGCCGCGCCTTGTCGAGGTTACCGTTGTCCGGCCAAGAGTTCAGCGGTGCAAACCGCTGCTGCCCTGTACCGCCGCCACCGCGACCATCGGCGGTACGGTATGTCCCGGCCGAGTGCCAGGCCATGCGAATGAACAAGCCACCATAGTGGCCGTAGTCCGCAGGCCACCAGTCCTGACTGTCGGTCATCAGCGCATAGAGATCTTCCTTGAGCGCCTTGTAGTCCAGCTTGGCAAATTCCTCGGCATAATCGAAGTCAGCTCCCATAGGATCGGACTTGGCCGAGTTCTGATGCAAAATCCGCAGGTTCAGTTGGTTTGGCCACCAATCGCGATTGCCGCGCGCCTGCTGCGTCACCGCGCCATGCATCACCGGGCAGCCACCTGATTTCATGTCACCGTCCATGTCGTCCTCCTGTCAAAAGATGGGTCACGTAATCTCTGGAACCATTCTAAGCACAGGATTTTCATTTAACGAAGTTGCATTTTCCGATGGCATTGATAACTAAAGGCTATGAATAATCTCACACTGCGCCAACTCCGCTATTTTGACGCCCTTGCCGAACACGGCCACTTTGGTCGCGCAGCGGATGTATGTGCCATTTCTCAGCCCGCCTTATCCGTGCAAATCAAGGAGTTGGAAGAAAGCTTCGGCGCACCGCTTTTGGAGCGCACCACCCGCCGGGTGCGTCTCACATCCTTTGGCGAAGACGTGCTTGTCCGGGTGCGCGAAATCTTGCGCAGCGTGGATGAGTTAGGAGACATGGCCCGCGCCGCCCAATCCGGCCTCACCGGCCGCTTACGGCTCGGGGTGATTCCCACGATCGCGCCCTACCTACTGCCTGCCCTGCTCCGCGAGGTGAAAACCACCTTTCCCGACATGTCCCTCATGGTGCGCGAGACCATGACTGCCAACCTTCTGACAGAACTGCATGCAGGCCGCATCGACACGGCCATCGTCGCCCTACCTGTTTCCGAGCCATCCTTCACCGAAGTGCCGCTGTGGTCCGAAGAGTTTGTGCTGGTCCGCCCCGACACGGAAGCCGCCGCTCCGGTCCCTGCGCCAGATACGCTAGAACGCGAACGCCTGCTCTTGCTTGAAGAAGGCCACTGCTTCCGAGACCAAGCTCTCTCATTTTGCTCCTTGCCTTCAGTCCGCCCCCATGAGGGATTGGACGGTTCGTCGCTCTCTACATTGGTGCAGATGGTCGGGGCGGGATTGGGGGTTACCGTGATTCCCGAAATGGCCGTGCCAGTAGACACGCCTGCCGCCGCTGTGAGTGTCGCACGGTTTGCCGGCGCGCAACCGGCTCGCACTATTGGCATGATCTGGCGCAAAAGCAGCCCGCTGGCGTCTCAGCTGCAAGAACTCTCTGACGTGGTGCGGGATGTGGAAGAATCACTTTGACGCAACGCGCGCTGTGCTAAGGCGAAAGCGGCTCAAAACCGCGCACCTCCGCAAAACAGACGCGATACCGACGTTATACCGACGTCAAAATCCGTGGTTAACGCTCCCGACATCAGCGCAACACTCACTCTTTTGTGACGTCGTGTAAATAAATCCAGTCGAACTGCCCCATGAGCTTTTTGGGGGCCAATGTGGATGCCATGCGCATCCCCAAATGCGCCGCCATCCGCAACGGCGTATTACTCAGGTGATACTTCCACGCATTCTTGCTCGCCGTGTCCACAATCTTGGTGACCCGCCCCCCGCGCCGCGCTTGATAGGCCGCGAGGCCACTGGAAAAATCTTCTGCCTTTTCAATTGCATCGGCCAAAACCCAGGCATCTTCCATCGCCATCACTGCGCCCTGCGCCATGAACGGCAAAGTCGGATGCGCCGCATCGCCCAGCAGCACGCACTGGTCCTTGTGCCACACCGGTGCCACCGGGTGCCGGAACAGCCCCCATTTGCGCACGTCCGTCACCTCGGCCAGCATGCGCCGCACGCCACCGCCAAAATCACTGAATGTTTTCTGCAGGTTGGCCGGATCATCCGAAATGTGCCAGCCTTCTTCAGCCCAACCCACCTGCTCTTGCACAGCGACAATATTGACAAGCTCTCCACCGCGCAGAGGGTAACTCACCACATGGCGTTTCGGCCCCATATGCACCTGCGCCACATCCGGATGCGCCATGGTATTGGGCACCGTCGCCCGCCAAGCGGTTTGCCGGGTGAAAAACGGCGCCAAGGTGCCATTGAGCACCGGCCGCATTTTGGAGTGCAGCCCATCTGCCCCCACCACCGAATCAGCAGTCATCTCTGCCCCATTGGCCATGATCACCTTGGGCCGATCCCCAGGAACAATGGTCTCAACCTTCTGAAGCAAAAGTACTTTTACACCAACCGCCCGCACGGCCTCTGCCAGCACATCAATGAGGTCGGCGCGATGTACAAAGTAATATTCCGTTGGGTGCAGCGGGTCATCTTCAGAGATCAGCCCAAGGTTCAGCCGACTCACCAAGCGCCCCGCTGCGTAGTCCCGCAACTCCACGGCATCCGCCCGAACAGCCCGTTTTTTGAGCGCATCGTCCACGCCCAGCGCCTTAAGCACCGCCATGCCATTGGGACTGATCTGCAGACCCGCCCCCACTTCCTTGATGGCCTCAGCCTGCTCCAGCACATGCACCGAAGCCCCCCGCTGCTTAAGCGCCAGTGCTGCGGTCAACCCACCAATCCCCGCGCCAATCACGGTGATTTTTTTACCCTGTAAATCCATGACTTAACCCTAATGAAAAGACGCCGAAGCAACAGCCCCGGCGTCTTTTGTCTTTGGTCCGAGTTCTGCGATTTACACCACAGAACAGATCAAGTTTAGTCGTCGCGGTGTACTTTTTCGCGGCGCTCGTGACGTTCCTGAGCCTCAAGGCTCATGGTCGCGATTGGACGAGCGTCCAGACGTTTGAGCGAAATTGGCTCTCCCGTCACTTCACAGTACCCATATTCTCCTTCGTCAATCCGACGAATGGCACTGTCAATTTTCGCAACCAGTTTGCGCTGGCGATCCCGGGTGCGAAGCTCAAGCGCGCGATCAGTCTCCTCACTGGCGCGGTCAGCTACGTCTGGGATGTTGCGGGTACTGTCTTGCAGACCCTCGATCGTATCGCGGGTATCCGCAAGTAGATCTTCTTTCCAGTTCAATAGTTTACGTCGAAAGTACTCAACCTGCCGTTCGTTCATGAACGGCTCATCTTCTGCGGGACGATAATCGTCGGGCAGGAAAGTTTCGGCTTTCATTTCTGCTCCCTCATCGCGGCTCACGTCCATCGTGGTATTCAATTCAGACATGCAACCCCCCTTCTATGCTTGCAGCAAATACTCCCTTGGCCGGGGAATGTCACTACCTGTTAACCGCTCATTGCGGACAAATTATGTTCACGGTAGGGTGCGCGCCGAATTAAGCGAACGGGCGGAGAAATTTCATGCAGTTTTCAGGCACCAAAGACTATGTCGCCACGGACGATCTCACAGTCGCAGTGAACGCCGCTGTGGCGCTGGAACGCCCCCTGCTCGTCAAAGGCGAACCCGGCACCGGCAAGACCGAACTGGCGATGCAGGTTGCCCGCGGCCTGGGTCTGAAAATGATCGAGTGGAACGTGAAGTCCACCACCAAGGCCCAGCAAGGACTTTATGAGTACGACGCCGTCTCCCGCCTGCGCGACAGTCAGTTGGGCGATGAACGCGTGCACAACATCGGCAACTACATCAAACGCGGCAAACTCTGGGAAGCCTTTGAAAGCGATGAGAAAGTTGTCCTGCTAATCGACGAGATCGACAAGGCCGACATTGAGTTTCCAAACGACCTGCTGCAGGAACTCGATAAGATGGAATTCCATGTCTACGAGACGGGCGAGACCATCAAGGCCAAGCACCGCCCGATCATCATCATCACCTCCAACAACGAAAAAGAACTGCCCGACGCCTTCTTGCGTCGCTGCTTCTTCCACTACATCCGCTTCCCGGAGATGGAGACACTGAAGAAGATTGTCGCGGTCCATCACCCCGGCATCAAGGAGGCGCTGCTGACCACAGCGCTGACGCAGTTCTTTGAAATCCGCGAAACGGCCGGATTGAAGAAAAAACCCTCCACATCTGAGGTCATCGACTGGCTGAAATTGCTTCTGGCCGAAGACCTCTCCCCGGAAGACCTGAAACGCGACGGCGCAAACGCCCTCCCCAAACTGCATGGCGCTTTGCTCAAAAACGAACAAGACGTACACCTGTTTGAGCGTCTGGCCTTTATGGCGCGCTCCGGCCGCTGAGTTTCTGTCAATCTTTTGAACGGCCTGCCACTGTGTAGGCCTTTCATTTTCACCACTGACACCGCATTCTTGCCCAAGTCTTTGCGCATGTTACGATCCAATTAAGGCCTGATTTCGTACGAGGAATCGGCTTCCAACCGGAGTCCGACCACCCATGTCCCAGCCAGACGTCCTAATTCGCCCACTAACCGAAGCCGACCACGCAGAGTGGCGTCGTCTCTGGACCGACTACATCACCTTCTACGAAAGCACGGTGCCTGAAGAAGTCTACACCTCCACCTTTGCCAGGCTGTTAGGGGATGATCCACAAGACTATTCCTGTTTCGTAGCGGAACTCGACGGCAAGCTCATTGGCCTCACCCACTTCCTATTCCACCGCCACGCCTGGAAAGTGGAAAACGTCTGTTATCTACAAGACCTCTACGCCGATCCTGAGGTGCGTGGCACCGGCGTGGGCCGCAAACTGATTGAAGCCGTCTACAAAGCAGCTGATGACGCCGGCGCACCAAGCGTGTATTGGATGACCCAGGAATTTAACTCCAACGCCCGCAAACTTTACGATCGCATCGGGCAGTTGACCCCGTTTATTAAGTACCAAAGGCCCTGATTTTGCGCGCATTTCTGTCCTCACTGATCCCTTTGGCTTTTGCCGTGGCGGCCTGTACGCCCATCGGCGTCAACGGCGTGCCAACCCGCGCCGCAGTGAGCGACACCACCCTGCCTCCGATCAAGGCTTTCTCCACCCCGCGCCCTATCCCGCCCAACCGCTCCAACCGCGACATTGCTCGTGACTTTCTTGACCTGAGTTTTGAGCTGGAAAGCGGCCGCAGCCTGGAGCGTCTCACCCGGTTCGAAGGCCCGATCACCGTACGTGTCACCGGCGCGCCGCCTGCCGGTATGATGCCGGATCTCAAAGCGCTGCTTCAGCGCCTTCGCAATGAGGCACGCATTGACATTTCGCTGACGCAATCGCCGTCTGCCAACATCACCATTCAGGCGGTCTCCCGCCGCGATATCCGCAAAGCGCTTCCGCAGGCCGCCTGCTTTGTCGTGCCCAACATCTCGGCGCTGTCGCAATACCGTGCAGCCCGCCGCAGCGGTGCGGCCAATTGGGTGCTGCTGGAAAACCGAGAAAAGATCGCGATCTTCTTGCCGAATGACACCAGCCCGCAAGAAACCCGCGACTGTTTGCACGAAGAGCTGGCTCAGGCCCTTGGCCCACTCAACGACCTCTATCGCCTGCCGGACAGCGTGTTCAACGACGACAATATCCATGCTGTCCTCACCGGCTTTGATATGACCGTTCTTCAGGCCTACTACGACCCGACCCTACGCACCGGCATGACCCGTGGCGAAGTGGCCGCGCGCCTGCCAGCGATCCTGTCGCGCATCAATTCGCGCGGCGATCAGCTCTCCAGCAAACCTCTGCCGGAAACACCCCGCGCCTGGATCAACGCTGTGCAAACCGCCCTCGGCCCCGGCACGTCCCCAGCCAACCGTCGCGCCGCCGCGCGTCAAGCTCTTGTGATTGCACAAAACAACGGCTGGCAAGACCATCGCCTTGGATTTGCGCATTACGCCCTTGGCCGCCTGCTGCAATCTCAAGATATCGCCGCTGCCCACAGCCACTTCATCGCCGCCGACCGCGCCTATCGCTCGGCTGAGCCCTTTGGGCCGCACCGTGCGTTCGTGGCCACGCAATTGTCGGCCTATGCCATCAGCGCAGGCCAAAGCCGCGAAGCCCTCAATATCTTAGGCCCACAAATGGCCCCTGCAGGTCGTTTTGAAAACGCCGCGCTGCTCTCGACCCTCATGCTTCTGCAAGCCGAAGCGCTGGCGATGGAGGGTAAGCTCGAGGAGGCTGGCGCCCTGCGTCTGGACAGTCTCGGCTGGGCACGATACGGCTTTGGCCCGGACTGGGCCGTGCGCGCGAAATTGCGCGAAATCACGGCACTCAGTCCGATCAAAGGGAGATCTTAGGACACCATGTTTGTACTTTTTGGCGCCCTCATCGGCGCTCTCACAGGTGGCACAATTGCCAAACGCCGTGGCGGCAAACGCGCAGACATCCTGCAATATGGCGCGGTTTATGCCATGCTCTTTGCCATTATCGGTCTGTTTATCACGCTCTTCATCCACCGTATGGCGCTCTGACCCATGTTCCTGCCCTTCTTTGAAAACCTGCGGGAGGCCAGAGTGCCGGTTTCCCTGCGTGAGTTTCTTGGCTTTCTGGAAGGGCTGAAGGCCGGACTGGCCACCTATGATGTGGAGAGCTTTTACTATCTCGCCCGCACCATCATGGTGAAAGACGAGCGCAACATCGACAAATTTGACCGCGCCTTTGCGGCCACCTTTGACGGGTTGGGCGAAATCTCCACCCAAGACGTGCTCGAAGCTGTCGACATTCCTGAAGAGTGGCTGCGCAAGATGGCCGAAAAGCATCTCTCTGCCGAAGAAATGGCCGAGATCGAAGCCTTGGGGGGCTTTGACAAGCTGATGGAAACGCTGCAGGAGCGCCTCAAGGAACAAGAAGGACGCCATCAGGGCGGCAACAAGTGGATCGGCACCGCTGGCACCTCCCCGTTTGGCGCCTATGGCTACAACCCCGAAGGCGTGCGCATCGGCCAGAAAGAAAGCCGCCATCGCAAGGCGGTCAAAGTCTGGGACAAACGAGAGTTCAAAAACTTCGACGGCTCCGTTGAACTCGGCACCCGCAACATCAAAGTCGCGCTCAAACGCCTGCGCCGATGGGCCCGCGAAGGTGCTGCCGAAGAGCTGGATCTCAATGGCACCATCAAGGCCACTGCTGAGCATGGCTACCTCGACGTAAAAACCCGCCCCGAGCGCCACAACGCCGTAAAAGTCCTGCTGTTTCTGGATGTTGGCGGCTCCATGGACCCCCACATCAAAGTGGTGGAAGAACTGTTCTCCGCCGCTCGGGCCGAGTTCAAACACCTCGAATACTTCTACTTCCACAACTGCCTTTATGAAGGTGTGTGGCGTGACAACAAACGTCGCTGGAACGATCAGACCCCCACCCATGAGGTGCTGCGTACCTACGGGCCAGACTACAAATGCATCTTTGTCGGTGACGCCTCCATGTCACCTTACGAAATCGCCTATGCCGGTGGTGCGAACGAGCATTGGAACCAGGAGGCCGGTCAGGTCTGGCTGGAACGCGCCCGCGATCAATGGAAGTCCAATCTTTGGATCAACCCGGTGCCAGAGGCGCATTGGCAATACACCCATTCCATTGGCATGATCCGCGAGATTTTTGAGCACCGCATGGTGCCCATGACACTCGAAGGGCTTGAACGCGGCATGCGGGAATTGACACGCTGACGTGAGCGCGGGTTGAAGCTGCCAACGGCTTGCCTCATATCTTTATCATGATCAAATTAATGCCGATCCTTATCGCCGTGGTCTACGGCCTGCTGATGATGCGTTTTTCCGCGTGGCGCACCGCGCGTGAACTGGATGCCAAATCCACGGAACTGGCCGATCCCCGCCTCAATCCCTTGATCAAAGGCATGGCCAAAGCCCTCGATTTGCCGCGCATCCGCGTTCACATCTATGAGATTGAACCTGTCAACGGCCTTGCCGCCCCGGACGGCCGCATCTTCCTGACCCGCGGCTTTTACAACCGCTACCGCGCTGGTAACGTTACCGCCGAAGAACTCGCATCCGTGGTAGCGCATGAGTTGGGCCACGTCGCCTTGGGCCACTCCCGCCGACGCATGATCGATTTCTCCGGTCAAAACGCCCTGCGCACCGCGCTTGCGATGGTTCTCAACCGCTTCCTGCCCGGCATCGGCACCTTGGTGGCCAACACTGCCACCAGCCTGCTCTCCGCGCGCCTTTCACGCGGCGACGAGTACGAAGCGGATGAATACGCAGCTGCTCTGTTGGTGAAATCCGGCATCGGCACCGCGCCGCAAAAAGCGCTGTTTGAAAAGCTCAGCCAACTTACCGGTGCGCATGGCGCCAGCACGCCGGCCTGGCTGCTCAGCCACCCTAAAACCGAAGAGCGCATTCAAGCGATCGAAAAGCTCGAACGCAAATGGGGCATCGCCAAAGCCTAGCTGCTCACAGCCTTCGCCAGCTTCGGAAGTCGCGCCTTCTTGAGCAGCTTGCGCATCTCCCACGCCTCACCGCTCAAGCGTTCTGCCTCCTGCCGCACCGCCTCACAAACAGCGGCCACACCGTCCGGATCTTCGTCCCAGCATCCACGCAGAAGTTCATCCGGCGCAATCCGCTCCAGCCCCTCTTCCGCCAAGATATGCTTGGGAAAGTCCTTGGCATTCACCGTGACAATCGTATCCGCTGAGCCCGCAATCGCCGCTGCCAGCACATGCACGTCATGTTCGTCCGGCAGATACAGCCGGTCTTCCAGCGAAGGTTTCCATGTCACCGCCGCCTTGGGCCAGGCCGCCTGCACCAAGGCAATCTCACCCCGCGCCTGAGGCTCTCCCGTAGGGCCCAGCTTCCGGGCCGCCCGCGCCCATTCTTCAAGGATGCGGTCAGACCACTGCGGCTCAAACGCACCGGTCTTGGCCACGCCCAAAAGCACCTCCCGCATCACGGTTGGGTACAGCACGCAGGTATCAAGCAGCAGGCGCCTCACAGCCGGAAAAACAACGACTTAAGGTATCCGCTCTCCGCCAACTGTGGCATCAACGGATGGTCCGGCCCGGCAAAGCCAGTGTGAATGAGCTGCGCGTGACGACCTGCCCGGCCTATGCCGCGCACCGATGCGCCTCGGAACCGCGCCAGATCTGCCGCATGCGAACAGGTACATAGCCCCAGGTAACCGCCTTCTGCCACCAAAGGCGCCGCCAACCGCGCCACACGCTCATAGGCCCGCAGACCTTTTTCCAGCGCCGGTTTGGATGGCGCAAACGCGGGTGGATCACAAATCACCACATCAAACTTAGCACCTTCTTCGCCTAGCGCGGTCAACACCTCAAAAGCATCGCCCTTGCGCGTTGCAAACCGCGCGTCCACACCCGCTGCCGCAGCCCCAGCCTGCGCCAGCTCCAAAGCAGCGGCAGAGCCGTCCACCGCAGTCGCGTGGCTTGCTCCGCCCGCCAGAGCTGCGAGAGAGAACCCTCCTACATGGGAAAACACGTCCAAAACCTTTGAATCTTTGCAAAGCCCGGCGGCAAATCCGTGATTGGGACGTTGATCATAGAAAAGCCCAGTTTTC
>Ga0189275_100349_pt1 | contig 24824 bp, 17 predicted proteins | sample N19A6minimetaG_FD_130329 | JGI IMG/M metagenome (GOLD analysis project Ga0189275, IMG submission 130329) | Marine microbial communities from the Costa Rica Dome - N19 A6 mini metaG | ecosystem: Environmental > Aquatic > Marine > Oceanic > Photic zone | place: Costa Rica: the Eastern Pacific...
CACGGGTTCTTCCTCCAATACCGAATCCACAGAAACTAGGATTGAAACGTGGCTGACCCTACTTCTTCGATAATCACCTGAAAGCCTCCAATACCGAATCCACAGAAACTAGGATTGAAACCTCAAAAATTCTCCACAATTGAGGATGCAATCAATGCCCTCCAATACCGAATCCACAGAAACTAGGATTGAAACGCCTTTTCCTCATAGTCCAGGAGCCATCGGCCCTTCCTCCAATACCGAATCTACAGAAACTAGGATTGAAACTTTCTTAAACAAGCGCATTCACTATTCACGGGTTCTTCCTCCAATACCGAATCCACAGAAACTAGGATTGAAACGTGGCTGACCCTACTTCTTCGATAATCACCTGAAAGCCTCCAATACCGAATCCACAGAAACTAGGATTGAAACGAACCACCTGTCTTGATTCAGCATATTAGCGAAATCAACCTCCAATACCGAATCCACAGAAACTAGGATTGAAACTTAATATCATTTGGAAGCTTTCAGATAATATCTCAGCCTCCAATACCGAATCCACAGAAACTAGGATTGAAACCGAGCAGCTTGAAGTTCCAATGCTGGAATCACTCAACCTCCAATACCGAATCCACAGAAACTAGGATTAAAACAGGCCAATTTGATTGATTCATTTTCTCCCAATTCGCCTCCAATACCGAATCCACAGAAACTAGGATTGAAACTAGATTATAAGGACGTTTGGATAGCTTGCGATGTTCCCTCCAATACCGAATCCACAGAAACTAGGATTGAAACAAGCGCATCATTCACTTTTTTGAGCAACTCGATCTCCTCCAATACCGAATCCACAGAAACTAGGATTGAAACTTCAGCCGTGAGTCTAGCATGGTTTCGGGTATGTTGCCTCCAATACCGAATCCACAGAAACTAGGATTGAAACTTGTAACACCTCAAAAAGCGATAGCCTGACCTCTTACCTCCAATACCGAATCCACAGAAACTAGGATTGAAACTGCCCAGGGAGAGGAGAAAATCAGCCAAACTTATATCCTCCAATACCGAATCCACAGAAACTAGGATTGAAACTTAGCTGCCTCCACTTCATTCTCATGCCCCGCTGGGAGTAGTCAAATCAACGTTTGACCGGGTGGGATTTGGAATCCTACCCTAATATTTCTGTCAATTTGCAATTGGCTTTTTTACCTCACCCCATCCCTCTCCTTCAGGAGAGGGCGATCATTCGGTTGAGAATCCAAGATTTGTATTCTATTGGCACTTTTCTCGCATACACTCGATTGTTATCAAAAGCTTCACTTTACTAAAAAAGAAAATTTTGGGGAATTTCCCAGCGCCACAGTCTGGCCCTAAGCTAAAAATTTCCACTCAGACATTTTATTTACGCTCAGTTCTCCACAACTGGCTATTTTTTGGGGTTAAAAGTGAAAAAAGTACGTCTTTGAGTTCTAATTATACTCCCCTACTCAAACTGCATTCTAACAGATTCTGCAAAATTCTATTCAAAGTCATCGATCTAGAATAGTTTTAATTTAAAGCCAAAGGATTTTGTCAACAAAATGCTTACTTTGTAAGTATACTTTTTGTGATTTTCGCTGATTTAAGTGAATATCGCTTAATTATTGGAGTGATTTTCGCCAATCATAATCATTTATTAATGCGCTCTCACAAGTGACACAGTTCGATTATATCAAAGATATTGCACGATTTGGTCTCGAAAACGACCAAGAAAAGCTGAAGGATTCCCTTCAGGAGATGATCGAACATGCCCGAAAAAGCAAAAAAACCAATCTGGCCATACAGCTACAGTCCATTCTGAAAGAAGCAATCCGCCATCACTCCTCGGGATCTTTAAAAACCAGTTCGGGAATTCGATTTGAAACCCCAAGCAGCAAAGAAGTAGATCAGTTGATTCTTGACCAAGTGACTTCGGACTACCGACTATCTGACCTAATCTGCACTCCACAGATCAAAGAATCGCTGGATCATTTTATTCTGGAGCATCGGAAAAAAAACCTACTTCAAGCACTGGATCTACCCATAGCTCATAAAATCCTATTTTATGGTCCATCGGGTTGCGGGAAGACTTTGGCATCCTATGTCATTGCTGGTGAATTAGAAAAAATACTTTTGGTGGTCAATTTAGGGGCCATCGTATCTTCCAAACTTGGAGAGACTAGTAAAAACCTAGCAAAGATTTTCAAAAAAGCAGCAGCTGGGGATTACATATTATTTTTGGATGAATTTGATTCTTTGGGAAAGGTAAGGGACTATAGCCAAGATCATGGAGAAATGAAGCGGGTGGTGAACACCATCCTTCAATTGTTTGACTACCTACCTCAGTCCACCATTGTGATCGCTGCCACCAATCAGGTTGGCATGCTGGATGATGCTTTAATTAGAAGGTTTGATACCCAGATTGGATTTGAGCTTCCCGCCCAACATGAAATCGAGGAGTTAATCCAATTGACGCTCAAGCGTGGGGTATTTACCTTGGGCAGCAAATCAGGAATCAAAAGATTGATCCAGAAGGCAAAAGGGCTGTCCTTCTATAGCATCCAAAAGACCCTTATCGCGGCTATGAAGCGGAGTCTGTATAAGTTGGAGACTGATTTGGTACCTTCTAAAGTTGAAATTGATAAAGCAATCTGGGAAAAATTGATTGAGGAAGAAAAAACCGCAATCAGTAATTCCGGTAAAGTCTAATTTTCTGCCTCCAAATCAGCAATTGCCTGAAGGTCATTCAAAAGCATGACATCATTATAAAGCGAACCTGAAAGCTTGGACTTCTTCGTTTTTGGGATTTCCTTTAGACTAATCACTAATGAGAAAGGATGATTTTCATTTTGCAAATGCCTTAAAGCCAATTCCGGAATAGTTGACTTGCCATAACAACGAATGGCAATAGAAACTGAAGGGTTATCAGGATCAAAGTGCTGACTGGAAATAAGAAAAGCGAGCTTCTGAACATTGGAAAATATCCTGTCTTCTACTCCAAAGTGATCTTCTGCCCAAGAGGCTCCTGATCGTAATTGGAAATTTTCTAAATCCTTCTGAGAAAGAATAGAAATATCCACCGGCCTGAATATTCCAAAAGAGATGTGCAGGGGAAGGTAGGCTAAATGATTGTTTGGGACGGGAAGGAATTTGTAAACCAATGTAGCTGTGAGTTCAATTTTGTTGGATGTCGACAGCACCCAATCCGGAAATCTCAAATCAAAGGAATAGAAATCACCGAAAGTAATGAGGTCCTCAATTACGAAAGTGATGGAATCCGAATTGCCTTCTATTAGCCTTTCAGGGTTTGGCCGTCCAAAGCCAATAAGATTACGATACAATTTTTTACCATCTGCTGAATCAAAGTGTGGTGGATTTATCCCAGCGGGAGACTGAGCAGCATTAATCAGCAATGCTTTAATGGAAGTCATCTGAAGCGTTGGATACTCCTTTACCAATTGGGCTATCAGGGAGGTGACCAAAGGAGTGGCCAGACTGGTCCCGGCCAGTCTTCCATAGTAGGGCGAATTATCTTGGGGACTGGTGAGCACTTCCATGGCAGCTTCCTGACTCAGATAATCTCCACCTTCAAATACCAAGTCTGGCTTTACCAAGTGCTTATTCTTTTGGCTTTTCTTAAGCTTTGAACCATTTATCGTGATGGAGATATCCCAATGAAACTTTCGGGAATAATATGCTGGATATTCTCTGGCAGGGGTAATCCCATCTGTGACTCCATTTTCGAAATTTCCTGCCAAGGCTCCAACAGAAATGTTGTTCATGGATTCCGCAGGCTCTTGCAGATTAGTAAATTCACAGGAATGACCAGGAATTTCCGGATTCGTTTGGTAATAAAATGAGGGGTATTGAGCAACAGGATCTAAAGAGCCATCAAACACCCAATAATCCATGTCATCCAAACTATAGTTGCCAACTGAATTGACAATAAGGATGTCCAATTCATAAGCGAGCTTGTCCAATTCGTACGCAAACTTACCTACGGGTCCGTTGTAAGGTTTTGAACCGGGAAGATTTAAGGAGATATTGAAAATCCTGATCCCGTAACTAAGATGGAGTTCCCGAATGTCATTGATTAAGGCAACAATGTTCAAATCATCGTTTTCTTGATGGATGGCCTTTATCACCGCCAATCTTGCCTTTGCGGGAATTTCCCTCAAAGATGTATTAAAAAAATCAGTACCGAATGCAATAAGACCTGCCACTGCCGTACCATGCCCTGAATCATCCCAATAGGGAGCTTTGCCAGTGTGGTCAATGAAGATTGGCGTTAATAGATCTTTGATCGGCTCTACCGAAATCTGAATTCCTGTATCTACTACACATACTATTGGCAAGTCCTCGTCAATCACTACTTTAAACCCATAACTACGGATCGGGGTGGCTACAGATCCAGGTTTTATCAAGGGTACCCTGGCAGAAGTGATCAGTCTTATGATGTCAAAGTTCTCAACAAGAATCTGGTCCAGCCCCGGAAAGCCGTTTTTGAGAAAAAGAAGATTCAGAGCCACCCGATTGCCAATTATTTCAACTCCTTTAGACTTTAAATAATCGGTCATAAAATTAAGCTGGACCCTAGCTTCTGGATTTTCCAATATATCGCAGATAGTCAAGTTAAAGCTTTCCTGACCTGATAAAACCCCTTTCCTTCCTTTGGAATCCAAAAGATAAAAATCACTGATCAAGGCCAATCGGGAATAAGGTTGATTTCGATGATCCTCACCTTCACTGAGGCTACTAATAGCAGTAATATCCGTACTAAAAGTTTGAAAATCATCCTCCTTTCCTATACTAAAGAGGACATTTCTATTGAAGTTGGATCTTTCAATTGCGGAAAAATTATATCTTCCAAAAAAGTGGTTTTCCAGTTCTCGGTCAAAAGTGACTATAAAATTGATTTGAATTAAATCGATATTGGTTGGGACTTCAAGCGTTTTACTTTTGATTCTATTTCGTGATGCTGAGCTATATGCATCAAGTTTCGCTACCAGAAAACGTTTTTTCTCCTCGGATATGGGAGGTAATGGTTCTGGCTTCTGTTCTTCATTTTTAGTATCTCGCCCTCTGGTTCTTTTAAAACCCTTGATTTTCGCTGGGCTTTTGGAGTAAAATAGGTGTGGAAAGTCTGGCATACCGGAAAGGTTAAAAATGAAAAGACAATTAATTGAAATATAAGATCAATAGGCTATAATTGAGAGGGCTATCTCCCGTTTGCTTGATCTTGATTTCATACTAGAAATTTAACTTCTCGTATCTTTCTTTCAATCGTAGAAAGTCAGCATTCGAAAGAAGCCTAATTCGGAGGTTTCTTTCGGAATTCAGGAGGTGAATTTTTTGAATTTTCGACCAGCCGTATTCAGCTCCAACAACCACATAATCTACTTTACTCGTTATGGTTGATTTAATTAGACCACCGTACCCCACAATAAAATCCTTACAGTCCTCTCTGTCCTCCGTAAGCTCCCCTGTGAAAAGGAATGCTGAACCTTCGATTTGGAGATCCTCAAGCTCTTTTTTTGAAATGGAATATTCCGAGATAATATCCAAATTATCATTTTGAATCTTCAATCTTCCTGCTCTTGAGAACTGCTTTTCTTTTATAAGATTAGGATTTAGAATCTGTATAAGTTCTCGATAATTAGGTACAAGTTCTTTCAGTTCCGTAAAAATAGTAGCACATGCCTTTGCATCTTCTTTAGGATCGTGATGCTTAATGATGGGAACTTCAAACAGGCTTGCAAGTTCAGTTAATTTCTTTGGCTTACCCGATATTTCGGCAAGCCTCATGGTGTCTATGTAATCGATGCTGTAATTCTCAATCTTGTAGTGGGAGAATAGACTTTTCAAGACACTCAAGTCCATACTCGAATTGTGAAAGACGATGAGATTATTATTAAAGTATTTAGAAAACTCTAGATCCCATAGTTCTTTAAAATCAAGTGCAAATTCTAGGTCCTCTTCTTGAATTCCATGTAATCGCTTATGAGAACTTAGAATTTTTTCACCAGGTGGTGGGAGAATAAAGTGTTTCTCTTCATGCACAAAGGTGTCGTTTTTAACAAATGCCAAACCCAAAGCGCAAGCGCTCACTCTATTATTATTGGCAGTTTCGAAATCAATGGCTATGAAGTCAAATTCAGAGTTGATATATTCAGGGAAACTGTATGGGTTGCTAAATTTTCCAGTTCTGATTTTCTGCACTATTGCATCTGAATACTGTGGCTTAAACTGATGACCTAACTTTTTGGACTGCTCAAACCATTTCTCCAGAAAAAAGACCTGCTCACGTTCTACAAAGTTGAAAAATCGAAATTCATTTTCGGTTTGCGGATTTACTCCTTCCACAGTAATTGAGATGTTGTCATTGGATCTAAAATTGCTCTTAAACCAGCTCATAGACAAGGATTTATAGTTTCTAACTTTTCAAATTAGATTGGACAAATTTTGGGAGGGATCAATTCCGCTTTGACTTTAGCGATTGCTTTGAAAAAGTCAGATTTAACTATTTTCTCCATTTAAATTCCTGCTCAAAGAAAAGGAATTTCATGGAGGAAAAAATACCCAGTACAGGGTATTTTTCATCGAAAATCCATCTGAAAGTTTAAAATGGATTTGTTCAATAGGGAAATTTTCCATGTAAATCAGTTCTGGCCCTACCACTTTACAAGGTCATGAAAAGGGAAAAAGAATTTAAGTCGAATAGGTGAGGAAAAGGTGATTGGCTGGATTTTACAGGGTAAAGGTGATCTTGAGTTTACGGGTTTTTTACGGAACAGATCCTACACCCAAGGCTCGGATCGCATTTGTTGGAGCTGCAACCAAAGTTGGATTGTTATTACCTCTTTTCACAGCAAATGCAGAAATGTATACCTATGTCGCTTGGCTCAGCTGGTGGATGATTGGATATTCAGTGAGGGAGTATGGAAGAATCCATTAACTTTGAGAAAAACGCATTAGTTTGAAAGTTTTACTTGACCTTCAATATCTCAACGTAGCCACCACAGGTATTAAAACATACATGATGGAACTGGCAAAAGCGGCCCGAAAATATCCCCACAAGGAGATAGAATGGATCTTTACCCATGAGCCGGATGAACAGGTCAAAGATCAAAATTTCAAGGGTCCACAAACAAAAATTCAAAGGCTTAATTATCACCTGGATTACTTGAGGTGGAAGGAGTTTCAGCTCCCTGATTTGGTCAAAAAGCACCAGCCGGATGTGCTGATTTGCCCTGATTTTGTCTCGCCGGCAGCATCTCTTCCCTGTAGAAGGTTAACAGTCATCCACGATGCGTTTTTCTGGCAAATGCCACAGAATTACCCGAGATGGTGGAGAAAGTACTTTTTGAGCTTGATAAAAAAAGGACTGAGAGAAAAAACCGAAATCATCACAACTACTGAATATTCCAGAATCTCAATTGAAAAGCACTTAGGTAAAAACTGGCCGATATCAGTGATCTATCAAACCCCCAAGAGTCTGAAGGCGGCTAGTGACCAATCAATTATCAAGAAATTACTGCTGACGAAAAGCTCCTATTTTTTACATATAGGTACCTTTGATAAACGAAAGCAACTGCCTCTGTTGGTGAAAGCTTTTGCGGATTTCGTACGACTTACCGTTTCGGACAAAAAGATGGTTTTGGTTGGAGGCCCGGGGCAAAGTGCGCAAATGAATGATTTACCATTAGTGGAGCGCCTGATTGAAGAATTGGGAATGAAGGAAAAAATTCTTCTTCCGGGATACCTGACAGATGGGGAAATTAAGGCTTTGTATGAAAATGCCTTTGCTTATGTTTTTCCATCAGAAAATGAGGGCTTTGGTATTCCAATCCCTGAAGCCATGGGCTTTGGCCTACCGGTGATTCACTCAGATCAGGAAGCCTTGTTGGAAGTGGCAGGAGGTGCAGGCCTTTCTTTTCAAACCGGAAATCAGGAGGACTTGCTGGAAAAAATGATTCATCTGGATCAGGAAAAGGAACTTTGTGAAAGCATGAAGGCTAAAGGGAAAATAAGATCTCAGGAATTTTCAGCTCAAAAATTTATTGAAGCCTTCCAAAGGAAAATTCTAGAACCGAGTTTGGTTGAGTAGAAAGACTCCTTTTCTCCTTAATCATCCAAAATGTTTACATAGGTTCAAAATAAATCAGTTTTATCGTACTTTTAGTCCCAATTCTTCTATGGTTTAATCATCACACCATTGTTTTGAAGAATCATTTTCTCCTCAAAGTTCAGGAATCAGCAAGGTTTTGAATATCCTTTTTCTAACAAGTTCAGCGGATTTATACGGTTCTTCCAGAATTTTTCTAGAAGCTATCAAGGCACTTCAAAAATCCGGTATTAATCCTGTTGTCGTTATACCCCATCAAGGGCCTCTTGAAATCTATTTGAGCGAATTGGGGATTCCTGTTTATATTTTCAATCTCGGAATTCTGAGAAGAAAATACGTCAGCCCACTAGGCTTAATTAATAGAGCTAATAAAAATCTTAAGGCTTATCGCTTCCTTTCAAGTCTCCATGAGAAATTTCAATTTGAATTGGTTTATTCCAATACGTTGGCGGTAATTATAGGCTCAATTTTTTCCCGAAGAAAAAACATTCCACATACCTGGCACATCCACGAGATTATACCAGGCCCCAAACCCTTGGTCAAATTGCTGAGCAGCCTTTTGGACAAAGGTACTCCTCAGCCTATAGCTGTTTCAGAAGCCGTTGCAGCCCATTGGCAAAAATTACTTCGAAAATCAAAAGTGCAGGTAATTCATAACGGTATTCCTTACCAGGCATTTTTGGAAAATGTAGATCAGGCTAAAAAGAGAATAGGAGTAGCGGAAAAGAAAGTCTGCATAGGAATGGTGGGTCGCATTAATCCTGGTAAAGGGCAATTGTTTTTTCTTGAAATGGCGAAGCAGCTTTCTCAGCAATATCCGGAAACCCATTTTTTGTTAGTTGGAGATCCTTATCCCGGTTATGAACCAATATTGGAAGAAATTCACGAAGAGATAAGAAGTAATCATTTGGAGTCTAAAGTGAGCTATCTGGGCTTTCGGAAGGATATTCCGGAGCTAATGGCAGCTATGGATATTTTTGTTTTACCTTCCATTTTACCTGATTCTTTTCCTACGGTGATTTTAGAAGCGATGGCAGCGGGAAAGCCTGTTGTAGCAACTCTGTCAGGCGGAGCCTCAGAGATGTTGGAAGATGGCAAGAGTGGATTTTTGATCCCCATAGGAGATGTGAAAAAAGGAGTAGAAGCTATCAGTCAGTTGATAGAAAGTGAGGATTTAAGGCTAGAAATGGGTAAAGCAGGCCGAGTTCGGGTTTTAGAAGAGTTCAGCTTGGAATCATTCGAAGAGAAAATTAAAAAGCACATATGGCAGCATCTGAACAGAAATTGAAAGTTGCCATCATGGGTGCCAAAGGATACCCCTATGTATACGGTGGGTATGATACCATGATTAAGGAACTCGGAGAGCGCTTGGTAAAAAAAGGAGTGCATGTGCGGGTGTATAATCACCGTGCACTATTTCCAAAAAGGCCCCGGTTTGTGAATGGTATAGAATGCATTTACACCCCTGCCATTGAGTCCAAAAGTCTTACTCAGTTGACTCATACTTTTTTTTCCATGCTTCACGCCTGTTTTTCGGATGTGGATGTGATCTTGGTAGTAAACTCCGGAAACGGTCCTTTTGGAATAATTTCCAAGGTTTTCAGGAAACCCACTGCGATTAATGTGGATGGACTGGAATGGTTGAGACCCAAATGGAAAGGCTTTGGCTCCAAGTATTTTTATTGGGCTTCAAAAATGGCCACACGATTTTATGATCAAATCATCAATGACTCAGATGAAATGAGAAGGGTGTATCTGGAGCTTTTCAATAAAGACTCCAAAGTCATTGCCTATGGAGCCAATCCAAAAGAAAGTGTTTCTCAAAGCTATTTGGAAAAATGGAAACTGGAATCAAGGACCTATTTCTTGATTGTAGGGAGGTTGGTACCTGACAATAATGCTGATTTGATTATCGAAGGTTTTTTGAAATCCGATTCCTCCAAAAAATTGGTGATTGTAGGAGATGTGCCCTTTTCGGATGAATGGGCCACTCAACTGAAAAACATTCAGGATCCTCGCTTGCTATTTACAGGCTATGTGACCGACCCCAATGAATTAGCGGCTTTGTACTCTCATTGCTTTGGATACTTTCATGGGCATGAGTTTGGCGGCACTAATCCTGCTATGCTAAAAGCTTTGGGATATGGTTGTGCGATTCTAGCTCTCAATACTCCTTTCAATCAGGAAATGCTTCAGAATGGCAAGCATGGTTGGTATTTTGAAAAGAATGCTGAATCAGTTAGACGAATAGTAGCCAAGGCAGAATCAGAGTCAGAAAAAATGGAATCTCTTCGAAAAACAGCAAAGGATGGCCTTATTCAAAAATATAATTGGGATTATGTGACGGAGCAGTACTTGGAGGTTTTTCGGGAGTTGGCGCGGAAGTAATTTTAAGATCTGAGATTTTTCAATTTTGATTTTCGAGGGACGTAGAGGCTTCACAGAAAAACTCAAAGACTATTGAGGGAAAATAAAAAATTGCTTCGCCTTTACGTCTCAAGAAACTATTTTTTTAAACCACAGAGGAATGATAGAAAGCATAGCTTATAAAGAACTTTGCAACTTCTTTTCTTCGCGGGAGACCTAAACCGCTGCGTCGTTGCGTCTCGGCGAGAGATTATGAGACTGCCGCGCTCCGCAAGCTTCGCTCGCAGTGACGACCAAACTTTTTATTTTTCTTTTACGATAGATCAAACCTTGCCTTTTTCAGCTTTCTGATTTTAGCTTTCTAACCTACCCTTTCCCCTTAGCTTCATTCCAATACACATCCATTTCTGCCAAGGTCATTTCAGAAAGGTTTTTACCAGATTCTTTAGCCGCATTTTCCAAATACTGAAAGCGCTTGATAAATTTTAAATTAGTTCGTTCCAGTGCCTCTTCAGGATTGATGTCAATGAAGCGCGCATAATTGATTAATGAAAACAACAAATCTCCAAACTCAGCAGTAGCTTTTTCCTTGTCTATTTCTTCTTCAGCCGCTGCATTGAATTCCTCCTTAAATTCCTGCATTTCCTCCTCCACCTTTTCCCAAACCTGATGTTTTTCTTCCCAGTCAAAGCCCACGCCTCTTGCTTTTTCCTGGATTCTCATAGCTTTGATCAGTGCAGGTAATGATTTAGGAACTCCCCCTAGGACAGATTTATTTCCTTTTTCCTGAAGTTTGATTTTTTCCCAGTTCTGACTGACTGTATCCGCATCATTTGCTTGGGTATCTCCATAGATGTGAGGATGCCTCCTAATCAATTTTTCGCAAAGCGAATGAGTCAAAGAAGCGATATCGAAGTTCCCTTCCTCAGAACCGATCTTGGCATAAAAAACAATATGTAACAGTAAGTCACCTAATTCTTTTTTGATTTCTTCAGAATTACCTTCTAATATCGCATCGGAAAGCTCGAAAGTCTCCTCAATAGTCAAATGCCTCAGGCTTTCTGTGGTCTGTTTTTTATCCCATGGACACTGATCCCTAAGCTCATCCATGATGGTTAATAGTCGGTCGAAGGCTGCAAGTTGCTCAGCCCGAGTACTCAAATTCGACATGATTTGGGAAACTAAGTTTGATTTGTGGTCGTTTTCGAAGTAAAGCTTTAAATTTGCGCAAATTTATCCGTTATGACAACTGTATTAATAACACTGGGCTTCGTGGCATTATTCTTCGTTTTGATGTCTGTAAGGCTCATATTCCTTAAAAACGGAGAATTTAAAGGCACTTGTGCCTCTCAAAACCCCTATCTGAACAAGGATGGAGAAACCTGTTCTTATTGCGGAAAAACCGTAGACGCCAACAGCAGTTGCGGAAATCCTGACAATGAAGTAGATAAAGTTCTCGCTAAATTCAAATAAATTATTGCCCCTGCCAACGCAGGGCTTTTTTAAGTTGTACTAAACCAATTTCTGTACGTGTCATTAATTAAATCAATCTCTGGTATCAGAGGTACTATCGGAGGAAAAGCAGGAGAGGGTCTTACTCCCATTGATGTGGTCAAGTTTACTTCAGCCTATGGTGCTTGGGTTTTGGAAAAAACCGGAAATGCCAAGGTAGTCATTGGCCGAGATGCAAGACTTTCTGGAGATATGATTTCCAGATTGGTATCTGCAACCCTACAAGGATTGGGAATCCATGTCATAGATCTGGGCTTGAGCACAACTCCCACAGTAGAGTTTGCTGTTCCTTTGGAAAAAGCAGGTGGAGGGATTATCCTGACAGCTAGTCATAATCCAATTCAGTGGAATGCATTGAAACTGTTGAACTCGAAAGGAGAGTTTATTTCAGATGCTGAAGGGATAGATATCCTTGAAAAAGCAGAAAATGAGGATTTTTCATTTGCTGAAGTCAAAAAATTAGGAGCTTACACCCAAATCGATGATTACATTGATCGACATATCCAGCATGTTTTGGACTTGGAATTAGTGGATGTGGAGGCGATTAAAGCCAGAAATTTCAAGATCGTGGTGGATGCAGTTAATTCCACTGGTGGGATCGCAGTTCCAAAATTATTACGTGCTTTAGGTGTTGAGACCATCGAAGAAATGTATTGCACTCCTGACGGCCATTTCCCACATAATCCAGAACCTTTGCCAGAAAACCTTCGGGATATCTCCCAAAAACTCGAAAAAGGAAGTTTTGATTTGGGAATTGTAGTCGATCCAGACGTGGATAGACTTGCTTTCATCAATGAGGACGGATCGCCATTTGGAGAAGAATACACCTTAGTGGCAGTGGCTGATTATGTTCTTTCCAAAACACCGGGTAATACTGTTTCTAATCTTTCCTCTACCCGTGCTTTGCGGGATGTGACTGAAAAAAGAGGCGGTACTTATACTGCTGCTGCGGTAGGAGAAGTCAACGTGGTAAATCAGATGAAAGAGTCTGAAGCGGTCATTGGTGGAGAGGGAAATGGAGGCATAATTTATCCAACTTCTCACTATGGAAGAGATGCTTTAGTAGGTATAGGTTTGTTCCTTACTCACTTGGCCAAATTCGGAAAAACAATTTCCAGATTAAGAGCATCTTACCCGAATTATTATATTTCGAAAAATAAGATTGAGCTGACTCCTGAAATCGATGTGGATAAAATCCTCACAGAAATCAAGGACAAGTACAAAAAGCAGCCGATCAATGATATAGACGGAGTAAAAATCGAGTTTGATAAAGAATGGGTTCACTTGAGAAAATCCAACACGGAGCCCATCATTAGAATCTACTCTGAATCTGACTCTGAGGCTACTGCTGAGCATTTAGCCAAGAAAATTATGCAAGATATAAAAGAGGTAGTAAGTGCTTCTTTGATTTGATAATACCCACCCAACCCTAAAGAGATGAAGGTTTATTTCGACAATGCCGCCACCACAGCAATGGACGATCGCGTGATCGAAGCCATGCTTCCTTTTATGAAAAACCATTACGGAAACCCCTCCTCGGTTCATAGCCATGGAAGGGAAGTTCGTTCCGCAATTGAGAAATCAAGAAAGAAGGTAGCGGAATTGCTAAATACCACACCAGCAGAAATATTCTTTACCTCTGGGGGCACCGAGGCGGACAATACGGCTTTGGTTTGTGGGATCGAAACTCATGGGATCAAGCATGCTATCACTTCTCCTGTAGAGCACCATGCGGTACTTCATACTTTGGAAGTTTGTGAGCAAAAAGGGCATATACAACTCAGCAAATTGGATGTCAATGAGCGAGGTGAGCTTGATTTGGATCAGTTGGAAGCCTTGCTCAAAGCCAATCCAAATAGTCTAATTTCATTGATGCATGCCAATAATGAAATTGGCAATTTGAATGATTTGAATAAAATTGGCTCTTTGGCGAGAGAGTACGGTGCATTTTTCCATTCTGATACCGTACAGACCATGGGTCATTATGTGCACGATTTGAAGAGTCTGCCAATCGATGCCTTAGTAGCTGGCGGGCATAAATTTCATGGACCTAAAGGTTCCGGGTTTTTATATGTAAGGAAGGATAAAAAAATCCACCCTTTTATTCATGGTGGAGCTCAGGAGCGGAATATGAGAGGGGGAACTGAAAATGTCATCGGAATCATCGGGATAGCTAAGGCGCTTGAAATTGCATATGAAGATATGGCAGGGCATGAGTCTCATATCAAAGCGCTGAAGAAGCATTTTGTAGAAAAGCTCAAAGCCGAAATTCCGGGAGTAGAATTCAATGGAATGTCTGCTGATTTGGAAAACTCCTTGTATACAGTTTTGAATGTAAGTCTTCCTCCTTCAGAGGCAAATGCGGGGATGTTGTTGTTCAATTTGGATTTGGAAGGAATCTCTGCTTCGGGAGGTTCTGCTTGCAGTTCTGGAGCAACTGTTGGATCCCACGTGCTAAGAGCTTTGAATCATAATCCGGAAAGAGATTCTGTGAGATTTTCTTTCAGCAGATTTAATAATATAGAAGAAGTAGATTACACAATTGGCAAACTTAAAGAGCTTTACCCTGTAGAAGTATAATAGAAAAAGGAGCTGAAAGGCTCCTTTTTTATTTTTGATTTACGAAGGGCGAATTACGGACCATTGAAATCGGCTTCAGGCTTAACTACTTAAATTCCTATTTGAATCATGATTAGCCTCCTATATTATACCAAGACTAGTTTTCAACTTTGATTTTTTTCCCACAGATTACCACAGAAAAAATCACAGATTCACGCAGATTAAAACAAAGTTTAAGAATAGGATCAGTGGGCATCTGTGTCAGAAATCTGAGAAAATCTGTGGGAAATAATTAAAGATTGCCATTGATTTTCCTATGAATCTCTTTATCAATTTGAAGTGTATTAAAATTAACCAATAGGCCCACTTTAATACCTGAGAGCCTCAAGTAAGTAAGGATTTGTTTATGGTGAACTTCATGAAGGTTTTCCAGGGGTTTTATTTCTACAATTACTTTTTTTTCGACTAGTAAATCAATTCGGTATCCAACTTCCAGCTTGAGTTCTTCATATACCATCGGAAGCCCCACTTGATGCTCCACATTTAATCCGGACTTCACCAACTCATACCCCAAAGCAGCCTCATAGCTGGATTCTAGTAGACCTGGTCCCAGAGTATTGTAGACTTTAACCCGAAATATGCATTAGACTTCTTATTACGAGTCCAAACCGCTTCAAAATCAATCGCTTTGCTGCATTTAGCTCAATCACCGTAGCGTTGCTATGCTTCATTCGCCAAATGCTTGATTTTATTGCTGTTTGATCTCTCACTACAGATTCTAATGCATAATGCGGGTTTAAAAATCGCACCCCTGACGATAAAAGTTATCTCATTTTCATGCATAAGATTAAAAATTAGCTAATCAAAAAACTAATTCCTTTGGCTTAACAATTAAGGGAAACCAAAGCTGAATAACCTGAAAAAAGGTATTTATTTCAGGTTGATGGATTTTCAGCTTTCAGAATTAATATTTCAGACTTTACATCTTTGGTCCTGGATATCCGATCGCATAGGGAGTCCAAATTTCATAGATTGGACTGCCGGTAGAACTAAGTCCACTGTGATGCCACTCTCCATCGATCATTTCATAATCGAAGCTTAGGCTTGCTCCAACCCTGGAGTCATCTCTGGAAAAAAACGTAATATTTTCAGTGTATTTCCCGTCTTTGGCTGTATATGTTCCGCCTCCGGAACCAGAGAATTCCTTTGTTTCTGAATTAAATGCGACCCACTGAAATCTGCCGCCAGAGAGTATTTTGATGGTTCTTCTAGCTCCAGGAGTATTTCTGGAGATTTCTTCTCCTCTTTTTCTTCCTGTGATTACCCAGTTTCCGGTGAGATCATCTTCCGAATCGGACACTCGTTCCCAGATTTCAACCAACATGTTTCCATTGATTTCTGAACTGATCACAATTTTTCCATCCACCCAATCCAGTTTATACTTATTGACTGTTCCGACTTGAAATGGATCTAGTGTAAAAAAATCCAGAATTTCTACATAACTGCCGCCATTTAGCTCAAAAGGCCCTCCCCCGGCACCTAGAAAATGATTATCTGAAATTTTCTTGGCACCAAAGGCAAAGTAATCGTCCTGATAAATTTTGATGTATTCTACATCTTCAACAGGCTGACCATTTTGATGGGTCATTTTCCAAGCTCCTTCAATAGATTGAGCATAGCCCATTCCGAAAAGCATAAGCAGGGGTAAAAAGAGAAACTTTTTCATAGGGTTTATAATTTTAGCCAAACTGTTTAGAGCTGTATTTCAGCTTTAAAACATACGTTATACTTCTAAATTTGATTAGTTCTTTCACTTAAATTCCAAAACAATTCAATAAAAACCAATCTTTACTTTTTGATTGGTAAAAAGGAGCCATTTTAGGCATAAACAATTTCTATGAAGGACTATACAGTAGGAAACTCTCAAGATCAGGTGCTGTCACTTTTTCCGGAGCGAGTCATAAAGAGGGTTGCTTTGGGTGAAAAAATTCTTGGTGTTATGCGCCTAGGCCAAGAGTTTTATGCTTTTGAAAACTCTTGTCCTCATAGAGGAGCCTCCCTGCTTCAGGCGAATATTAATGGTCAGGGTGAGATTATCTGCCCCTTACACCAATACAGATTTGATTTGAAGACCGGACAGGTAAAAGCAGGATACTGCCGAGATTTGGAAGTATTCCCTGCAATATTGACCGAAGGTGGCTTGAAAATTACAGTTCCTGACTCCTAATAACGGAAAGAGGCTTTAAGTCCACCGTAATAATTTCTTGTGGGAGCGGGTTGGTAGAATCTTCCTCCAAAAGGATTGAGGTCATTTCCCAAAGAGTAACTTTCATTCAAAAGATTATCTACCCCGGCATACAATTCAATCACGGTTCTTTTTCCCAAATTTTGAATAATTCCCAACCTTGTATTGACCAAGTTGTAGGCATCTTGATAAACGGTATTAGCGTCATTGAGTGGGATTTCGTCAGTAAACTGATGGGTAAAATTCAAGTAAAAGCCTCCTGCAAACCGAAAATCCAATTTGCTGACCAGATTATTTGGTGCAACTCCTGTCAGGTCATTTCCTGAAAAGTCATTTCCTCTTTGCTCATAATCTTTGAACTGAAAGTAATGACCAGTGAAGGCTGTTCCTGCTTTAAAGTTTCTAATAAAGCCCACTGCTTGTTGAATAAATACATAATCGATAGCTGCTTCAATTCCTTTTTGGTCAGTCGAGCCGGAATTTCTGAAAAGTACTACACCCTGTTCATTGGTGAAAGTTGTGATAGTTTCATTGAGCCTGAAATAAAAGGCTGTCACATCTACATTCAGGCGATTTTTGCCCATTCTATATCCCAACTCATAATTGACTCCTCTTTCAGCTTCCAAATCTAAATTCAAGCTGCCTTCATTAGTCCTTACCTCGTCTATAGTTGGAGGAGAAAATCCACTGCTGATACTACCAAAAATGGAGGAATAGGTGTTGAGAGAATAGTTGGCTGCTATTCTGGGTATCAAAATAGGGTCAAAAGTCCGGGTTTGTAAGCCCGTCGGTCCACCGGAAGCATTGATTTGTCTGTCTATTTCGAAAGAGGAAAAATTTTGGCTAAGACCGAGAGTCAGCAAGATTTTTTCTGTAGGCTCCCACTCGGCTTGCTGGAATAGAAAGCCTTGGGTGGCCTTGAGTTTGTCCGCAAAGCGCACTGTATCAGCTAGGCCATTTCTGTTTCCAAAATTCTGGGCATCTGTCAAAGCTGTTTGATATTCTCCACCAGCTATTATTCTGAATGGCTTTCCTGCCAAGTTCCAGTCAAAGGTAAACCTCGACCTACCTCCATATCCGAAGCCCAGCTCTTTTTTATAATCCAGAATAAAGGGATTTTCAAAATCGTTAGTAGTGAGATAAAGGGTAGTATTATTCTGGGCCTTTTCAGAAAATCTATATAAATGACCCAATGAGGCAAACACTGACTTCTGGGCAATAGAGCTATTTTGGTTGACAGAACCCGGTCTTGCTTGTCTAGGGTCCTCGGCTAGTTGCTGTGCATTTAATGCCCCGGGGATTTGATAATCCAAATCAGAAACCAATAATTGAGTTCTTAGCTCCTGCTTTTGGGAAACAGGCATAAATCCTCCCAGCTGAAAAACGGTTCGGTCCATAGCAGAGTGTTCTCTATACCCATCTAGTTTTTGCTTCACCAAGGAAGCTTCAAAGCCTCCCTTTCCCACTTGTTGAGAAATCGCAATCCTGCTTCTATTTAATCCAAAAGATCCTCCGCCATATTCTGCTGAAACCAATCCTCCTTTGGGATCAGCAGGGCTTTTAAGGTTGATTACTCCTCCGTTTCCCGCACCGTAAATACTTCCGGAAGGACCTTTGATCACTTCTGCGGTTCGGATATTACTGAGGTCTAACAAATTCAAAGCGGTAGTTCCGTCAGGGGCCGTGAAAGGAACGTCATTCCAATAGATTTTAACATTTCGAACACCAAAAGGAGCTCTGAGAGAACTTCCCCGAATCGACACCCTGTATGAAGCAAGTGCACGTTCTTCAATTCGGACTCCCGGTTTGGTATTAAAGGAATTGACAATGGAGGTCTCATTAAAGCGGCTAAAGTCCTGTTCCCCTACCAAACTGATTGCAGCTGACTGTTTCAAAAGCGGTCTTTCTGTTTCAAAAGCCGTAACAGTAAAATCCGACAAAGAATAGGACAAAGATTTGAGGCGTAGAATATAAGATCCAGGCTCAAAATTTCCTTGGATGGTTTCATAGCCTTCTAAGAAAAATATGGCGGATATTGGCTCAGAGAAAGGAATCTGGACTTTTCCTTCTTGATCAGAAAAAAAGCTCTTATCGTTTACTCTAATGAGTACCTTCTCTAAGGGTTTCTGAGTATCTGCATCCTGAATAGTAAATTGAGTTTGGGCTATCGAGAAACTGGCGCTAAGGGCGATAAGTAGGGTGAAAAGAATTTTCATATTCGAAAATACAAGTATTAAGACAGATTGGTTCAGGGTTTTGTATAAAGTCCACTGAGAATAAGCCAAGTAATCAGATTTTGTTTTTCAATGCTCTCAAAAATCTTCGGCTCTTCGGTTCTTCGGAATTTGTAATTCCGAAGTCCTATCGTAGGATTTTTAATCCGAAAGATTTAATTTTTGTTATGGCTTTTTCATATCAAATTCAGGATCAGGGGGCAGTTCATTTTGTAACTTTTACTGTGCATCAGTGGGTTGATGTATTTACCCGTGATATCTATAGAGAAAAAATCGTGGAGAGTTTAAGGTATTGTCAAATTTATAAAGGATTAGAAATTTTTAGCTGGGTTTTGATGACAAATCATTGCCACTTGATTTTAAGAGCCAAAGAAGAAAATCTAAGTGATATCATAAGGGATTTTAAAAAGTTTACTGCTAAAAGTCTTTTTTCTCTAATCAAAGAAAATCCCCTTGAAAGCAGGCGGGAATGGCTCAGTAAAATGCTTAGTATAGAGAATAGAATTTGGTTTTGGGAGGAAGGATATCATGGTGAGGAAATTTATTCTAGAGAATTTTTTGCTCAAAAATCAAATTATATCCATTTAAATCCTGTAAGAGCTGGGTTTGTAGAAAAAGAGGAGGAATACCTTTGGAGTAGTGCCGCAGATTTTTACGGTATTAGAAAAGGTAAACTAGAATTAGAGGTGTTTGGATAGTAAAAAAGCGGATTATAAATCCTACAAAACTGCCTCGGAATTGCAAATTCCGAGGAACATGGTGAAAAGAATTTTCAATCCGAAAGATTTAATTTTTGTTATGGCTTTTTCATCTGTTTATAATTTGTTTTTCAGTGGTCAGATGGAATGCCCAGGATAATCATACCCTCCCGATCCGCCGCGGCGGACGGGACAAGTTGTGTGAGATTTTTCCTCATGGGCATTTCATATCAAATTCTGGATCAGGGGGCAGTTCATTTTGTAACTTTTACTGTGCATCAGTGGGTTGATGATTTTACCCGTGACATTGATAGAGAAAGATTTACGAAAGGGCAGCCTTTAAGTTCCTTCTTTCCTTTTCTTTAAAAAATATGTAGTATTCCATATTAAATAGCCTTTATGAGAAATCTACTTCCTATTGCTTTCTTGCTGATTTTTAGCTTTTGCCAGCAAAAAGTATCCCCTCCGGAACCCGTCTATCCTATTCCCGATGAACGGCAAATCGTCTGGCAAGAAATGGGGTATTATGGATTTATTCATTTCAATATGAATACTTTTTCGGACAGGGAATGGGGGTTTGGTGACGAGTCTCCTGAGCAGTTTAATCCGACCGAGTTGGACGCCCGACAATGGGCAAGAATAGCAAAAAAGGCAGGGATGAAGGGCCTTATTATTACGGCTAAACATCACGATGGATTTTGCCTTTGGCCATCCGCTTACACAGAGCATTCAGTTAAAAATAGTCCCTGGCGTGAAGGGAAAGGAGATTTGATTCAGGAATTTGTGGATGCCTGTCGGGAATATGGTTTGGAAGTAGGGATTTATTATTCCCCTTGGGATAGAAATCACCCAGATTATGGAAAACCTGAGTACATCACCTATATGCGCAATCAGCTCACCGAACTATTGAGGAATTATGGGGATATTTTTGAGGTGTGGTTTGATGGTGCCAATGGTGGGGATGGTTGGTATGGAGGCGCCAATGAAACCCGGAAGGTAGATAAATTGACCTATTATGACTGGGAAAATACACATGAGTTGGTTAGAAAACTTCAACCCAATGCGGTGCTTTTTAGTGATGCCGGTCCTGATATTCGATGGGTTGGAAATGAGCATGGCTTTGCTTACGAAACTACTTGGTCAAATCTCTACCGTGATTCGGTATATGCAGGGATGCCGGAGTATTCCGAAAAATGGGCAGCTGGACAAGAAAATGGAACGCAATGGGTTCCTGCAGAATCAGATGTCAGCATTCGGCCGGGTTGGTACTATCATGCCTATGAGGATCATAAGGTCAAAACCTTGCCGGAACTGATGGAGATTTATTACAAAAGCATTGGCCGAAACTCTTCTCTATTAATCAATTTTCCTGTGGATAGAAGGGGTTTGATACACGAAAATGACGAGGAGGCTATTTTGCGATTTGCTGAAAAAATCCGGGAAGATTTTAAAAGAAATTTGGCTTTAGGGGCTAGCGTCACTGGAAGTGCAGAACGGGGAGATGGCTTCGAAGCTAGTTTGGCTGCTGATGGAGATTATTCCACCTATTGGACTGTTCCAGATGGGCAGATTCAGGCAGATTTAGAGCTGGAATTTAATGATGAAACTACATTCAACCGTCTCCTGATTCAGGAATATACGCCATTGGGACAGCGCGTAAAATCTTTTGTGTTAGAAAAGGAAGTGAATGGAGTTTGGGAAATTATAGCGGATGGAACTACAGTGGGCTATAAGCGCATACTTCGTTTTGAAGACCAAACAGCCGAGAAAATCCGAGTGCGATTTACTGATGGAAAAGATATCCCGGTGATATCCGAAGTTAAGATTTATCATGCTCCCAAATTGTTGGAAGCTCCCAAAATCCAACGAGAAAAGTCAGGAATGGTCACCCTGATTTCACCAGATCAAGGGCTCGATTTATTGTATTCTGTGGATGGTTCGGAACCGAGTACTACCTATAATCAACCTTTTCTGGTAGAAAATGCAATTACGCTAACAGTTCGGTCTTATGATCCGACAACAGAAGAATCAAGCGAAGTGTTAACAGAAAATCTGGGCCCCTCAAAGGCTTTGTGGAAGGCGGATCAGGAAGAAGGAATTGATGAAAAGGCTTCAACATTTGTGACCTTGGATCAAAATGTATTCAGCGTGGATTTGGGAGAGGTAAAAGCAATTAAAGGCTTCAGTTATTTGCCAATGCAGGCCAGATATCCCAGCGGTCATATTACCAACTTTTCTTTTTCAATCAGTGCTGATGGGAAAAATTGGAAAGAAGTCAGCTCCGGAGAATTTTCCAATGTCGTCAATAGTCCAGTTGAACAGCTCAAAAGGTTCAATCCAGTTAACGCCAGGTATATTCAACTAAAAGCCTTGAAAACGGCAGATGGTAAGGCTGCGACTCTTGCGGAGTTGGGCATTTTAACCCGCTGATCAAAAAGGAATTCCAGTATCCTATCTTATCTGGGATATTGGATGAAAATTCCCTACTTTCTGCTTCGATTAGCATAAAACCCAAAATTTAAACCTATGAATAGACGTCATGCTTTGCGGCATATTGCGCTGATTTCAGGCGGGCTGGCTTTGATCCCTTCCTGTGATTTCAGTAGTGACGATATCTTGGCCGCCTATCAAAAACTGAAAGTGAAGAGTTCTGAAAAAGAACTTCTAGGTGCCATTTCCAATACTATAATTCCGGCAGGTGAAATCAAAGGAGCACTTGAATTGGCTGTTCCCGATTTCATTTTAGTCATGGTCAATGATTGTATGGAGGAAGAGTCTCAGTCCAGATTTATGAAAGGATTAAGAGCGTTTCCTGAATTTACAGGAAAGGAATTTGATCAACTTTCTCCCAAAGAAAAAGAAGCCAAGGTCAAAGAAGGCTTGATGCTAGAGGGCGACGACACCGAGGAAGGAAAAGTGAAACAAGATATTCAGTATTTTCTCAATACAACCAAGCGCCTGACCATACAAGGGTACATGGCATCCGAATACATTCAAACAGAAATCATCCCTTATTCTCTGATTCCCGGAGAGTACAATGGAGCCGTGCTAATTTCTGATTTTCAAAAACCAAGAATCAATGGCTAATCTGAATATTAAAAGCAAGCAGGAAAGAACCTATCAAGCCATTGTAATCGGCTCGGGTATCAGTGGAGGCTGGGCTGCTAAGGAACTATGTGATTTAGGCGTGAAGACTTTGATGCTGGAGCGTGGTAGAAATGTGGAGCATATCAAGGATTACCCCACTACCAACATGCTTCCATATGAATTTGAGCATAGGGGGCAGGTTCCTGAGGATATCAAAAAAGAAAATCCCGTGGTCAGCAGATGTTATGCATTCCGGGAAGACGCCATGCATTTTTTCGTAAAGGACACGGAGCACCCTTATGTACAGGAAAAGCCTTTTGATTGGATTCGTGGCTATCAGGTGGGAGGGAAATCATTGCTTTGGGCTAGGCAAGTGCAGCGCTGGTCAGATTTTGATTTTGAAGGTCCTGCAAGGGATGGTTTTGCGGTGGACTGGCCAATTCGCTATAAGGATCTAGCGCCATGGTATAGCCATGTGGAAAAGTTTGCCGGGGTTTCTGGAAATAGAGATGGACTGGATACCTTGCCTGATGGGGAATTTTTGCCAGGCTATGAGTTGAATGTGATGGAGAAATATTTTCAGGAGCAACTCAAAAAGCATTATGGAGGAGATCGACATATGATTTCCGCCCGTTGTGCGCATATTCATGGAAATGCAGATTTCTTTGCGCAGCAGGGAAGAGCTCTGTGTCAAAACAGGAATCTCTGTCAACGTGGCTGCCCATTTGGAGGGTATTTCAGCTCCAATTCATCCACGATTCCTTGGGCTTTGAAAACAGGAAACCTGACTTTAAGACCAGACGCTGTGGTTCATTCTATCATTTATGATGAAGAAAAGGGGAAAGCAAGTGGGGTTCGAATTATTGACCGACTGACCAAAGAAATGGAAGAATTCTACGCGGATGTGATTTTCCTAAATGCCGCAGCACTGAATTCCAATTTGATCCTGATGAATTCCACTTCCAGCCGATTCCCAAATGGTTTGGGTAATGACAATGGACTCTTGGGCAAATATGTAGCTTTCCACAACTATAGAGCAGGAGTGTCTGGGGAATTCGAAGGCTTGGAGGAGTATACTACCACAGGAGGAAGACCTACTAGTGGCTATTTTCCAAGGTTTAGGAATGTCTATAAGCAGGAAACAGACTTTTTGCGGGGATATGCAGCAGGCTTTTCTGCCGGACGTGGAGTACGCCCCAATACAGAAGGTTTGGGAATGGATTTGAAAAACAGTCTTCTCAATCCAGACCAATATGGCCCATGGTATGTAGGATCCCATATGATGGGTGAGACCATTCCTAAAGAAAGCAACTATGTGGCTTTGGACCCGAATCTGAAGGATGAGTGGGGCATGCCCCAGTTGAAAATCTCAGTGGAATACGATGATAACGATGAAAAAATGGTCAAAGATTATCTGGAGCAAATGACGGAGATGTTTGAGAAAGCCGGGGTAACTAATATCCGCACTAGGGATGACCATAGGGCTCCAGGCTTGGACATCCATGAAATGGGTGGTGTAAGAATGGGTAAAGACCCCAAAACCTCCCTTCTCAATGCCCATCATCAGCTGCATGCAGTTCCCAATGTCTATGTGACAGATGGAGCCTCTATGACTTCAACATCCACACAAAATCCATCATTGACTTACATGGCCTTTGCGGCGAGAGCAGCGCATCATGCTGTGGCTGAAAGTAAGAAATAAGTCAGAAAGCTAAAGTGAGAAATCTGAAAATCCCAAGTCGTTAGGCTTGGGATTTTTGTTTCAAAATAGAAGGTTGAACCCAAGCCTTATGTTATCTGCGAAAGCAAAATTCCATGATTTGGACTTGGGGTCCATCCCATAATTATAACCATTGAGAACACTAGAAAAGGATAATATGTATCCATCCGAGAAAATGCGTCTTTACTCTGTCTGATTTTTCACTAGTGACAGTTTGTAATTTTTCGGCAGGAGTTTTTCAATTTTTTGAATGTTGGTGTCCATGATATGGTCGAAGACG
>Ga0189275_100350_pt1 | contig 24485 bp, 20 predicted proteins | sample N19A6minimetaG_FD_130329 | JGI IMG/M metagenome (GOLD analysis project Ga0189275, IMG submission 130329) | Marine microbial communities from the Costa Rica Dome - N19 A6 mini metaG | ecosystem: Environmental > Aquatic > Marine > Oceanic > Photic zone | place: Costa Rica: the Eastern Pacific...
GCATCAAAAGAAAACTAAAGGCAGTTGACAGACTTGGTCAAACGGAACGTAAATATGTCCATAACCGTTTGCATGTCTATAGCCGGAGGTTGATTGATTTTTGTGTTAAACATAGAGCAGGAACCCTCATACTTTTGAATCAGGAGGAAAAAACTGAGATTGCTAAAGAAGAGGGATTTGTATTAAGAAATTGGAGCTACAATGATTTGATGACCAAAATAAAATATAAGGCCAATAAAGCAGGTCTCGAAGTTATAATTGATTAACAAAACCGATGGAGGGTGCTTGTACACCCGTAAGGTGAGGTCAATGGCACTCACTAAATGTGAACAGCATATACAACGCGTGGGCTCTCTTATTTTTTAAATAAACTACGGAACAAAAAGATAGTCCTTTAGGGTATCGATTGCTTATGCAGCTATTATGAGACAATACTAAAATATTTCAATACAGGCATTTCTTATCATTAGTATACTTTGATTAGTATTTTATGATTTCCCATTTTTGGAAGTAGGGATATTTATTTCTGATAGTTGAACGGCTGTATTTTCTTGTGCTGATTCAACTACCTCTTTTGCATTTTGCAATTCATTAGTTAATTGCTCTCTCTCAAGCTTTAATCTCTCATTGAGAAAATTATGCTTGATTTCAAAGTCTGTGAATATTTCACTCCATTTTTTTGCATAAACTTTAACTCGTCCTTTATCGTGCCAATGAATTAAGGAAGGGATCCCGTGATTTGCGTTTGATTCAATTTGTCTTTCAATAAAGTCAGACCTGTCAAATTCATTTCCAATCAAGTAAAATTCCCATGACATATTTGGAGCATTGAATTCAGGTTCACTTAAAATTGTCTCCAAATATTTATCTACTTGGATATATTGATTTCTACCAATTTTAATATTCGGATGTTTAAGTTCAATCACAATATTTTCAATTTTTCTATTAAAAATATTTTGTCGACAAGCAAATATGTCCATCTCTTTATATTTATTTGGATGTTGAACTTTCTTGTCAACATCCTCTTTATATAACAAGTAGTGGTATCTTCTTAAGGCTTCATCAAATTTTGGTTCTGCGGCGGTCACCAAGCGATATTGTTCTCCAAAAAACCAATAATGGCTTTCAATTAGTTTTTGAAGATGGTCAACTTCATTCGCTTTTAAGTCTGGGTTAAAAACTAAATCCTTTAATAAATAGAATGTTTTGTATCGATCTTCAATAAGTTTTATAGTTTCAATTACTCGATTGAGCCTAGATGTTTTGAAAAGGTTAGCTAAATCTTCTCTTTCTTCGGCATCTAATTCCACTACTTCATCAATTATTTTAAACAAGCTCTCTCTCTCATTTGAATCAAGAATCAGGTCCAAGAGTCTTACAAAGGTTCTCTTTTGGTCAGTGTTTAATGAAGTGAATAACTTTGGTTGTGCTTCATATAGTCCGATTAAGGTTTCTTCAAGTTGAGGTTTTTTATATCTTTTCTCCCATTCATTTTCATAAATAGGTAATATACCATCTTGCTCATATTTCTCAACAAGTCTTGAAGCGTAAACTCTAAGAAATGGTTTTCTTTTCTCTCTTATAAATTTGTTTACTTCCTTTATCAAATACTTGTATTCAGGAGATGATTTGGCTTTTCCAAAAAGTTTTGTTTGAGTATCGTCTTCATTGCTATTGAAATTAAAATCATTAAAAAACTCACTTTTTATATAAACACTATGAAAAAACTCATCCCCTTTCTTATTCAGAGTTGTATAGTCCTTGTAAACTTCGATTTCACTTTCGTTAAGGAAATAGTATTTTGAAAATTCTTTGTGTAATGATTCGCTCCACTGTATATATTTCACTCTAAACTTGGTATCACTTGGCTCATAATGAATTTCTATATCATCTTGATAATCGATAATGTTTTTGGTGAAATCCAAGGTTTCACCATTTATAGATATAGAGTAGTTCTTTGATTTGTTTAATTCTAAAAACCAGCAGAATTCGCATGTGAGAAAGGGAATAATCGAATTTTCCAGATCTTGTTTTGAAATGGTAATGTTGAAGAATGAAACTTCGGTTCCTGTTTTGTTTAGAATAGGTTTTTTAAAAAATTTAGGTTGATAATTATCCAAACTATCAATATTAATCTGAATAGAGCCACTAGCCAATTCATCTTTTTTTTGATAGGTGGTAGTCCATTTGGCAATATGGGCAAATGTGAAAAATGTAAGTCTCCCAACACCATTTTTACCATGCATAATGGAAGTATGCTTAGGAGAAGATATTTTAACAGACTTTTCTGATTCATAGAATGGGTTGAACTTTGAGGTAAGTTCACCTAAATCAATTCCATATCCATTATCTGAAATTGAAAGTGTATCCAACTGTCCAAATTCATTTGCACTATAATCAATATTGATTTTATTTGCTTTGGCATCAAAACCGTTCCAGATATACTCAGCCATAGCCAATTTTTCATTATAGTTTTTGAGTATTTTCCGAATTCCTTTTGATGTTATTTCTACATTACTTTGCATCATAATGTTTTGGCGGTATAGTTAATCAGTTAATTATTATTCGATTGCCCAGTTTTTGACATGACAGGTAACATCCTCAAAGATAATGTTGTCTTTTGGCTATTATTTTTTTAATCCTTACCCATGAAGTTAATTCATCGGCAAGAACTAATATGGCTTCAACCAAGATAACGTTTTGTTTATTAAATGGAAGTTCTTAAAGCTGGAAGTTGTATTATATTGGTTTATATTCTGGATAATCTGGAAGTAAGTTATTAGTTCCATACCTTATTTTTTTGCATTAATACCTTTGTTTATTAATTCTTTCACAACACCAAACATCATTGCAGAGAAGTCTTCTTTAAATTCTTTGTTGTCGGAATATAGCTTGTATAGGTCAAAGTTGGTTGTGATGTGCTTGAGCAGTTCTTCACCAACTATTTTATCGCTGGTAATTCTTGCGTTCTGTTCGTCTGAATGCTCAATAGAACTTATCAACTCTTTGTTTTTTGCTACATCAGTCGCAATGTTTTCAGCCATTTGCCGGACTTTGTCTGCGTCTTCAAATTGAGTTCCATATCGGTCGTTGAAAGTTTGAAGAATGTTGGAAAGTTTATCAATTTCTGGCTCACTTATTCCACCTCTCATATCGGTTGGAATTGGCTTCAAATCTTCGCCTTGCTCCAAAACCACATTGGTTGTAGATTCCAATTGTAGGCGGTAACTGTCCATGTCAATATTGTCCAAAACGCCTTTTGCCAAATCCACTGACGTATCACTGCCCAGCTTGTTTTGTAAATGATTCAGGAAAATGTAAAGACGCTCCAAATAAGGATTTTCAAACGGTACAATTTGAGAAAGGAAAATATAAAGGCGGACGTATGTTTTGACTTTTGCTCTGAAATCGGCTTGTTGCTCTTCTTCTAGGTCGTCTCTGAAAATTGCAGCCGATTCATCTAATGAAGCGTGTAGCTGGTCAACTGGGACATTATTTAAAATCTTGTTTGAGAAGTCTTCTACTTGTTCACGAGAATAAACTTGATAATTATCCAAAGCATCTTGTAAATCAAAAAGCTTGTTTGGATCTGTAGCTTCACCGAGAATTGTACTTTCAAAATAAGGCCTGAAGGCATTCTCTATGTCTTCTGCTGTATTAGCAAAGTCAAGTACAAAAGTGTCTTTCTTTAATGGATGACTTCTGTTTAGCCTTGATAGGGTTTGAACTGCATTTACTCCGCCTAGCTTTTTATCCACATACATGGTGTGAAGTAAAGGCTGGTCAAAACCAGTTTGGTATTTATTAGCAACCAACAAAAAGCGGTACTCATTCTTCTCAAATTCAGAAGGAATCAAACTGCTTGAAAAACCGTTCAAACTTGCTTCTGTTTCTCCGTCAATTTCACCTGAAAAAGCTACAACTGCTTTGTAAGGGCTGTTTATGGATTTCAAGTAAGAATCAAAAGCCTTTTTGTATTGCACTGCATTTTTTCGACTACTCGTTACCATCATGGCTTTTGCTTTGCCACCCATTCGTTTTTTCTGGATAACGTTTTCCATGAAATGGTCAACCATTAGTTTTGACTTCTTCTTGATGGCGTGTTCGTGACTTTCCACATAGGCCTTGAGTTTCTTTTGTGCCTTATTCTTGTCGTATTCTGGGTCATCCTCAATCTTCTTGAGTAAGGCATAAAAGCTTTGGTAAGTTGTGTAGTTCTGCAATACATCTTTGATGAATCCTTCCTCAATGGCTTGCTTCATAGAGTAGAGATGGAAAGACTTGAATTTTGTTTTATCACCTTCCTGATATTGAATACCAAAAAGTTCTAAAGTCTTGTTTTTGGGTGTAGCTGTAAAAGCAAAGTAGCTGGCATTTGGCAAGAGTTTTCTTGACTTTACCAAAGCCCTGATTAAATCTTCTCCTGTTACTTCACTGCTTTCATTTTCGTCGTAATCTTCCAAGCCGGATTTCAATTCGTCTTCATCATTTAGTTTGGATAAAGATTCGTTGAGCTTCCTTGCCATTTGTCCGCTCAAACTGCTGTGAGCTTCATCTATCACAATCCCAAAATTGTTTCCTGGCAACTCTCCAATTTCTTCTACAATATGTGGAAACTTCTGAATGGTGGTAATGATGATTTTCTTTCCATTCTCCAAAGCAGTTTTTAGCTGCTTACTTCCTTCAGTTATGGCTTCAACCACACCGCCAACTTGTTGGAATTGCTTGATGTTCTCACGGATTTGTGCATCCAACACTCTACGATCTGTAACGACTATAACTGTGTCAAAAATGTTGTTGCTTCCCGACTTGTCATGCAAACCAGTTAACTGGTGGGATAGCCAAGCGATTGAATTGGATTTTCCCGACCCTGCGGAATGTTGAATTAAGTATTTCTGTCCGGAACCTTTTTCTTGTGCATCTGCTAAAAGTTGCCTTACTGCTGAAAGTTGGTGATAACGTGGAAAGATGAGTTTTTTCTCTTTCTTGGTTCGCTTCTTTCCTTTGTTGTCTAAGTATTCCTTTTCTTCGGTAATGAGTTGCGAGAAGTTTTGAATAATATCCGTAAGGCTGTCCTTGGATAAAATTTCTTTCCAGAGATAATCTGTTTTTATGCCTGCGTTTGGTGGGTTTCCAGCTCCGTTGTTATTGCCCTTGTTAAATGGTAAAAAATACGATTGCTCACCTTTTAGTTGAGTACACATCCAAACTTCTTCTGTGTCTACGGCAAAGTTTACAACTAATCGACCCAAGCGGAATAATTCCTCGTTGGGGTCTCTGTCTTTCTTGTATTGATTGATGGCGTGTTTTAAATTCTGTTTGGTCAGCTCATTTTTTAACTCAAAAGTGATAACTGGCAAGCCGTTGATGAAAACGACCATGTCTAGTGAGTTTTTATTCTTGGTAGAGTAGTAAACCTGACGAATAACCGAAAAGATATTGGATTTATATAAGGCGTTCGCATTGGAGTTGTAGGAAGAAACAGGCTTATCATAAAACAGTTTGAGTTTGGTGTCGGTAAAGCCATCAATAATCCCTTTTCTTAAAACTTCAATTACGCCTTTGGCTAGAATGCGGTCATTTAGGCGTTTGATGATTTTTTGGCGATACAAGTCTTTGTGATACCGCTTGAGCTTATCAACTGCTTTGGGCTGAGTAGCTTCTAAAAATTGAAACAACAAGTCTTCATCCAAGCAAGAAATATTGTTATAATCAGTACTGTCTCGTTGAATGTATCTATTAGTATGTACTAAATAATTGGTGATATGACTTTCTAAGCCTTTTTCTGTGGTATCTGTGCTTTTACCCATTCTTCAATTTCTTCGATTTGATATTATGCCTCATCCTCAGCTGCTAAACTCAATTCCTCTTCCATATCTTCATAGCTCTCATCTTCATTTGAATCAAGAGTCTCAAAATCCCTAACATCAATTTTTCCAGTAACTGCTTCTGCGATAAGGGCTGTTTTGTATTCTTGAGACAGGATTACTTCTTTTTCAATTTTGGAAATGGTCTTTTCAATAGTTCCCGTTTCAGATTTTATTAGTTGAACAATCTTCTTTTGTTCAGTTATTGTTTTTGGAATGACAAGTTTTAAGCATACCAATTCACTGGCATTAATTGCTGGATAACTTACTCCATATGAATTTGCACACACGTCCTCAATGAAGTAGTTTGCTCGAACAGCATAATTTAGATATTCACTATCAATAGAAGGTTTTGGCCTTAAAACAGCGAATCCAGTTGAAACTATAATGTCTTCATCTTCATCAATACGGGCTATTGCCTTTAAATATGTTCTAACAGTTGAAATAATTACATCTCCAACCTTTACAATTCGTCTTGCTCGTGAAGGAGCATCTTTAAAACTATACTCAACTATTTCATGAATTTTACCATCGACATCAACATTTCCAATATCAATATACTTTAACAAGTAATCTTTACTAGTACCATTTGGCAAAGCTTCATCATTATATGAAACATGGTATTTAAGTGGTTTTATTTCCCAATGTTCAGGAAATTCACCCAACAACTCAATCCCGCTATCTTTCATTTTGGCATTAGGATCTAAGCCTTTGGTAACGAATTGGTTGATGACGGCAGCTTTTTGCTCGTTGAGTAGTTTTATCAGTTGCTTCTTCTTTTGAATAAAGCGGTTGATTTTAGCAAGTTTGAATTTTAGATACTCAACAATTTTGTTTTGTTCATCAATGGGTGGATAAGGAAGTTTTATATCACCAAAGCGAGTGAAATACAATCTCAATCGCATATCCATTATACCTCTTGAATGTCTTTTAAATTCTCTGCTTGCAATAGGGTTTCTAAAGAGATAATTGTAGAAGTAAGGGTTTACATTTTCTTTGTGTCTCAGAATGTCATACGCAGGACTTGTGACACCTTTGTATTCCGAAATACCAATAGCTCCCATCCATGCCAAGAGTTTGTTAACTATGATATCGCCTTGTTCTACTCTCCAATAATTGTCCGTACTAGAAGCTTTGTTGCCTCTTGCTTCTAAATCTTTTCTTGGTTTAACACCAAGTGCAGTATATACGGAAAGAAGTTCCTCTGAATTACCTATTGGTGCAGGTTCAGTAACTAAATCAAAAAGAATCTTAGTGCGCTTGACTTTCCATTGAGATGGGAGTTGACCAAGCCATTCTTGTCCACAATCTTTATATTTCGGATATGGTCTTACTTTGCTCATTACTCAATAATTTCTTTAAGTAAACCATCGGTTTCTTGTTCCAATTTCAAAATGTCACTGCTGATTTCATCTAAACTTCTCAATGCAGAGAAATCATAGAAATACTTAGTGAAAGGTATCTCATATCCAATTTTTGCTCCTTTCGTTTCATACCATGCATCAGGTAGAAACGGTTTTACCTCTCTATCAAAATAATCTTTAATGTCATCTTTCATTGGAACATTTTCAACATCTTTCAAACTCGTATCAGATTTTGGATTGCCTTTTTTATCCCTGATAATTGTACCATCCTCATCTCTTTGAGGTTGAAAAACTGGAATCTGATAGGAACCGAAATCTTCTATATCAAAGATTTTACTGTGTTCGTTTTCCTCAAAATTGAAGTAAAGGTTCTGGATATTAATAATATGATTAGGCTTCAATTCAACCTTCTTTTCCCCTAAGTTTTTATTCCTTCTTTCAAAGAAATCTTTAGAGGAAGCATTGACTAGTTGAACTTTCCCTTTTCTCCGCTCTTCTTTTACATTACTAATAATCCATAAGTATGTTGAAATACCAGTATTATAGAAAATATCATTAGGAAGTTGAATGATGCATTCCAATAAATCGTTTTCGAGAATGTATTGCCTGATTCCACTTTCACCGCTTCCTGCATCACCTGTAAATAAAGCAGAACCATTGTGTACTGAAGCAATGCGGCTTCCTCCATCTTTTGGGTCTTTCATTTTAGAAAGCATGTGAAGTAGGAACATAAGCTGTCCGTCATTGCTTCTGGAGGTCAAACAAGTTTCAACTAATTCACCATCAAAATTCCGAATTGGTAAATTGAAACGTTTGTCAACTATGGCTTTCTTTTTCCCCTGACCTACGTTCAAGTTGGCAATGTCTTGCTTCCAACTCGTTCCGTAAGGCGGATTCGTTAACATGAAGTTGAATTTCAAATCAGGGTCAAAACCATATTCGCTCAAAGTAGAGCCAAACTTAATTTTGTCCGGATCTTCTCCTTTGAGCAACATATCCGATTTACATACGGCATACATTTCACCAGTATTCTCCTGTCCGTATAAATGAAAGGTTGCTTTCGATTTTATTTCGCCATCGGGGTTGGTAGCATAGCGTTTGGATTGTGTCAGCATAGCTCCCGAACCCGCACAAGGGTCATATACCAAGTAAGTTCCTTGTTGGATATTGTCTTTCACAGGTAGGTATACCAAATGGGTCATTAGTTCAATTATTTCTCGTGGGGTAAAGTGTCGCCCCGCTGCTGCATTGGTCTTTTCGTTGAATCGTCTGATTAAGTCTTCAAACATGTAACCCATTGCCATTGGCGAAATCTTTTCAGGTCGTAATTCTACTTTCGGGCTACAAAACTTTTCAATCAGTGAAAAAGTGATTCCAGTATTTTCAAAGGTTTCCAGTTGGTTTCTGAATTTGAACTTTGAAATGATGTCTTGGACGTTTTCAGAAAAGCCATTGAGATAATCTAAGAAGTTGGTGTCAATATTTTTTGGGTCGGCCAACAACTTTTTCATGGTATAAGGCGAAGTGTTGTAAAACGCCAATCCAGAGCCATGTTCTTTGCTAGTCAATAAACCTGAAAGATTATCGATTTTACCTTTGAACTCAATATGTGTCTTTAGTACTTTATCTTTTGTTGACTCTAGTGCCAAGTCCAACCTTCTTAATACGGTCATTGGAAGTATCACATCTTGGTACTGATTTTCTAGGTATTTGTTAATCAATACATCGTCAGCAACTGACCAGATAAAGTTGATGATTGGTTGTAAGCTTTGCGTATTTAAATTCATTTATTTCTTTAGGTTGTTTCTCTTTGGCTAACGGAATATCAGTCCTATTGATTTAATTAGATTGAAAAGTTACATAAAAAACAAAAGACGCCTAAGTTTTCCAAACAGGAAGAATGAGAGGAGCTAACTATCTTCTTTGTTTGCGATTCTATTTTTTAAAAAACCAAAATTTATCCCTATTTTTAGGCATAAGTAAGCACAAAAAATTTGTGTTAAAAAGTTGTTTTTTGCTTTCCGTGTTCTTAACGGGTACATCCTCAAGATTACAGTGGTAAAATAATGATTTTCAACAATATAAGATTTCGTCGATGATTCAGTCATCCCGACGAACCACTAATCAAGTGGTATCAAAGCACTGTCAACTGACTGATTGACAGTGCTTTTTGTTTTTTATGCATTCATTTGGATTCATTTAAATACATATAAAAGGTGTAGAGTTCGGTGAATGGTTCGGTACGTTCCTTGTGCATAATTTAGCTACAGCTTGACGCTGTTCATGGGTGTTTTGCAAACCTGTTTTGTCAAACCCAAAAGTTATGTATTATGCGCAATTCCAACACTTTAAAAGTACTTCTTTTCACGCGGGACATTTCAAATAATCCCCAAAAGCTGACCATTTATGCCCGTATCACCGTCAATGGGAAGAGGGCCGAGATAAGTCTTAAACGATATGTTTCGGTGAATGAATGGGATGAAAACAAGGGAAGGCTCCATGGTCTGACCCACAAGGCCCGTTTATTGAACAGCTATCTTGATGAGGTGTATGCTGCAATCATGGACACCCACAAGGTATTGTTGCGGGAGGAAAAAGTAATCACAGCACAGGCCATTAAGGCCCGTTATCTAGGACAGGACGAGCAACATAATACCCTGCTTGAACTTATCGAGTATCATAACAAAACACAAAAGAGTGTACTCCGCCCTGGAACGATGAAGAACTATTATGGGACCAAAAAGTATCTCCTTCGTTTTTTGGAATCCAATTACAAACTCCTCGACATCCGTTTGAAACAATTGAACTATAAGTTCATTACCGATTTTGAACATTATCTACTGAACGGCCCTGAATTGCAAAAGGGAAAGAAGTGTACCAATAATGGGGCGATGAAACACTTGGAGCGTTTAATGAAAATGGTCAAGCTGGGCGTCAAGTTGGAATGGTTGGACAAAGACCCTTTCATTAACTATAAGCTCCGGTTTCATAAAACTGAACGTAGTTATCTAACGGAAAGGGAACTTAGGCTCATTGAAGAAACGGACTTCACTGGAGCAGGCTATGAAAAGGTCAAGGACACCTTTCTTTTTTCCTGTTATACCGGGCTATCCTATATCGATGTCCGGGAACTTGAAAAGAATCAACTGGTACTTGGTATTGATGGAAACCAATGGATCTATACCAAAAGGGAAAAAACTTCGGAAAGTGTAAAACTGCCCTTATTGCCCAAAGCAAAAGAAATCATTGAAAAGTATTGGGACAGTCCAGAGACCGATACAAAAATACTACCTGTGCTTTCCAACCAGAAGGCAAACAAATATCTAAAGGAAATTGCAAAGGCCTGTGGTATTTACAAAACCATATCCTTTCATTCAGCCAGGCACACTTTTGCAACAACGGTAACCCTTTCCAATGGTGTACCAATTGAAACCGTTTCAAAAATGCTCGGCCATACCAAACTGTCCACTACCCAGATCTATGCAAGGGTACTGGAGCATAAGATAGGTGAGGACATGCAGAACTTGATTGACCATATGAACCAAAAGGAACATAAAAAGGCAATCGGGGATTGAAAAGGGTATTCAGAACTACGACTGAATGGGAGTTGTTCGGAATAGCAAGAGGGTGATGCGCATATTGCGCCATCACTGTTGTTTTCGGGTCTTCAACAAGTTGAAAACCAGTTGATTGAATTGATTTTGGAATACTGTGCAAAATCAAGGGCTACAGTAAACTTTTCCGAAATCTACAGTAAACCCTTTGGGAAGCCCTGTAAACACTGGAAATTTTTGACGAAAAAATTGACGCAATTTCACTAAAAAACAAAAACGCACCTATGGAAAAGCAATCAACAAACGGTAAAACAAAGAAAGGGACGGGGGGTTATTCGAACATCACCGTAAAGAAAGAAACGGCCACACGTTTTCGGAGCTATTCCAAAAAGTTCAGCAAATCACATAGTGAGGTATTGGATGGAATGATACAATACTTCAAGGAGAACAACCTTGACCCCTTTGGTGAGGGAACAAAGATCATTCTTGACAGTATCAAAAAGTTGGAGCGTCAGATGATGAAAAAATTCGATAGGCTCATTGCCATTATCAAGAACATGGAAAAGACCAGTATCAGGCCCACCTATGAAATGGTGCTCATTCTTTATGAGGCCTATGTAAAGGATGGCAGGAAACCTAAACGTGAACCCGTTAAGTTACAGGAAGAGCGAATGGATTTTTTGGAGTCTAGAAACACGGTTCCGAAAACAGAGCATGAAAGAATGCTGCAAGAATTTAAAAACTATAAAAAAAGCTGCAATGAAATTCTCCACAATGTTGAAAAGGTGGAGCCGATGATGGGAAAGCCCTATCTCAAGATCAATATGGGCATCGGGGAGTTTGAAAGCTTGAAATACCAATTAAGATAACCGCCATGTACCTTACCATCTCAGCACAGAAAATGGGCAGTACCTACAACTCCAGTGTAGGGAACTATGTGGAATATCTGGAAAAGGAAAACGAGGATAGGTCGCCCGAACTCAGGGAGGAGTTCTTTGACCAAGAGAACGACAGCGTAAGCCCTCAAACGGTCATCGATGAAATAGATGCCAATACGGCCAAACTGAGGCAGAAAGACCCAAAATTCTATTCCATAGTGGTCAGTCCCAACCAAAGGGAACTGAAGGCCATTGGCAATGACCCAAATATGTTAAGGGAATACACAAGGAAACTCATGGAGGATTATGCCAAGAGTTTCCACCGTAACCAAGAGGTCAAGGCAGAAAACCTAAAGTATTACGCCAAGATAGAACATGAGCGCACCTATCGGGGATTTGACAAACAGGTTCAGGAGAATGCCCAATACCGAGGCGAGATAGCAAGGCTCAGGAACGAGATACGAAAAGTGGAACGGGGAGAATCCATCGGGAATGTCAAAGAACTCGAAAAAAGGATCAAAGAGCAGGAAAGATTGGCCCCTCACAAACAGAACGGGCAATTGGTGGCCGCAGGTATGCAAAAAGAGGGGCCACAGACCCATATCCATATCATCGTCAGTAGAAGGGACGTAACGAACACCTATACGCTTTCCCCAATGGCCAAGCACAAGGCATCAGAGGTAGAATTGAACGGAAAGACCGTCAAGAGAGGATTTGATAGGGACAGTTTTTACCAAGCTGCAGAAAAGACCTTTGACAGGACAACGGGATTCAAGAGAAACTATGTGGAATCCTATGCAGGGAGAAAGGCCCATGCCAAAGAACCTGGGAAGTTCTTTGCCAAGGTCATGGGACTGCCCACCAAGGAAAAGGACATGGCCTTTAAACTCCTTAAGACGATGGGTGTCAAAGCACCCAGTATACCGACCAATAAGGTGCAAATGGCGGCCAAAATCATCAAGGCACTTGGAAGGGGTATTGATAAGGCAAGGGGTACGGGTGAGGATATGGGCTATTGAAATCCAAAAAAGTAGGTTGCGCCCTATCGTGTTTTTGCTTCACGCTTATCCACCGGAACACTACAAAAACCCGAAAGGATCCATGCGCAAAAGTTGGGGGTAAGAATTTTGGGGTGCTTCTTGTTATATTTTTAAACAGCTAGGTTGGAATATTGAGAATGTAGCCTTTTTATTTAATACAGGGGCAATTAATGTTAAAGGAAAAAATATTACCAAACGTTTGGTAAATTAAAAAAATGTATTACATTTGCATTGAAATTTATAAATAAAAGGGTTATGCGTCCAAAGAAAATGGAAGATAAGGAATTGATAATTAACTTAATGTCTGTTCTTAGAAAGAAAGGATATGAGGGGTCAAGTCTCAATCAATTAGCAGATGCTGCCCAACTGAACAAAGCGAGTTTGTATCACAGGTTTCCTGGTGGTAAGAAAGAAATTGCGGACGCAGCACTGGAATTTACCTATGATTGGGTGAAAGATCATGTATACAAACTTCTTATCCAACGTTCCATAGCTCCAAAGGAGAGACTTAACTCGGTACTTAAAACGATAGGCGAAGATCTTTACAAAAATGGAAGGGATATGTGTATTCTCAGGGCTTTATCCATGGATAATTCCCATGAAGGTCTGTTCGGAAATAAAATAAAGAGTAGTATGTCTACTTGGATTGATGCATTTACTGTTTTAGGAATGGATTTTGGCTTAAGCGAGAAGGAAGCGACTGAAAAAGCAGTGCAAGTTTTGGTACAAATTCAAGGAGGTTTGGTTGTATCCGAAGGTTTGGGTTCATTAGAACCATTCGAAAATGTAATACAATCATTGAAAAATATGTATTGAACAAAAAAAATTTAAACATAAAAATAACCAAACGTTTGGTTATATTGTTTTTAAAGTTTAACTAAAAAATGGAGATATAAGAAGAAAACACCGCATCACAAAAATGTCATCGTTTAGTAAAACGGTTTGAAGTATAACAGACTCACTTACTGTAAAGCAAATAGACAAGTGAAGATAAATAGAGAAATTTCAACAATAAAAAAATAATAAGAATGAAAACTACAATTTTAAAATCAGCAATAGGTGTAATGTCCGTTGCAATCATTTCAATATCCCTTTATTCGTTTGCCAAAATTGAAAATGTTGGGGAGGGTGTGTCCATTTCCTCTGTAAAAAACAGAACCAGTTACAGAACCATAAAGATAGAGGGGGTGGATATTTTTTATCGAGAGGCAGGTAACACTGAAAATCCCACTATTCTTTTGTTGCATGGCTATCCGACCTCATCCCATATGTTTAGGAATCTGATATCGGAATTATCTGATGATTATCATGTTCTAGCACCGGATTACCCGGGTTATGGGAGAAGTGAACAACCGTCCATGGAGGAGTTTGAATATTCTTTTGACAATATGTCTAAGATAGTTGAAGACTTCCTCACTGCTAAAAAGGTCGGAAAATACAGTATTTATCTTATGGACTATGGTGCTCCAATCGGTTTTCGAATTGCGGCCAAGCACCCTAAACGTGTAGAGTCACTGATTATCCAAAATGGAAATGCATATGATGAGGGACTTCGTGATTTCTGGATTCCGATAAAAAAATATTGGAATGAATATACTGAAGAGAATGGCAAGGCACTTGAAGGATTTCATTCACCAGATGGACTTAAATGGCAATATACGCATGGGGTTAAAGACACCACAAAGATTAGTCCCGATAATTGGCATATTGATCTTCAGCACTTGAAACGAGCTGGAAATAATAATATCCAATTGGCAATGTTCTATGACTATCGTACCAATGTACCGTTGTATCCAGTTTGGCAAAAATATTTTCGGGATTATCAACCTCCTACATTGATAGTTTGGGGCAAGAACGATTATATTTTTCCTGCCGAAGGTGCTTATCCTTACAAAAGAGACCTCAAAAATGTTGACTTCAATTTGTTGGATACCGGTCACTTTGCCTTGGAGGAAAAAGGTGATGAAATTGCACAACATATTTTAAGATTTCTTAAGAAAAACAATATCAAGTAAATATAGTTAGGCTATGGGAACACTCTTATATACAAGATAGTTCCTGTAGCCAATTTATCTGCTCCAAACTATAATGTTGTTCAATGTCAATGAATGGAACTCTTGGAAATAACGACCCATATCATATGATTTTAAGGTAATATCTTAAGTTTAGATAAAAAGGTATAGAATATTCTAAACATCCAGTATTTCGGTAAAAAAAAAACAATGCTATGCAAGATTTCACACAGTACATGGAAATTTGTGAGGCCCTTGCAGAAAGTGCCTTATCCAAAGGTAACAGTATGGTAGGTAGCCTTATCCTCTTAGATGGCAAGATTGTGGCAAAAGCTGAAGAAACTGCCACTTCAAAAAAGGATATTAGCTGCCATGCAGAAATGGAAGTTATAAGAAAGGCAAGGAAAATTATTGGAAAAAATATGTCTGGCGCAATTTTAATAAGTAATAAAGAACCTTGTGTAATGTGCAGTTATTCAATTCGATTTCATAGAATAGACACTGTGATTTACAAGGCGAAATCCAAGCATTTGGGTGGATGTAGTGGTCATTTTAATTTATTGACATCTAATCAAGTGCCAAAAGAATGGGGCCCACCAGTTACTTGTATTCAAATAAAAAAATAAAAACTAAATCACCAATCAGATTATAATAAAGAATAGAGTTTCCTATAAAGAGTTAAAATAAATGTTATGGAAGAAAATACAATCAAAGTTCAAATTATAAATGCCTTTGTTGACAATGAAACAGGAGGGAACTCCGCCGGATTGGTTTTAAATTCCGATAAATTGACGGCTCAACAAAAACTGGATATCGCCAAAAAAGTTGGACTATCTGAAACTGCTTTCGTCTCAAAATCAAAAAGTGCTGATTTTAAATTGGATTTTTTCACACCTACCAAGCAGATTGCCCACTGTGGCCATGCGACAGTAGCAACTTTCTCTTATTTAAAACAGAATGAATATGTTACTGGCTCAATATCCTCAAAGGAGACAATTGATGGGAATAGAGAGATAAAATTTGATGGAGAATTGGCATTTATGCAACAAAAACCTCCAAAGTATCAAAGTATTAATGATGACGAAGATATAATTTTAAAGTCGTTGAAAATAAGTAAATTAGATTTGCTTAAATATGCTTCGATAGAAATTGTCAATACAGGTAATTCTTTCTTAATAATCCCTGTCAACAATCTTCAGATCTTAAAAGATATAAAGCCAAATTTTGATTTAATAAATAAAATAAGTGGGAAACATGATCTAATTGGATACTATGTATTTACACCAAATTTAAAATTATCAAATAGAGATGCAAGCACAAGAATGTTTGCTCCTAGATATGGTATTAACGAGGAATCTGGCACTGGTATGGCCGCAGGACCTTTGGCTTGTTACATCTATGATAAATTAAAAATTCAAAAAAAAAGATATTTAATACAACAGGGCAAATTTATGTCATCTCCTTCTCCTAGCTTAATATATGTTGACTTAGAAATTTCAAATAAAGGAGAAATAGATAATTTAATGGCAGGTGGTAAGGGAATTGTCAAATCAGAAATTGAAATAGGGTTTGTACAAAACATTTAATTTAGATTTTATTCAAAGCATAAGAAAATGAAAAATCAACCATTAAAAAATAGAACAGTCGGTCTTCTATTATTTTTTGGACTTCTATCGTTAATAGTTAGAGGTCAATTTATTAAGAAAATCGATAGCGTGGCTTTGGTACATCACAATAAAGGATTCAACGGAAATGTACTTTTCTCCTCAAATGATTCAATAGTTTTTACAGGTAACTATGGATACAGTGATTTTTCTAATAAAAAAGCACTTAATGATTCTACGATTTTTGAGCTAGCTTCTGTTTCTAAACAGTTTACAGCATTGGCAATAGTACAACTTAAGGAAAAGGGTTTGCTCGAATACAGTACTAAAGTGAGTGAAATAATTATTAATTTTCCTTACGATATCATTACAATTGAACATTTACTAAGGCACCAATCAGGTCTACCAGATTATCAAGATATATTTTACAATAAAAAATATTGGAAAAGAAACAAAATAGCATACAATCAGGATGTTATTGATGTTTTAGTAAAATTGAAATTAGATTTAGTTTTTAAACCAGGAAGCCAGTATGATTATAATAATACAGGTTACGTCATTTTAACCTCAATAATAGAGAAATTAAGCGGGCAATCTTTTAAGTCTTATGTTCATAAAAATATTTTTGAACCTTCGGGAATGTCAACAGCTTATGTATATGGTATAAGTGAAAATCATCAGACCCACCTAAATATTGCAAAAGGATATACCTACAATGATAGGCAGGATAAATACCAAAAAGTGGAAAATGACAAAAGGCATAGGCATATTCATTGGATGAACGGTATTGTAGGTGATAGAGGTATTTACGCTTCAATCCTTGACCTCGAAAAATGGAAGAGAGCATTGAGGTATAACAAATTAATTACTGAAGAAGGAAAAAGTGACATGCTAACGGTGGATACTATATCTTCAAAATATGGTTTTGGTTTTGCAATTTATGAAACAGAAAGTAAGGGTAGGTGGGTGTATCATAACGGTAGTTGGTCAGGTTACAAAACTTCGGCTATTTATCTACCGGAGAGCAATGAATATTTGATTATACTCAGTAATAATAGGTACAAGGAGACTTACAACAAATTAGAAGAAGATTTGTATCGTATAATATTGAAAAACACTAAAAGAAATTAATATGAATACCATACCAGTCAATTGGCTGTAATTTACAAACTGTAAAAATCTGCTAATGAAATTTGACATCTATAGCATCAGGCCTTTGGAAATTGAAGATTATTATCAGCTTGTGCAAACTAATAGAAAAAGGCTTGAAGATTTTTTTGCCGGGACTATTTAAAAAACAAGCACATATAAAGAAGCCAAGAAATTTGTTGAAAGCATGGTTAATAACTCACAAGAGAATTCGTACTTCCCTTTTGTAATTGTTGACTCATCAAGCCAACGCATTATTGGTTTTGTTGGACTGTATAATATAGACAGGAGTATCCTAAAATCGGAAGTGGGTTTTTTCATAGATAAAGAATACACAGGAAGAGGTATTGCCACAGGGGCACTTCAAGTATTGAGTGAGTACTGTTTTTCAGAATTCAAATTCGAGAAGCTGTTTTTGAGAATACATCAAAGCAACATTGCTTCTAAGACCGTAGCTGAAAGGTGTGGGTTTGAATTGGAAGGAGAGATTAGAAGGGAATACAAAACCTCGTCAGGAGAAATCGTCGATCAACTCTACTACGGAAAGTTAAACCAATAATGAAAAACCATATTCGGATATCCCCGATAAAGAATTCAAACCAGTTTGGACTTACTACATTTGACTGGACAATGAGAAGAAAGCATGTTGACTGTTTGAATTAACTTTGAAAACATGTCAAAACCAAAAAGAGAGTATACAACGGAGTTCAAGCAAAAGGCCGTCGAACTGAGCTATGCCAGGGGCAACGCCGCAGAGGTATGTAGGGAACTGGGACTGAATCCCTCGGTATTAGGGCGCTGGCGCAGGGAGGCCAAAAAATATGGGGAGAACAGTTTTCCCGGGAAGGGGAACCCCAAGCTTACCGATGAACAGAGGGAGATAGCCGAACTCAAGAAAAAACTGAGGGACGTGGAGATCGAGCGCGATATCCTAAAAAAGGCGATTGACCCTTCACAAGCTTGCCCTTCGCTAAAAAAGGTATGCAATACCTTTTCCTAACGCTCAGTCCTCTCCTAGGGCGACAGGAAAAATATAGGTTCATAAAACACCACAGGTTCAAATTTCCTGTCGGGAAGATGTGCCAAATGTTCAAGATAAGTAAAAGTGGGTATTACAATTGGTTAAACCAGGGCCCTTCCAGAAGATGGTCGGAGAACGAGGCCCTGACGGTTGCCATACATGGTATTTTCAATGACAGTTTTGAGAGTTACGGGTCACCAAGGATCAGGGAGGAGCTCTTGAAAAGGGGATATAGGACTTCAAGGCCGAGGGTGGCCAGGATAATGAGGGCCAACAGGCTTTTCGCCAAAAGAAAGAGAAAGTTCAGGGTCACCACGGACAACAAACACGATTATCCAATAGCACCCAATATACTGGACCGTGACTTTACAGTACATAGGAAAAACCAGGTATTGGGTATCCGACATGACCTATATAAGGACCGGTGAGGGGTGGATGTACCTGACGGTGATCATGGACCTGTTCCATCGAAAGGTCGTTGGATGGTCGATGGGCAAGATCTTGGGGACTGCCGACACCATAATTCCCGCTTGGAAGATAGCGATAAGGTCGAACAATATCACGGACAGACTTATTTTCCATTCCGATAGGGGCTCACAATATGCCAGTTATGAGTTTACCGATATCCTTAAAGAGCACAATGGTTCAGTGGTACAATCAATGAGCCGAAAAGGGAATTGCTGGGACAATGCAGTAGCGGAATCCTTCTTCAAGAGCTTGAAGGTCGAATGGGTGTACCATCAAAATTATAGCTTTAGATCAGAAGCGGAACTATCGATATTCCAATGGATAAAGACCTGGTATAATAGAAGAAGAATACACTCGACATTGGACTATAAAACAATAGAGGAATTTGAAAATGAAATGTATAACCAAAAATCAGCGGCATGACTCTTATCTTAATGTCCACTTTTTTGTTGCAAGTCCAGGGTAATGGAATAAGGAAATTTAAACGGATTGAAGAAACATAACAAAGCTCACAATAGAAGTAGAGAAGTTCGGATCACAGAACAATGTAGGTGACTATGAAGAATAGATCACATCGGTTAGCAAGTGACCAAACTTATTATAGCTTATAATCATACAGAGGCTGGTGAACCCCAATAAAAAGGTGTATCACAAATAGGATGCGGAGCAAGTTATATCAAAAGAAAAAAGGTGGTTTAAGGCAAGAAGAAAATATTATTTAACTTTAGAGAACTGGACTAGGGCTTTTCATAGGATACTTTGTTGTGTGTAGTGTTTTATTCAATTTTTATTTCCATTTTCTATTCGCCAAGGTGGGTTCAGTCGATTTTCTCCACCATAAAATAATATCAGTTGATTTCCGTCAACATCTTTTAATCTTGCTTCTCTCCATAACCATCTTTGGTCAGTTGGTTCTTGGTCGAATTGAATTCCTTTACTTTTGATTTTTTCAACGTTCTCGTCAAGGTTTTTGCATTCAAAATACACATATATTCCGTCTCCTTTTGGTAATTCGTCCGTTTGATGAATTGAGAGAGTCGAGTTTCCATTTGGACATTCAAATCGAGCGTAATGTGGTAAAGATTTTACTATTAATTTAAGTCCCAATTTTTCATAAAAAGGGATTGATTTTGTCAAGTCCAATGAAGGTACTGTTATTTGATTCAAGTTCATATTTTCTCGGTCGGCTTATATTACACACAACGGTCTGGTATAACCGTCAGTTACGGGTAAATTTAGCATTAATTTTCGGTTTAGCACTGACGCTCGCAATTCCGAGTGGATTCGGACATAGTCGAATCCGCCGTAATTGCAGTTAGCATCTATGTAAAAGCAGCCTGTTGAGTATCTTTAAGATTCACCAAAATCAAAAGATATGAAAACACAACAGACCGCTTGTCCCAAGTTATTCATTGGCATCGACATACACAAGCGCAGTTGGAAGGTCCACTGTTCGACGGATTTGTCAGGTGGACGCACCTTTTCCATGCCTCCCGATCCTGGGAAACTATTCGAATACGTAGAGAGGCACTATCCGGATTACGATGTGTCCACGGCCTACGAAGCGGGATGTTGCGGTTACAGTGCGCATCGTTGTTTCGAGTCCTATGGTTGGACCTCCCTAGAGGTCAATCCTGCCGATATCCATAGAAAGGGCAAGGAGAAACATACCAAGACCGACAGGATAGATGCGCAGTTGATATCAAGAGAGTTAAAAGACGGTCGTTTGGAGGGTATCCATGTTCCCGATGTTGAGCGTGAGGAGTTACGAAGTCTATTTAGGCGCAGAAACGATCTTGTCAAGGATTTCCGAAGGATAAAGAGTTACATCAAAATGCAGCTTTTGTATTTCGGTATTAAAGAGCCGGAAGAATTTGACAACGACCATTGGAGCCATAAGTACCGGAAATGGTTAGATGGTATTGTGTTTGAGAACCCAACAGCAAAAGCAATGTTAGAGAGTCGTATGCGTTTCTTTCGTTTTGTGGACCAAGAGCTTCGGGATGTTTCCACTCAGCTTCGCAGGTATTGTAAAACGTACCATAAGAAGGATTATATGTTGCTCAGGAGCATACCCGGCATTGGAGGGATCGTTGCTTGTGGTATCTTATGTGAATTGGGAGATCTGCGACGTTTTAACAATGTCAAGCATTTGGCCGGTTATGTCGGTCTGGCACCAGGGGTCCACCAAAGTGGGAGTAACTATAAGACCCTTGGTATAACCCCGCGTGCACATCGTTTGGTACGGAGCTATTTTGTAGAGGCATCTTGGCAGGCGATAAGGGCCGATCCGGTTATGCAAGCTTACTATCGTAAGCACCAAGGTAGAAACGTAAAGAGTATCATTGTCAAAGTAGCGAGAAAACTGCTCAGCAGAACATTGGCGGTAATCAAAACAGAGACTCCTTATTGCATAGGGGTACTGGAATAAAAGATAAAAAAACAAACCATAACAAAGCTCACAAAATAGTAGAGAGACCCGTACCACAAAACAACGTGGGTGATCCAAGAAACCGGAATCACATCTTTATAGCAAGTGGCCGGATCTATTATAGCTTATAATCATACAGATGCTGGTGAACCCCAATAAAAAGGTGTATCCCAAATAGGATGCGGAGCAAGTTATATCAAAAGAAAAAAGGTGGTTTAAGGCAAAAAGAAAATATTATTTAACTTTAGAGAACTGGACTAGGGCTTTACATAGGACACAATGTTACACAACGTAATTTATTCATTTTCAATTATTATACTTGCAATGACTGAATTAATTTGATTTGGTCTAACTATCCAGTCATAGGCTCCATTAGTCAACAAGACTACTGTAATATTTTGATTGGTTTGTTCATTCCAATAATGCCTAAAAGATGAAATTCCTGCGCCTCCGTGACCAACCATTTTATACCCGCTTTGAAGAATATACGCTTCCCAGCCTAAGCCGAAACCTCCAAAATCCCCATTTTTTAATTGGACTGGTGTCCAGATTTTTTCAAGCTGTTCCTGTGGCAATATTTGTTCATCTTGAAGTATCTGAAACCATTTTACTAAATCGGTTATAGAAATATTCAACCCAGCTCCTGCGTACATAGGTGAAGAATAGTTTAATGGAAACATCTCCAACTCGCCATTAATATTTTGGTAGCAAGTAACTCTATTAGGGATGACTTTTTTAAACCCGCCATATTTGGCTGAGCCTAACTCATATTTATCAAAATACTCTTCCCGCATATGGGATACAAAGTCCTGGTTAGCTAATTTTTCTATGATAGCACGAACTATTAAAAATCCCGTGGCATTATATTTCGATTCCGTTCCCGGTTTAGAACTAAATGGTTTGTCTTTTAAGGCATCAATAACCATTTGTTCATTTTCTGGTGCTAAAAAAATTTGATAATCGATTTGGTCAGGAATGCCTGAAGTGTGTGACAATAATTGTTTAAGCGTGGCTTTTCGCCAAGATTCTGGTATATCTTTCCTTTTTGGTAGAAAATCTGCAACCGTTTCATTAACGCTTCTTTTCTTCTCGTTCAATAATTTGTGAAGTGCAATTGAACTGAACATTTTGGAAATTGAGGCAACTGGAAACGATTTGTTAATTGTCATTGGAACATTCAATTGAGCATTTGCTAAACCAAAAGATTTTGTGTGAACAATTTCATTGTCGATGAGAATTGCATAATTCAGACCAACGATTTGTAAGCTGTCGATAGTCTCCTCTAAATAGGCATCTGTTTTATCAAAAGTCCATTCTTTAGCTTTTTGAGCGTTTACTAATTGAACAAATACTATAAATAAAAGTATTGGTAAAAGTCGTTTTTTCATTAATTGTAATGTGTTTGTTTTTTTATGTTGTGTAACGGTCTCCTATGATTTCGTTGTGGAATCATCCGCAGGATTATTCCGCCGAAATCCAACCGTTTGATTTATAAATTAAACTTTGTTTTAGCTCTCTGCCACAATGAATTATAGCCATCTTAAGTTTGATTCTGATTAAATTAAAGTCATAAATCAGAAAGAACAAAAGAGAGGAACAAGGTCAATATAGCCATAGGAAGTTATGATTCCGTCTACATTGATGACCCCCTCTCTTTTCCACTCAAGAATTCGTTCAGTTCTGTGAGACCTAGATCTCGATTTCAAGTTGTTGAAGCTTAAGTGGAGCGTCCTTTCCAAAACATTTTCCTATGGATAAAGATAAAGAAATCCACGGAGTGGACATCAGCAAGGATGTATTTGATGTCTTCGACCATGAGGGTGTTCACCATCAGTACCCGAACACCTTGAAGGGGTTCAGGGATTATTTCAGGTGTTTAAACCCCAACAGTCTAGTGGTAATGGAAGCCACTGGTTATTACCATTATCTATTGGTCCAGTTCCTTTATGACCAGGGCATGGCCGTATCGGTCGTCAACCCTTTGTCCGTAAAACGTTTTGTGCAGATGAGGCTTTCCAAGGTCAAGACGGACAAGAGCGATGCCAAGGCCATAGCGGAGTACGCAAAGGTCAATGCTGTTCCACTGTACGACGGCAAGGGCGAGGACCAAGCGGAGAGTCTCCAATTGTTGGCATTGATGGACATCTATCTAAAACAGCGGACACAGGTAAAGAACAAGCTGCACGGTGAAAAGGTCCTGGGCATACCCTCAAGGGCGGTACATTCCTCCTTGGTCCGTTCATTGAAAAGCCTGGACAGGGAGCTGGAGGGCCTTCAGTCGAGATTGCTCGCATTGGTCAAGAAAACGCAGCAACGCCAGCTTACCAACCTGAAGAGCATACCTGGACTCGGGGACAAAACAGTGGCTCTTCTGATCGTGCTAACAGAGGGCTTCACGAAATTCGAGAATGCTGGGCAGCTTTGCAATTATGCCGGTATAACTCCGACGACCAGGTTCTGGCAGCAGCGTAAGGGGAAAGAGCAGGATAAGTAAGGTCGGTAACAGGAAATTGCGGAATCTTCTATTTCTATGTGCCTTCTCGGCATGCAAGCACAATAAGGCATGTAGGGAAATCTATGAACGTTTGACAGGGAAGGGGAAGAGCAAGAAGCTGGCTTTTTAATTTGAAGACCCAATAAGTACATTAAAAGTTAAATATATTTGCTTATCAAAAAAATCATAACATAGTGGTGCCACCCGCGGAGGACCAAAGTGAGCATATTCGGGCGGATGAAAGTGAGCCACTAAAAAGATGGATTCTATTTGAGTGTTACGATGGTTTCTATTGTATAAAAGACAATGGTGTAAATTGAAATTTCTTGTTCTAAAATTTAATACTACCTTTAGTAGGTAAAACACCCATAAGTTTTGCCACTGAATGTACTGTTTTGAAAACAGTTTAGAGTTCGGTTAATCAGTTTTTTAGAATAGTGTAAAACATTGATATTTAGAATGTTGTGAGTACGACCTTCTTCCAGTCATCCCGACGAACCATGGTTTTATGACACTAAGTAAAACCTTAATTAATTGAAAACCAGAAAATTAATTTTTTCTGGTTTTTTTTATTTCCATCTGAAACCATCGATGAGGATGTCC
>Ga0189275_100351_pt1 | contig 24221 bp, 22 predicted proteins | sample N19A6minimetaG_FD_130329 | JGI IMG/M metagenome (GOLD analysis project Ga0189275, IMG submission 130329) | Marine microbial communities from the Costa Rica Dome - N19 A6 mini metaG | ecosystem: Environmental > Aquatic > Marine > Oceanic > Photic zone | place: Costa Rica: the Eastern Pacific...
CCGGCGGCCAATTTTGTCAATGAAGCCGACATGTTCGGCGCCCATACGGTGGAGCTGAACCTGGAGCCCTCCTCCGGCGTGTCGCGTTTTGCTGAAACCCATTTTGGCCCAGCGACGCAGGTTTTTCCAAACTGGGTTGCCACAGAACTCGCCCGCGCAAAATAAAAGGCCGGATGCAAAACATCCGACCTCCAATCCATCAGCACACCATTTTAATCAGTGGTCGTGCTTCTTTTCGCCGTGCTTCATCGCGCCGTGATCTGGCTTACGCTCCAAGTCCACGGGCACCTCAAGCGTCACATCCCCCGCCTTCTCAAAGGTCAGGGTGATGGTCACCACATCGCCATGTTCCAAACCACGGGTCAGACCCATGAACATCACGTGATCGCCGCCACGCGCCAGCGCGTGTTCTCCGCCCGCAGGCACTGTGAAGCCTTCTTTGACGTGCATCATTTTCATGTTGCCGTTGCCATCATCCAAGTGCGTGTGCAGCTCAGTGCGCTTGGCCACATCAGATGTCACGCCGATCAACTGATCATCCTCTGCGCCAGAGTTCTCAATGACCATGAAGGCAGCGCCAGCTTTGGCCATTTTTGAGGCCACACGCGCATAGGCGTCGTTCACCGCAATGGTAACTTCGGCGAAAGCTGGCAGAGCGAAAGCAACAGCCGCAGCTGCGGCGAGGGAAAGCGTTTTGAAAGACATATTGGTCTCCTATCCGATAGAATTTCTCTGTTTTGATTGGTTTGATTAGAGAAAAACCACCGGCGGTGCCCGCGCGCTTTCCGCGACAAGACGAATCACGTCCTCAACAGCCATCTGTTGCAGACGCAGCACTTCACTGAGTCCAAGCACCTCTGCCACCTCAGGCAGGTTCAAAGCCACCCAATTGAGAAGAGACAAGCTAACGTCAGGGCAGAAATGCGCAGGTCCCGTCGGATTGCCGTCGGCATCCACCGGCACCATGACAGCGCTTTCGCCATTACAGTATTCTGCAAAGCCCTCCGGCCCAGTCATGCCGCGTGCAATGGCCATGCTGTGCCCGGTCAAAACCAGCACCAACGCCATAACGGCGGCCACATATTTGCGCAAACGAAGCGTCATGGCCGCATATAGGCACGCTCTCTCAGGAATGTGAAGGCGACAAAAAGAAACAGCCCCGCAAATCTGCAAGGCTGTCAAAATCTTCAAAAGATCAGCGAGATCAAGCGTTTGCAGCCTGTGCTTTGGCGATCTCTTTTTTTACTTTCAGAGCGTTCTCAGACAGCTCATTGTCTTTTGCTTTTGCCATGAAACCGTCCAGACCACCGCGATGATCTACAGTGCGCAGCGCTGCTGCGGAGATACGGAATTTGAAACCACGGCCCAGAGTCTCAGACTGCAGGGTCACGTCGTTCAGGTTTGGCAGAAACCGACGACGGGTGCGGTTTTTGGCGTGGCTTACGTTGTTGCCCGTCATCGGGCCTTTTCCGGTCAGTTCGCAACGGCGCGACATGGGTTCATCCTCGTTTTATCGGTCTACGGGGAGATCGACCCCGTCAAAGCAAATGGGCGCCGCCTAGGCTGCGCCCGGAAATTTGTCTGGCGTCATTAGGCCCATTTCGCGGGGGCGTCAAGTGATTCAACCGAGCTTTGGCTGCATTTTGCCCGCTAACCTTCCGGCGCCCGATCTTCATTATCCGCAAGACTGTTACGGTTCCAGCGAATGGTCATGCCTTGGTCCCTACGTGCAAAGATTTCTGGCAAGAAATTCTCAAAATTGCCAACCTCCTCCACGGTGTGCAGAACCCAAGCGTAGTTCTTGTCCTCATAATAGATCCAGGGAATCATCACTCGGTTGACTAATGACTTGAGCCAACCGCGCTCCACCCCCACCGTTAGGTGATTGGTGAACTTTGCGCCGTCTGGTCCGTCCTCAAACCGAAATTCCAAATCTGCCACGGTCACTCCGCGCCGCGTCGCCTTCAGCGCAAAGCGCTGTGCGTCCAGCGCGACCACCTCCAACCGTTCATCCAGCGCATATTTTGGGTTTCGCTGATAAGCCTCCTGAATGTTCAGGAAATCCCCAGCTTTTAGCGGCCCGTCTTTCACAGCCTTTTCGCTGCTCAAAGAGATATGATCCAACGGATGGCTTACCAAAAATGCGGGATAGCTGTCGCCATCAATCTCCAAGGTCAAATCAGCATAAGTGCCATACCACCAACTGAGCATCTCAGCAGTAACATCTCGGACCGGCGGATGATCCACCTCAAACAACGTCCTCCCATCCGGAAGATGCGTCACTGTAGAATGCGCGTTGTCAAAATTTTTCAACGCCCAGCCAAATTCTCTCGGCTCCGGTAACTGCACGTACTTCTCCTGCCCCTGCGCAACTCAAGAGCTTGCTTTGACACCTGTCGCATATGCCAAAACAGCTTGTACAAGATTGTTAGGATTGCCTCAGCAAAGCAAGAAAATATGAGAAGCGACGCTGCGACCAAAATTTGGTCAATTTTCCGCTTCAGTTTCCCAAACTATAAAATCGCCCTGGGTTCGCCGCTCAAAGATGGCTGGCAGGAAGTTCTCCCAACTGCCAACTTCTTCCACGTTATGCAGCATCCACGCTTCTGTCTTTTTTTCATCAAACAGGAGCGGAACAAACACCTGATTGATCAAAGTCTTGGCCCACCCACCTGCGACTCCAACACACAGTCTCGTGCTGATTTTCAATCCCTCAAGTGTATCTTCAAACGCGTAACTCAGATCAGCAACTGTCAGTCCAAGGCGGATCGCCCGAAGGCCAAAACCTTGCCGGTCCAAGCGCACGATCGTCACAGTTTCCTTGTTGCTGTACTCTTGGCTCAAACCGTAGGCCTCAGAAAGAGAAACACGATCTCCCGGCTTTAACGGACCTGACCACCCCTCGTCAGCACGGCGCATGTATTTGTGGTCTCTTGGGTGCCATAGATTGAATGCATCATAGATCTCGCCATCGATCTGAACTTTCAGATGCGCGTAGACCTCAAACCACCACTCGACCATTTCAGCCGTCACGCCGGTAGTAACCGGGTGGTGCACTTCTAAAACAATCCGACCATCACGGCTTTGAGTAAAAACCGTTTCAGCCTCCTCCAAGCCGCGTAACGGCCAGCCAAATTCTTCAGGCGAAGGCAATTACATCACCTACTCCAAATCAATCACGCCTATAGGCCATTACGGTGAAACACCTCAAAAGCCCCAAAGTTAATTAGGCGATGATTGCGCGGATCAGGCCAAGTGATCAAGCATCTCCTTAGCCGCCTGGCCGGGTGTCATGTCCCCTGAAGCCACTTTTTTATCCAAATCACTGAGATATTGTGGCGCGTCTCCGTGCTCCAATCGTGCCAGCAATCCCTGCCTTACTTCTTCATGGAACCAAAACTGCGCCTGCGCTGCACGCCGATAAGCCCAATGCCCTTCCGCTTTGCGCCACTTCGTCAGCGTGGTCATTTCGCTCCAAGCGTCGCTCAGCCCGTTTTCTTCCAAAGCTGAGACCGTCATCGCCTTAGGGAACCCCTCCGGGTCCTGCGGCCGCTTGCGCAACAACCGCAATGCCCCAGAGTAATCCGCACAGGTCCGCATGGCAGTCGCCTTCAGATCGCCATCCGCCTTGTTCACAAGGATAACGTCCGCCATCTCCATGATCCCGCGCTTCACGCCTTGCAACTCGTCGCCTCCCGCCGGGGCCAGCAACAGCAAGAACAAATCCGACATTTCCGCCACAACGGTTTCGGATTGCCCAACGCCCACGGTTTCAATCAACACCACGTCAAAGCCTGCCGCTTCGCAAAGCGCGACAGCTTCTCGTGTACGCCGTGCCACGCCTCCCAAATGGGTCTGGCTGGGCGAGGGTCGGATAAACGCATTCCGGTCCCGGCTCAGCCGCTCCATCCGGGTCTTATCACCTAGAATAGATCCGCCGGACCGCGCCGAAGACGGATCCACCGCAAGCACAGCCACACGTAGTCCCTGCGCGGTCAACATCATGCCAAAACTCTCGATAAAGGTGGATTTGCCCACCCCCGGCGTGCCCGACAAGCCAATCCGCAGCGATTGCTTCCCCACCTTAGACAGCTCATCCAAAAGAGCCGTGGCTTGCGCACGATGATCGGGCCGCGCGCTCTCAACCAAGGTGATGGCACGGGCCAGCGCCCGCCGATCCTGTTTCAGTATTCTGTCACGCAGATCTGCGATATCCATGAACTAGCCTGTATCTTTTTGATTGTGAGTCTTCATGCCGCGCATGACCCCATTTTGTCTACCCCGCCCCGCCCACCTTCTCCTCTCGCTGCTGCTCTGTGCCGCAGTTGGCATGCCGCAAGCTGGACAAGCGAACTCGGAAACCCAAAAATGGTCGGTGCACGCCTTTGGCTTCAAGGTGGGCGAATTGGACGTGGCAGCACAGCAAACTCAAAGCACATTTTCCGGCAAAGGCAGCTTTTACACTACCGGGCTTGCTGGTGCCCTACGCCGCATCCGATTCACCGTGCAAAGCCAAGGCGCGGTGCGCGGCAGCAAAATCACCCCAGCTCGCTACGACGGCTACATCAACACCGGCAAACGCGTGAGCGAAACTTCCTTGTCCTTCACAGGTAATCTGCCACGCAAAACCGCTGGCGCTCAAACGCCGGCTGCACCGATCTCAGACCAAGCCAAGCGCGGCGCGATAGACCCGATGACCATGATGTGGCTCACCCTGCGCAATCAGAAAGCGGATAAGCTCTGCACGCTGGACCAAAAGCAATTTGACGGCACACGCCTTGTGCGCATCACGCTAAAGTCGCGCCAAAACGGCAACGGTAAAGTCACTTGTACAGGCACCTATGATCGCATTGGCGGCTACTCCGCCGACGAACTGGCCGAACTCAAAACTTCGCCACTCTCCATTGTGTATACACCTGAAGGCGACCTCTGGCGCGCCAGCGAAGTGCATCTCACCTCGAGCCACGGCAAGGCCAAACTCTTCCGCCGCGACTAACATTGATCCCCACTGGACGCACCGCGCACTCTGACCGATAAGTTGCCCTATGACGCAACTGCCCATCCACGACGCCCTCACCCCCCTGATCTCCGCCTTACGCGACACTGGCCGCGCGGTTCTACAGGCCCCTCCGGGTGCTGGTAAAACCACAGTAGTGCCGCTGTCTATGCTGGATGCCAACCTCACTCAGGGTCGCATCCTGATGCTGGAGCCGCGCCGTCTGGCAGCCCGCGCCGCCGCCGAGCGCATGGCACAGACTTTGGGTGAAACCGCAGGGCAAACCGTGGGCTACCGCGTGCGTGGCGAAAGCAACACCTCAAAATCAACCCGCATCGAGGTGGTAACCGAAGGCATCTTCACCCGCATGATCCAATCCGACCCTGAACTCTCAGGCGTCGGCGCAGTGATCTTTGACGAATTCCACGAACGCAGCCTGAACGCGGACCTTGGACTCGCGCTCTGCCTCGAAATCTGCGACGCCCTGCGCGACGACCTGATCCTGCTGGCCATGTCTGCCACACTGGACGCCGAACCGGTCGCCACTCTCATGGGCAACGCACCCATGATCACCTCTGAGGGCCGCGCCTACCCAGTGGAGACCCGCTGGCTCGACAAGCCATTACCAAAAAACACACGCCTAGAAGCGGCCACCGCCCGTCTGATCACTCAGGCCGTCAGCGAGACCGAAGGTGGCGTGCTTGTCTTCCTGCCCGGCGAAGGCGAGATCCGCCGCACCCAATCCCTGCTGAAACTGCCAGCGGACTGCACCGTACATCCTCTTTTCGGCGCCATGCCCTTCAAGGATCAGCAAGCCGCCATCCGGCCCGCAAAAACAGGTCGCAAAGTGGTGCTCGCCACATCAATTGCGGAAACCTCGCTCACCATTCAGGACGTGCGGGTCGTGGTCGACGCAGGCCGCGCCCGACGCGCCCGCTTTGATCCCGGCTCCGGCATGTCCCGCCTTGTCACCGAGCGCGTCACCCGCGCCGAAGCCACCCAGCGCCAGGGCCGCGCTGGTCGTGTCACCGAGGGCACCTGCTACCGCCTGTGGACTAAGGGCGAAGAAGGCGCCCTATTGCCCTTTCCACCCACCGAAATCGAAGCCGCCGACCTCACCGGTCTGGCGCTGGAGCTCGCCCTCTGGGGCGCTGCCCCCACAGATCTAGCGCTTTTGACGCAGCCCAACCCCGGCAGTTTCGCAGAGGCGCAATCCGTCCTGCATATGCTTGGCGCGCTGGACAGTGACAACCGCATCACTGCCCACGGCAAAGCTCTTGCCAAACTGCCCCTGCACCCCCGCCTCGCCCACATGCTTGCCACCGCAAGTCCTCAAGCGGCCCCCATGGCGGCATTGCTCGCCACCCGCGACCCGCTGACCCGTGGTGCGCCGGTTGACCTCGCCTTGCGCATCGAGGCCCTCACCGATCTCAAAACCTTCACCCACCGCCGCCCTTACGGCGTCAACCGCGCCGCGCTGCACACCATCCGAGACGAAGCCAAACGCCTCGCCAAATCAGCCAAAGGCAACGATCCCACCCCGCGCAGCCCCGCAGAGCTCGCCGCGCTGGCTTATCCCGACCGCATCGGCCTGCACCGCAAAGGCGATGCCCCGCGCTTTGTGCTCTCCGGCGGCAAAGGTGCCATTCTGGACGAGGAAGACCCGCTCGCCGCCGCTCGCCTGATTGTAGTGACAGATACCGACGGCAACCCGCGTGAAGCTCGCATCCGCCAAGCCATCCAAATCTCCGAAAGCCAAATCCGAGAGCTGTTTGCGGATCAAATCTCTTGGCAAGACAATTGCCACTGGTCCAAACGCGAGCGCCGCGTGATTGCCCGCCGTCAGGAAATGTTTGGCGCCGTCGCGTTGGACGACCGCATCTGGAAAGACGCCCCCGATGATGCCATTGCCCAGGCCATGCTCGACGGAGTGCGCGACCTTGGCATCACGCTCTCACCTGCCGCGCAACGCTTTGTCGCCCGCGTTGAGTTGATCCGCGCCGCTGGTCACGACCTGCCTGACACGACGTCAGGCGCACTCCTGACCACCATCGATGACTGGCTGCTGCCTCATCTTTCCGGCGTAAAAACCGCCGACCATTGGAAGAAGTTCGACCTGCTGGACGCCCTGCGCGCACGCCTCGACTGGAACCAGATGCAACTGGTTGACCGTCTGGCCCCCGCACATTTCACCACGCCACTGGATCGCAAAATCCCCATCGACTATTCCGGTGAAAACCCGGAAATCACCCTGCGCCTGCAAGAGCTCTTTGGTCAAACCACCCACCCGATGGTTGGCAACACGCCCTTGCGTGTCACCTTGCTATCTCCAGGCCATAAACCCGTACAGACCACCATGGACATACCCGGCTTCTGGGCCAGTTCCTATGCCGATGTCCGCAAAGACATGCGCGGTCGGTATCCCAAACACCCTTGGCCCGAAGACCCCACACAGGCCGACCCGACGCTGCGCGCAAAACGGCGCAAACAATAGATGTATTCCCCCACACCTTGACGTTATCCACAGGAAAACGTATATACGTTTTTACACTAAAAAAACTGACCGCAAAAAACGAACCAAACCCGAGCAGACGTCCATGACCAACGCCTTAAAAACCGCTTTTGACAGCGTCATTGCCCCATTGTGGCGCCGCCCGCGCCGTATTCAGGTGGCCGCGCTGTGCACGCGTGAAACGCAAGGCGACACTGAAGTTCTGCTCATCACCTCCCGCGACACCGGGCGCTGGGTTTTGCCCAAGGGTTGGCCGATCAACGGTCTGGACGCCCCGGGTGCAGCCCTGCGTGAAGCTTGGGAAGAGGCCGGCGTTAAGGAAGCCAATATCAACAGCGAACCTGTTGGCGTCTATGGCTATGACAAGCGGCTGGACGGTGGTCTAGAGGTGCCGGTGGACGTAACCGTCTTCGAAACCGAGGTCATGGAACTGGTCGATGACTTCCCGGAAGCGGAAGAGCGCACCCGCAAATGGGTACCCGCGCAAGAAGCCGCAGATATGGTGAATGAACCACAATTGCAGGCCATTCTGCGCGATCTGTAAACGTTTCGTAACACATTTGTAACGAAATCGTTGCATTGACCCGGCGACGGGGGTAGCCCCCCCCGTACGACATAAAGCCGGGATTCTTTGTCATGACTTCGCCAAACGCAGGCAAGAAATGGTCCACACTGGACCGAGACCTTAACCGCATTTCCCACCTGGAATCTGCCACCCTCTACGTCTCTCGTCCGATGGTCGGGTTTGGCATTGCGATTGCCTTCATTGTGCTCGCAGGCGTGGCCGCTGGCCTGCTCTCAGGCGGCGACTCCAACACAATGATCATCATCGCCGCCGCCGGGATCGGCGCGTACATGGCGATCAACATCGGTGCCAACGATGTGGCCAACAACATGGGCCCCGCCGTTGGGGCCAACGCGCTCACCATGGGGGGGGCGATTGTTATTGCCGCCTTCTTTGAAAGCGCAGGCGCGTTGCTGGCTGGCGGGGATGTGGTCTCGACCATTTCCAAAGGCATCATCGATCCCTCCGGCATGGCCAACACAACCATCTTCATCTGGGCGATGATGGCCGCGCTGATTTCCTCTGCGCTTTGGGTGAACCTCGCCACATGGGTCGGCGCGCCGGTCTCCACCACCCACTCCGTTGTCGGTGGCGTAATGGGCGCGGGCATCGCGGCAGCAGGTTTTGCCGCTGTGAACTGGCCCACGATGGCAAAAATTGCCGCGTCTTGGGTGATCTCTCCGGTGTTGGGCGGCGTGATCGCTGCAGCCTTCCTGGCCTTTATCAAAATCAAGATCATCTATCAGGACGACAAAATCGCCGCCGCGCGCCGCTGGGTGCCCGTTCTGATCGGTATCATGGCCGCCGCGTTTGCGTCTTATTTGGCTCTCAAAGGTCTCAAGAAGATCATCAAGATTGACCTGCAAACCGCGCTGCTGATCAGCGTGGCCGTCGGCGGCTTGGCGTATGTGATCTCTGCACCTCTCATTCGCAAACAGTCCCAAGGTCTGGAAAACCGCAACAAGTCTCTCAAAGTTCTGTTTGGCATCCCTCTGGTGTTTTCCGCCGCACTTTTGTCCTTTGCCCATGGCGCCAACGACGTTGCCAACGCTGTTGGCCCGCTCGCCGCTATCGTGCACGCCGCCGAGTTTGGCGAATTTGCTGCCAAGGTTTCCATCCCCAACTGGGTGATGATCATCGGTGCCTTTGGGATTTCTTTCGGCCTCTTCCTATTTGGTCCCAAGCTGATCCGCATGGTCGGAGAGAAGATCACCAAACTGAACCCAATGCGCGCCTACTGTGTGGCCCTGTCTGCTGCGATCACCGTGATAGTCGCCTCCTGGCTGGGCCTGCCGGTAAGCTCCACCCACATCGCCGTGGGCGGCATCTTTGGTGTGGGCTTCTACCGCGAATGGCACGCTGAGCGCCGCCTGCGCAAAACTGCCGTGCAGCGCCCACCAGAAAAGCGCATCGCACCCGAAGAACGACGCCGCCGCAAGCTGGTGCGCCGCAGCCACTTCATGACTATCGTCGCCGCTTGGGTCATCACCGTCCCCGCCGCTGCGCTGATGTCCGCTGCGATCTTCTACGCACTCAACACGCTAAGCAACTAAACCTAGCTGTCTGCGGGCGTATTTGGCGCCCGCAGACGCTCCTGCACATCATGCACTGAAAGATTGGGGGCCCCCTCCCCCCGGACCTCCGCTTCCCGGATCAGACCGGCAATTCCTGCATTGATTGGCGCCGCCACATTTGCTTGTCGTGCCACCGCTACAACCTTCCCCTGCAGCTCTTCAATCTCGGTGCTACGGCCTTTCTCCAGGTCTTCCCACATGGAACTGCGGGCCGTAGGGTCAATCGACAACATAGTCTTTGCCACGAGGCGAAACGCCCAAGTCGGCAGCCGTAGTATCCTCGGCACAGCCTTCATTGGCACTTTCGCAACAGGGTTTTGATACGCGACCTCCGCCGCGCCCAAGACGGCCAAGGCTTCCTCCATCTGCGCTGCCATCACCCTGCGCCAGCCTCGATCCCCGATCTGTGCGCACAGCGGCAGACCTGACAGGGCGTTCAGCGCATTGTTGAGGTTGATCAGCAGCTTGCCCCATTGCACGGCGGCAATGTCGCTGTATTCATGCACGTGCAAGTCCGGCACGCTTAAATGCCGCCCAACATGTCCCTGGCCTTTCTCAATAATGATGTCGCCACTTGTGCCGCGATGGAACCGGCCTCCGCCGACCGAGACCACATTGAACGGCACCATCCCCGCACGTACGTCCCAGCCCGGCAACATCTCCCGCAGCACCGCGGCATTCTCCACACCATTTTGCAGGCTGACCACCACCGCCTCTTCAGGCGCATGCGCGGCAATCTGAGCCGCCATCTCTTCGGTAGCACTACTCTTAACCGTCACCAACACAATGTCCGCAGAGGCCAGACAGGCCGGGTCGATGCTCATTACAAATCGATCCGGTGACAAAGCTACATCCAAGTCACCAAAATCCGTCAGAGTGAGCCCATTCTGCGTGATCTCCGCTTCAGTTTTGGGCCGCAAAAGAAGCGTCACGTCCTGCGCACTTCGCGCCAAGAGCCCACCGACAAAACAGCCGATGCTGCCCGCGCCAGCGACCACAATCCTAGGCGCTCGTCCACGCCCCTGCGCCTCATTCATCGCGCGCTCCCTCGTTTCCGTAACCTGAGTAGCTTAGGCGCAGGCTCCGCTCGCACACAACAAAAAGGGCGCCAGCCTTGCTGACGCCCTTACGTTACTTAGGAGGACAATCCTTAGCTCTGAAGGCACCACTTCATGATCGCCTTCTGCGCATGCAGTCGGTTTTCCGCCTCATCAAAGATCACCGAATTTGGCCCATCCATGACCGCATTGGTGGCTTCCTCATTCCGGTGCGCCGGCAAGCAGTGCATGAACAACGCATCGTCATTGGCATGGCTCATCAGCTCTTCGTTCACCTGGAACGGACGCAACTGGTTGTGGCGACGCTCCCGCGCGGACGGCGCATCATGCATGCTCACCCAGGTATCCGTCACCACAAGGTCTGCACCTTGCACCGCTTTCACAGGATCACGCTCGATCTCCACCTTCACACCTTTGGCGCGGGCTTCATCGATAAACACCTGCTCCGGGTCCAGCGTCTGCGGACCAGTGAAGGTCAGGTCAAAACCAAACTGCCCCGCCGCGTGGGCGAAGCTGGCAAACACGTTGTTGCCGTCACCCGACCACACAACTTTTTTGCCCGCAATCGGCCCCACCTTCTCTTCAAAAGTCAGAATATCCGCCATGATCTGGCAAGGGTGCGTGCGGTTGGTCAGCCCGTTGATCACTGGCACGGTGGCGTTCTCCGCCATCTCCAGCAAGGTGGCCTCTTCAAAGGTCCGGATCATGATCAGATCCACATAGCGGCTTAGCACCTTGGCAGTGTCCGCCACGGTCTCACCATGACCCAGCTGCATCTCGGAACCGGACAGCACCATGGTCTGCCCGCCCATCTGGCGCACGCCAACGTCAAAGCTCACCCGGGTCCGGGTTGACGGCTTTTCAAAGATCAGCGCAACCATGTGATCTTTCAGTGGCAGGTCATCATCCTGCGCCCCTTTCGGACGACCATTGCGGGCGTTTTTGATCGCCTTGGCGCTGTCGATCATGCTGCGCAGATCATCCACGCTTGTCTTATTGATATCCAGAAAATGCTTCATCTCTTTGGTCCTTAACCTTCTGCGCCCACTTGCGCCGCCGCTTTCTCCAGCCGCACCACGGCCTCGGCAATCTCTTCATCTGTGATGTTCAGTGGTGGCAACAAACGCACCACATTGTCGGCTGCTGGCACGGTTACAACCTCATGGTCATAGCCCGCAGCTACAACGTCGCCACAGGCCGCTTTGGAGCATTTCAGCCCCAGCATCAGCCCAGTGCCGCGTACTTCCTCGAACACCTCGGGGTGCTCTGCGACCAGCCCTTCCAGCTTCTGACGCAGCAGGCCCGCCTTGCGGTTCACTTCCGCCAAAAACGCCTCATCCGCGACCACATCCATCACCGCACCGCCCACGGCGCAGGCCAGCGGGTTGCCGCCATAAGTCGACCCATGTGTGCCCGCGACCATGCCGCTTGCAGCCTCCTCCGTGGCCAGCACCGCACCCAGCGGGAAGCCCCCGCCGATGCCTTTGGCAACCATCATGATTTCCGGTGACACACCGGCCCATTCATGGGCAAACAGCTTGCCGGTCCGGCCGACGCCACATTGCACCTCATCCATGATCAGCAGGATGCCCGCCTCATCACAAATCGCCCGCAATGCCTCAAGGTCCTCATCCGCCAAGGGGCGAATGCCACCCTCCCCTTGTACGGGCTCCACAATGATGGCCGCCGTCTGATCACCGATCAGCGCCTTGGCAGCCTCCAGATCGCCCCAGGCCACCTGATGGAACCCCGGCAACAACGGCCCAAAGCCCGCCACAAGCTTCTCCGCGCCCGCCGCCGCAATGCCGGCAGAACTCCGACCATGGAACGCGCCTTCAAAGGCGATGATCTCCACCCGCTCCGGCTGGCCTTTGTCGTGCCAGTATTTACGCGCCATTTTCACAGCCAATTCACAGCACTCGGTGCCGGAGTTTGTGAAAAAAACCGTGTCAGCAAAAGTGGTGGCAACCAGCCTGTCCGCCAGCGCCTCTTGCTGCGAAATGTTGTAGAGGTTGGACACATGCCACAGCTTGCCGGCCTGCTCGGTCAGCGCCTCTACCAACACCGGATTGGCGTGGCCCAGCACATTCACGGCAATGCCCGCGCCCAGATCCAGAAAACGTCGGCCGTCCGCCTCGATCATCCAGCTTCCTTCGCCCTTCTCAAACGTGAGGGCGGCGCGGTTGTACGTCGGCAAAACGGACGGGATCATGTCGATCTTCCTTTTCAGATCATGAGCCTTTGTGACTGCATCACTTGGGGCATTTGCGTCAATGTTTTTGAGAGGTTGTGCGCCACTTTGCAGCGCAAGGGATCAGTGCCGGTCACGCAATAGCGCGTCGGCGTCGTACAAAGAGGATATCTGTGCGTTTGATCATGCGCCCTGCCTAGAGGCATCAGCGACAAATGGGAACCCCCAACTTTCGTTTCGCCTACATTTTGTTACATCTGCGCAAATCGGCCGATTCAGTCGCACCAATCTGTGAACACAAAACCCCCACTTGTCAGCCCGAAACCGCAGGCGCATAACCCCCTCATGAGCGAACAGTCCCTGCCCCGCACCAATCCGGCCCTTGCCGCCGCGCTGACCCTCGCGGCCTCCGCCTTTGCGGCAGGCACCACATTGCTGGCCAAAGCATTGGGCACCGGCGCTTTGGGACCAGAGCTGCACCCGCTACAAATCAGCCACGGGCGCTTCCTCTTTGCGTTTTTGGGGTTTGCCACAGCTGCAATGATTGTCCGCCCGCAAACCACACGCCCCAATTGGGGGCTTCACATAGGCCGCTCAACTTTGGGTTGGGGCGGCGTAACGCTGATGTTTGCCGCTGCTGCGTTTATCCCCCTATCGGACGCCACCGCGATCAGCTTTCTGAATCCAGTTGTCGGAATGCTTCTGGCAATCCCGTTTCTAGGCGAAAAGATCGGCCCCTGGCGCTGGGGCTCCGCCGCTTTGGCCTTCACCGGCGCTATGGTCCTGACCCGTCCGGGAGCCGGTGCCTTGGAATTTGGCGCTTTGTTGGCCTTGGGCGCAGCCTGTGCCATGGGCGGCGAGCTGATCTTCATCAAGAAGCTCACCGGCCGCGAGCGCCCTTTTCAAATCCTGCTGATCAACAACGCCATTGGCTTGTCCATCGCCACGGTGGCCGCCGCCTTTGTGTGGCAAATGCCCACTTTGCAGCAATGGGCCGCGCTGGCAGGCATCGGCCTACTGATGGCCTCCGCACAGACCTGCTTCATCAACGCCATGCGTATGGCCGACGCGAGCTTTGTCAGCCCGTTCTTCTATACGTCTCTAGCCTTCGCCGCACTCTACGACGCCGCCGTGTTCTCCGTCTTGCCGGACGCCATCAGCTGGCTCGGCGAAGGCATCATCCTCTGCGCCGCAGCCATTCTTGTCTGGCGCGAAGCCCGCACCCGCTAAGCTGTGCTAGTCCATCCGGACAACAACCGTCACATCGCCGCGCAAGGCTGTTTCCCAATGCAGATCGATCTGATCTCCATTGCTGCCCTGCTGCAATCCGACATAGGGCACCGCATATACCGTTTGCCCAGCTGAATTGCGCAATCGTGTCGTCGCCACCACAGACTCAACCGATCGACAGCGCCCGCCAAACGGCAACTGCCCGTCCGTATCCACAACCCACGTGCTGGCCTCCGTGCCCTGATCATGTTCGATCCGCAGCGGATTAAACGTAGGCGTTGCAATGTTGTGGAACGTATTGCCCGCAAACTGCAGGTTTTTGCCCTTGGTCATATCCAAATCTGAAAAACTTGTGTCCACACGATCCACCCAGTCGATGCTGCCGTTAATGGATTGGAACTTGTTGCCGGTCACGTTGAGACCGGTAATGTAATGCCCGGTGCCGTGAGGTTTGATCGCCAAATAGGCAAACCAAGGTGCCACGGCGCCAGACAGGAACACATTGTCCGTGATCGACAGCGCCCCAAAGGAAAACCCTCCGTCAAAGCTCGGATTCGGATCATATTCGTTGGACCAATCTATCGTCGCATTATCGATGTAGTTCTCGTCAATCGTTGCGGAACAATAGCCCTGCGCCAGCAAAATCCCCGCCGTCCGCACCCCGGCGGCTTCCCCATCTCCCTGGAAAAAGTGGTTCCCGGTGATGGTGCAGTTTGACCCGCCAATGACCGCGAAATGGCGGAACTGACTGACGCGATTGTTGCGCAGTTTTACGTCATTGGCGTTGCAGTTGATCGCCACACTGATCCGATCCTGCGCACGATCTGCGCCCTCTGCCGTCAGAAACTGACACCGATCCACCAACATCCCCTGACAGCCTTCGCCCGGCGAACTGATCCCACGATGTTTGGGACGGTTTATGAAGCTGTCCCGGAAGTGAAAGGCGATGCCACTGCCAGACAGCAAAATCCCACTGGCTTTGTCATTACACAGCAGCTCAACGTTGCTCACGGACATCTTGCTTACCTTAGTGAAGCCACTGAAATCCAAAACGTATTTGTAGCGCGTGAAGGTGAAATTCTGCGTGCCCTCCGCATCATAAAGCGGCTGAGACAGTACGATCTCCTGCGTGCCAATATTAACACTGCGCACATACACTTCTCGCCCGACACCGTTTCCGGTCACAACAGAGCCGACCTGCACGTTGGCGGCATTGCTGACGTTGCGCAAAAGCCGACCGTCGCTGGGGGCATAGGTGGCTTAGCTGCTCACCACATCCGGCTCCCAAACACTGTCACCAGTCACGTAAAGCTGGCCGTTCTTGATGATCCGCCGCTGCGCATAAGACGTGCGATTAGGCACCGCCGCCTGTAAATCCAGCGGCGCGTCGATGGTGATCCGCCGCCCACACAGGTCCAGACTTTCATGGTCGCTGTCATTCAAAAGAGATTGGAAAGCGCGTTTGAGCCCCTCCACTTCGTCGTCAAAGGCTTCCGCATAGGTCGGGAAGTCAAAGTTCCGGCGCAAGCTCAACACATGCTCGCGCGCCATACTGACCGTGCCTTCAAAGACCACCGGGTTCTCAAACGTAACGCTGTTGCCCAACATATACGTCCCGGCACTAACCAACACATCACGTCCTGCGGCATCTGCATCTGCCGCTTCAAAGGCGGCGCTGTCCTCTGTAACGCCATCCCCAACAGCGCCGTAATCGCGCACATCTACCCGGCTGAGCATCTGGTGATGGAACACGCTGGTGATGTCTTCGATCACAATATCGTCGACACGCACAACACCCCCAAGGCTGCCAATTAGGTCGATGCCAAAATGCCCGTAAACAGGCGTAGCCCCCCAGACCATATCCACGCCGCCACGCGCGCCTGCACCAATAATGGCGCTCACCTCAACGATGCCGCCATAGGTTTGCAACGGCGCAGATGTCCCCACTTCCGTCAATCCGCTCACATGATCGCCGTTACTCTCCCCTGCCCAGGCCGCCACGCGCACCGAAGGCAAGTTGCCACTGATGGCTTTCACACGCGCCGTCACCCGCAGATAGCATCCCGGCAACAGCGGCGTATCCCCCATGTATCGCAGCTTCTGAACGCTGTCCGTTTTGACCAGTTACAGACACCCACCGAAATCCTGATCTGCAGGCACATAAACGGCATTCGCAACACTATCGTAGGTGTCGCTGCCCGGTGTGCCATCCCCGTTCGCCCAAACATCTAACCCCTCCGAAAACGCAGGGGGCATCAACAAAACACCTTCGGTAATCGCCTTGCTCATCACTTTCCTTTCCCGCCCGTCTCTCAGGCGCGCACTCCCAATCACCACGCCGAAACGGACGCGAAACCGGGGCACAAGAAACAAAACAAAAATGAAAAGACGCTAAGGACACCGCACGCTCACTACGCAACGGTGCTGTCCTCAGCGAAAAGCAGTGCGGGCTAAGCGCCCACCCCTTTGGGCTGCACCAGCTGCACCGCCGCAATACGCCAGTTCTCGCCATCGCTTATCATCAGATACTCAAGCGCATGCACCACACCTGAGCCGTCCTTTACGAGCACCCGCTGCCACAGCGCATTGCCATCTGCGCGCAGCTCTCCAAACCGCACATCTTCGGCCCGATGCACCATCGGATAGCCGCGTTTGACCATGACGCCAAAATTTTCAGGCGTGCCAAACATGCGTTGAATGTTGTCGGCAGCAAAGGTGAAGGCGTTGGCAAAATCGTCCTTGGCGAAGGCCGCCATCTGACTGTTGATCACGCCTTGTATTTCGGTCGCCGCGCCACCCTCCTGAGCTTCTGCGGTCTGCATCCGGGAAAGCTCCAACACAACAACAATTGCGAGCAAAACATGTTTCATAGCACACCTCCCATATATAAAACTACGCCAGAGGCTCGCCTACGGATCAGTTCTGGGACCGCGCCCCCAATCTACCAGACGCAAAAGGCCCCGCTAAAGCGGAGCCTTTCATTCTACCAACAACGATATAAGTTACTCTGCGGACACCAGTTCCCCGGCCAGCGCTTTGTGGATCAGCGCAACGGTTTCCTCGACGCCGTAGAGCGCGATGAACCCGCCGAACCGCGGCCCCTGGCTGGCGCCCAACAGCACCTCATAGATCGCTTTGAACCAATCGCGCAGCGGTTCAAACTCGTGGTTCTTGCCAACCGCAAATACGATGGACTGCAAGAAGTCTTCATCGCCAAAATCCGGCTCCGGCAGCGGATCCTCGTTGCCCATCTTCGCATTCTTCGCCGCGATCACTGCCAGCGCGGTCTCCGCACTGCTCAAAGCACCTGCGAGATCTTCCAACGCGCGACGCTCCTGCTCGGTCGGTGCACGATACACCTTCGCCGGCTTCACAAAGTCATTGAAAAACCGCACCGCATGGCCAGCCGCCGCATCCATACCCGGATGGGTCTCTGCTGTAGCCTCCGGCGCATATTTGTTGATGAAGCCCCAAAGCGTGGCCTTGTCCTCAGCGTTGGACACCGACGCAATGTTGAGCAGCATGGAGTAAGGCACCATCATATCAGATTGCGGCACGTCGCCACCGTGGATGTGCCAAACAGGGTTGTTGAGCTGTGCCTTGATGTCCTGCGTGTGATAGGCCCGCAGCTGCTGATGATACTCATCCACCGCCTTTGGGATCACATCGAAATGCATCCGTTTGGCCGTCTTCGGCTTCTGGTACATGAAGTACGCAAGGCTTTCCGTGGAGGCATAGGTCAGCCACTGATCAATCGACACACCATTGCCCGAAGACTTGGAAATCTTCTGACCGTTCTCATCAAGGAACAGTTCGTAAGAGAAATGGTTTGGCGCTCGTCCGCCCAGCACACGACAAATAGCGTCGTAGATTTTCTCATTGGTGGCATGCTCTTTGCCATACATCTCAAAGTCGACACCCAGCGCTGCCCAGCGCGCGCCGAAATCCGGCTTCCATTGCAACTTCACATTGCCGCCGGTCACTGGCACGGTCCACTCTTTGCCAGTCTCATCGTCAAAGGTGACCGTGTAGGTTTCCGCACAGACCTTCTTCATAGGCACATACATGACGCGCCCACTTTCCGGGTGCAGAGGCAGGAAGATCGAATAGGTCGCCGCGCGTTCCTCACGCAACGACTTCAGCATGATCGCCATGACCTCGTCATAGCGGTCCACCGCGCGCTTCAAGATCTCGTCAAACTGACCGGATTCATAAAACTCTTTGGCGGAGTAGAACTCATACTCAAACCCAAAGGTGTCAAGGAAACGCCGCAGCATGGCGTTGTTGTGCTCGCCTAAACTGTCGTGCGTGCCAAACGGATCCGGCACCGAGGTCAAAGGACGCTGCAAATGCTGCTCCAAAATTTCTGGGTTCGGCACATTGGACGGCACTTTGCGCATCCCGTCCAAGTCATCGGAGAAACAGATCAGCTTGGTTGGAATGTCGCTGATCGCCTCAAACGCCACTTTGATCATCGTGGTGCGGGCCACTTCGCCAAATGTACCGATATGTGGCAGGCCGGAAGGACCGTAGCCTGTCTCAAACAGCACATATCCCTTCTCCGGCGCACCCTTTGCGTAGCGTTTGAGAAGCTTGCGCGCTTCTTCAAAGGGCCAGGCTTTGGATACGAGGGCTGCGTCGCGCAGGTCAGACATTGTCCATCTCCGATGTCGGGATTGGTTTCAGCAAAATCATGCCAGGCGCCTCATTGCACCTGATGATCCGCCGCTTCCTATTGCTCCTTGCGGGGTCAGTCAATATTCTGCACCGCAACAAGGTTATTTCAAAGGAATTCCCAGTGCCGGATAAGACCCCAACCACCCTCACGCCGCAAGACTGCCTTGTCGCCGTGATGATTGCCGTGTCGGCCTCTGACGAAAACATCCGCACCGCCGAGCTGGTCAAAATCCAGGTCGCCGTCAACAACCTGCCCGTTTTTGCGGAATATGACATCGACCGCCTGCAACACGTCAGCCAGATGGTCTTTGAAATTTTTGAGCAGGAAGACGGCCTCGCCGCGCTCTTTGGTCTGGTTCGCCACGACCTGCCGGAGCACCTGTTTGAAACGGCTTATGCCCTTGCCTGTGATGTAGCCGCTGCGGATGGCACCCTGGCAGAAACCGAACTGCGTATCTTGGAAGAAATTCGCTACGAGCTGGAAATTGACCGCCTGCACGCCGCCGGCATCGAGCGTGGCGCCCGCGCACGCCACATGGTCTGACATAAACCAACGGTTATCAGGTCTCGCCTGATGACCGCTCGTCAAGAGCGATCATCGACAACAGCTCTCGCTTACGGAATGGCTTGCTCAGAAAGTCATCCATCCCCGCCTCAAGACTGGCATCAATATCACTCGGTTGTGTGTTGGCCGTCAGCGCAATGATTTTGCAAGGTTTCTGACCGGTTTCCGCCTCCCGCGCACGAATGAGGCGCGTGGCCTCCAAGCCGCCCATGACTGGCATTAACAGATCCATCAACACCACATCCCAATCGCCACCTTCAAAGGCCGCCACCGCCTACTGACCATCTTCGACAAACGTCAAATCCGCTCCAGCTGGCGTCAGCATCTTTGTCACCACCAATTGGTTGGTTCTATTGTCCTCCGCAACAAGCACCTTCACACCATGCACGCAAGCCGGCGCAGAAACGTCACTCGAAACATGCTCTGGCACGGCTACAAACTCAAAATTTAGGCGCGGTGGTTGCTTGTCGTCTTTGGAAAGACTCTGAAGGTCCCTCGCGGCCCGCACATCCGCGGATGTGGCCGTTGGAAAGTCCAGGCAAACCTTAATAGTCGACCCTTCGCCTCTCGTGCTTTGCACCGAAACCTTCCCGCCCATGCGCTCCACCACGGCGCGGGTGATTGCCACTCCTAAGCCCGTGCCTTCTTCTCGCTGAATCTCTGGCCGATCAACTTGCTCAAAGGCAGAAAACACCATCTCATGGTCTTCCGGCGCGATTCCAACACCGGTGTCAGATACCGTGATCCGCAGCGGCAGCACCGCACCTTCTTCATACGTCACACCAACGCTGACATGGCCGGTTTCCGTGAACTTGATCGCATTCCCCACCAAGTTAAGTACCACCTGCCGCACCCGGGTTCCGTCACCAACAAATGCGTCGGGAGCGTCAAGCGCATAATCTTCAAAGAGCGCAAGCCCCTTGCTCAACGCCCGAGGTCCCAAAAGAGTGACGGTTTCCGTGAGCAAATCTCGCAAGGAAAACGCCTCAACACTCAATGAAATCGTTTCGGAATGGATTTTGGAAAAATCCAGCACGTCGTTCACAATTTCCAGAAGCGCATTTGCCGAATTAAAGATCGTCTCAGAATACAACCGCTGCTGGTCGTCCAGTGCTGTCTCTCGCAACAGTTCGCACATGCCCATGATGCCATTCATCGGCGTGCGGATTTCATGGCTCACATTGGCCAAAAATCGCTCTTTGGCGCGCACAGCTTGCTCGGCTTTATCTTTGGCAATCCGAGTGAGTTCCAGCGCATCATCGCGCTCTTTATTTGCAGAAACGTCCATGGACGAGCCTACGAGATGGGTTAGCTTGCCATCCCGGTTAAACAGCGGACTCAACGTTGTTCGCATAAGCGCTACGTGGTTGTCGCGCGGGAAAGGAACCTCTTAGGTCACTTCCTCGGCTTGAGCCACAACACTCAGATGATGCGCCAATCCACGCTGGCCGACTACACCACCAAATACTTCAAGTGCGGTCTTCCCTTTCACGTATTCCCAAGTCAACTCCGTGTGCTCCAGCGCCGGTGCATTGGCCGCCGCATAGCGCGGCATGCCATCGTCTCCAACTTCCAGGACGAATACGGCGAAGGCAATCGAGTCCAATAACGCAAATGGATCGCTCTGCTCGTTGTCTTTCAAAACTGTCCCCTTGACGCCCCTTCGCCCCCTCAAACGTGCCAATCCCGCGTGGTAAAGTCACAAGTGAGGCGTGAATAAAACCCGCCATAAGCTTACAGCGTGTAGTTAATAAATTCTAAAATCGGAATTGGTTCAAGCGGAGACAACGGCCTTTATTATACGACTTTTATTGTAGCAGTTTGGCCGATTTCCTTAAGAAAAATTTGGGTCACCCAGGCTGCCCCCTAACCTGCAACAGCTGAAAGCAACTCGCCTTTTCGGAATGGTTTGCTCAAAAAATCATCCATCCCGGCGGCCATGCAGGCCTCTGCATCGCTGGGCTGTGCATTGGCGGTCAAGGCGATAATTTTACACGCCGGGCGGGCAGCGTCTTTTTCAAATGCCCGGATTTGCCGCGTGGCCTCCAAACCACCCAGCACAGGCATCGACAGGTCCATCAAAATCAGATCACAGCCCCCGCTCTTGTACGCCTCCACCGCCTGCTGCCCATCCGGGACAAAATGCAACTCTGCGCCCGTCGGATCCAACATCTTGCGCACCACCAATTGGTTGGTTCGATTGTCTTCCGCAATCAATATCTTACGACCAGACAGTGAGGGTATATCGACCGGCACCAACTCTGGTGTTAGTGCTTCAACTTGGGCATGAGCCGCAAACTGTGTTGCCCGCTTGTCAAAGATTGAACGGCCCGCCGCACTCAAGTCAGCTTCTCCAGCTTCGCCCAGATCCAAACGAACCACAAAAGTTGCGCCTTCGCCCTCTTCACTTTGAACGAAGATGGCTCCTCCCATGCGCTCAACCAGCGCCTGCGTAATAGCCAAACCCAAGCCAGTACCGTCTTCGCGGTGAGCCGCCGGGTTTTCCACCTGTTCAAAAGCTGCGAAAATGTCTTGTTGCGCGGCTTTTGCAATGCCTATGCCAGTGTCTGATACCGATAAGGTCAACGGATACACGTCATCGCTTGTGTCATGGCTCACAGAGACTTTGATATGCCCCTCTTCCGTGAACTTTATCGCATTGCCAATCAGGTTGAGCATTATTTGCCGAATACGCTTGGCGTCTCCAATGAACCCATGCGGCACCATAGGGGCATATTCCAGATGCAGATCTAACCCTTTCGCCTCCGACCGCGTGCTCAAAAGTGTGGTGACCTCCATAATCACCTGCAACAGCGAAAAAGGCTCCTGCGCCAAAGAGATCTTCTCCGCCTGAATTTTGGAGAAATCCAACACATCATTCACGATATCCAAAAGCGCATTTGCTGAGGTGTGAATTGTGTCCGCATATAGCTGCTGCTGCTGCGAAAGACTGGTCTCGAGCATCATCTCTGACATGCCCAGAATGCCATTCATTGGTGTTCTGATTTCATGGCTCATATTTGCCAAAAACCGCTCTTTTGCAGAACTGGCCTCCTCAGCCTTTTCTTTGGCAATTTTGGTCAACTCCAACGCTTCGTCCCGTTCCCTCTCTGAGGTCACGTCAATGCAGAAGCCAATCAAATGCGTCATGGCACCGGTGCCATCAAAAATCGGCGTCAAAGTCGTGCGCAAATCTAGCACTCGGTGCGGAAAGGGAATACAAATTGAATATGTGGTCGGCTCGGCCGCCTCAATCACCGAAAGCTGCTGCGCCAGCGCGCGCGCGCCCATGGAGCCGCCATAAATCTCGAAGGCAGTCTTCCCAACAATATCCTCAAGGCGACGCTCAACCATCTTACAACAGGTTGCGTTCATCATGACGTACCGGGGCACCATATCATGACCGACTTTCAAGACAAAAATCGGGGTTGGCATCGCATCCAAAAGCGCGAAGTTGTCTGGGAAATCCAATTGCGTCACGCCTAGTCCTGCCACATCTTCACCACCTCAAGGGCGGAAGGGAGTTTCCTAAGATTTTTAGCTAAGGAAATGTTACCAAACTGTTTCAATAACGGCTAGACTAGCAATTTGCGCGCCATGAACATGTCAGTTTTGGCAGGGCAACAAGTATCGGTTGTGGCAGCCCGATTAAGTCTCGCCAATAGGCTGCGATGACACGCATTCACATGCCATAAAGACGAAGACGCGCGCACGCGCCTCACCACTCAATGATTGAAATCAGCTCGCCCTTGCGAAACGGTTTGCTTAGAAAGTCATCCATACCCGCAGCCATACAAGCCTCCGCATCGCTGGGCTGCGCATTGGCAGTCACCGCAATGATCTTACATGCTGGTCGATCCACGTCTTTCTCATAGGCCCGGATTTGCCGCGTGGCTTCCAGCCCGCCCAGAACCGGCATCGACAGATCCATCAGGATCAGATCACATTCGCCAGCGATATAGGCATCCACCGCTTGCTGCCCATCCGGCACAAACTGCAACTCCGCGCCGGTTGGTCCCAACATCTTGCTGATCACCAATTGGTTCACGCGGTTGTCTTCCGCCACCAGAATTTTTTTGCCTTTGAGCTGCGCGCCCGGCGGCGGTTGCGGCACCTCTTCCAGTCGCCCGGCTTGCACCTCCATCGGCGGATAAGACGCAATCAGCAGCTCCTCCACCTCCTGTACCTCGACAACCTCTTCGGTGACCGGCAAAGCCAAAGACACCGTGAACGTGGCCCCTTTGCCAACTTCGCTCTCGACCTCGATCTTGCCGTGCATTCGCTCCACCAACGCCTGCGAAATGGTCAGCCCCAGCCCGGTGCCGTCCTCCCGTCGCGTCGCCAGATTGTCGATCTGCTCAAAGGCAGAGAAAATCATGTCCTTTTCCGCGTCAGGAATACCAGGGCCGGTGTCCCGCACAGCCAGTTTGAGCGGCCAACGCCTGGCGTCCGGATCATAGGACACCACCACATCCACCTGGCCATCTTCGGTAAACTTGATCGCATTGCCGATCAGGTTCAAAAGCACCTGGCGCACGCGGCTGGCATCCCCCAAAAAGTTGGACGACACGTCATCCGCGTATTTCACGTGGATTTTCAACCCCTTGGCTTCAGCGCGAATGCTCAGCAGCGTGGCAATATCCGCCACCAAGTCTCGAAGCGAAAACGGCGCGTCATGGATCGACAGCTTGCCGGCCTGGATCTTGGAGAAATCCAGCACGTCATTGATGATATCCAACAGCGCATTGGCCGAGCTGGAAATCGTGTCGGAGTAGAGCTTCTGCCGGTTGTTCAGCACGGTTTCCCGCAATAGATCACACATGCCAATAATACCGTTCATGGGCGTGCGGATC
>Ga0189275_100355_pt1 | contig 23656 bp, 26 predicted proteins | sample N19A6minimetaG_FD_130329 | JGI IMG/M metagenome (GOLD analysis project Ga0189275, IMG submission 130329) | Marine microbial communities from the Costa Rica Dome - N19 A6 mini metaG | ecosystem: Environmental > Aquatic > Marine > Oceanic > Photic zone | place: Costa Rica: the Eastern Pacific...
GGTAAAATTGAGAGGTGGCATCAGACTTTGAAGAACCGCATCCTCCTGGAAAACTACTTTCTTCCCGGCGATCTCGAAGCTCAGATCGAAGCCTTTGTCGATCACTACAACCACCAACGCTACCACGAGAGCCTAAACAACGTCACACCTGCCGATGTCTACTTCGGCAGGGACAAAGCCATTCTGGATCAACGAGAAAGGATCAAACAAAAGACGCTCGAAGCGCGACGCTCGCATCACAGCCAGCGCGCCGCATAATCAAACTAACCAGATGAGCCAAACTCTCTCTTACTTTAGGCCCTCATTGGTTCCCAAAACTCTGACGACGGACAGATGTTTGCCGAACTCAGAAGCGAACGAAGGTCCTAACAGATACCACCAAGTCGCACTGCTTCATGGCTTATATCTACACCGCGTTCTTGCAGGAGATCCTCTACATTGCGAAGGGAGTGCGGGAAACGGACGTAAAGCATCACTGCCAAGCGGGTAATCTTTGGACTGGTTTTGGAGTAGAGAAACGTAGGTTTCTTGGACATGTCCGGACGTTGGGTCAGCAACTTGTTCTCTTCAACTGCGGTTTCCTCTCACAGTACTGTCACGCTCCAAACCGGACAAACCGATCATCGCCATGGCGATGCTCAGTTCCTCTTCCAACACTTGCCACAATTGAAGAAGGCCTGCCTCCCCATTTGCTGCAATGGCAAATTGCAGGATGCGGCCGACAAAAACAAAGTCCGCACCGGATACCAAGGCCCTGAGAATGTCACTGCCAGACCTGATGCCGCTATCAAAGAAAATTGGGTAGTCAGCTCCCAGCTTGGATCGAAAGCTGGGCACGACCTCGACCGGTGACGGGGCACAATCGAGCTGGCGCGCGCCATGGTTTGAAACCTGCACGGCATCAACCCCACGTTCTTTCAACCAGATGGCATCTTGCCCATCCAAGATCCCTTTTACGACCAGCTTACCGTGCCACCTCTCGCGCAGTTCTGATAGCGTTTCCCATGTCGCCTTGGCCCGGCTTTCCGTTCGGTCAAAGTCAAACCCGTCCTTCCGAAAATTTGCCATATCCGGCCGCCCTGACTTCAAAGTTCTAAACGACCAATAAGGATGCAGCGCGAAATCGGCAAATTGCCGAGGGCCAATCCTGAAAGGCATCTTAAACCCATGACGCAACTCCCTTGGCCGCCTCCCGACCTCCGGGACGTCAACAGTTAGAACAAGCGTCTGATAGGCCGCAGCTTTTGCCCGGTCTACCAACCGAAATGTCCCCTCTCCGTCACCGCTGAAGTAGAGTTGAAACCAGGCATGCCCCTCAGCGGCCTCAATCATCTCCTCCATCGGGGTAGAAGCCACAGTGGAAACGCCCACAGGCACGTTGTACCTGGCGGCAAGCCGCGCGAGCATCAGGTCGGCTCCGGGCGCAGACAGGTTGCACATTCCCATGGGCGCAATGCCAAAGGGTACGCCTGCCTCCGCACCAAACACTTCCGTCGAAAGTGAGCGCGTGCTGACATCTCGCAAAATCCGTGGCGTCAACGTCACCGCGTCCAATGCATGGCGGTTTCTCAACGCTCCCGTTTCGTTGCCCGCCGCGCCATCGATGTAGTCAAAGATCATTCTGGGCAGACGACGCTTGGCCATCCGCCGAGCATCCTCTGCCGAATGGATCTCGTTTTGGGACATCAATCAGCCACGGCTTTCATGAAGCGGTCTCGGATGACCACTGGATCCATGGAAATAACAGGCATTTTGGCGTTACCACTATCGCACTTCACAACCATCACAGTGGCGACACCGCCCTCTATGGCTTTTTGCAAAGCTTCACCTGTATCGACGTCCTGGACCTCGACCACATTGTCGCAACCGGCGGCCCTCGCCATGCCTGAAAGGTCCGTTTTCATGCCTGTATACGTCGGCTGATCTCCGGTTGAGCCATAGGAGCCATTGTCGATGATCATCAGGATATAGTTGCTAGGTGCATTGTTCCCAATGGTCGGCAAGGTACCGAGATTGGTCAAAACGGATCCGTCACCATCAATGACGATGACAGGTTTTGGCTGCGCAAGCGCGAGCCCTAAACCAATCGAGGAAGCGAGCCCCATGGTCCCGAGCATGTAGAAGTTTGTCGGTTGATCATCGATGGCATGCAGTTCTTGCGAAGGAATCCCGATATTGCAGACCACAAGTTGGTCACGAAGGATCGGCGCGATGTCTTTAAGAATTTCAGAACGGATCATTGGTCGCCATAGCCTCCCCAAAAGTTCGCGTCCGTCAGGATGGCCACGGGTTTGTTGCACATGAAGGTGTATTTCAGAATATTGTCGAACTCTTCGACGTCCCGTTGCCAGTGAAAATGATAGGTCGGGATATTCAGCTGCGCCAAAAGCGCTTTGGTGTGCACCGCCATTTCAACCTGGCAGGCCACAGGCTCACGCAGCTCGCCGCGATAGGAAATAATCATCGGCAGTGGCATCCTGTAGTACTGAATGAGGGTGGCCAGCGTGTTGATGGTGACGCCAATAGCTGTGTTTTGCATGATGATTGCAGGTCGCTTCCCGCCCATCCAGGCCCCTGCGCAGAGGCCCATTCCTTCATCTTCCTTGTTGGATGGAATGTGGAAAATATCGTCCCGCTGCTCGACTTCTTCGATCACCCCGGCGAGTTGTTTACAGGGCACAGTGGTGACAAACCGAATGTCGTTGGCAACGAGATCATCGGCGATTTTCTTGTCTATATTCAACGTTTTCCTCCTGATTGGTGATTGGTTTTAGCTGTCGCGATGAACATGCACGGCACAGGGGGCGTGACGGACGACGCGTGCTGCGGTCGAGCCGATGAGATAATCAACCAAACCTGGCTTATGAGACCCTATGACGATACAGTCATGGCCATGCTTTACGGCATACTCGATGATGCCCAGATGCGCTTGCCCTCGCGTGATCTCGGCGCGTACACCCTCCATGCTGGCCACCTTCTCGTTGAGGATTTCTCGCGCTCTTGCAAAACCTCGCTCAACCGTATCCTCGCCGATGTAGACGCTCACAGACCCCTTTGGCACTTCATAGACGTGCAGAGCCGTGATCTGTCCTGTTTCGCGACAGAGCGCGCGCGATATTGCCAGCGTTTGTTCTGATATTCCGTGATCGAGTGCCAATGGCACGAGAATACTGTCATACATGTCTTGCTCCTTTCAGGCTCGAACGTCTTACCCCCATGGATCTAAGACGATCTTGGGCGTGGCAACGCGCCCCGCGTGAATATCTTCGAACGCTTTCGCCCCTTCAGAGAGGGCGCGAATTTCGAACCAGTCCAGCGGTCCAAGCCTTCCGTCGAACAGTGCCGAGGCAGTGTCAGAAAAACTCTTCGCTGTGTACGTATAGCTGCCGATGAGAGTGATCTCTTGGAGTGTCATGCGCCGAATGTCCAAACCGTCGGCACTATCCCCAAGCCCGACATGGACAATGACACCACCGGGCTCCACCCAGTTTGTGGCCGATGCTCGCGTCACTCCGTACCCAACCGCGTCGATAACAATTGGCGCAGTCCGTTGAGGTGCCTTTTCGCCCCTCATGCCGCACCGTTCCGACAAAAACTCGCGTCTCAAAGGGTTGGGCTCTATGACTTCAACGTCTTCAACGCCCATGGCCTTCAATGCCAGAGCTGCGGCGAGTCCAATGGCCCCTCCACCGATGACCAAAGCTCTCCGTCTCATATCCGGGTGGGCGCTCTCCAAGGCCAACGTGGCCGAATGCCAGCTGACCGCTAAGGGTTCGCACAACGCGGCTTTTTCCAAAGGCACCCCGTCAGGAACCTCAATCAAGTTTTGCCTCGGAATGGAAACAAACTGCGCAAAAGCCCCTCCGCGCGGCGGCATCGAGATGATTTGCCGCTCAGGACACAAGTTTTCTCTGCCAGAGTTGCAATAGTGGCAGGCCCCACACGTCACCAAAGGGTTGATCGTCACACGCCGCCCTTTCCAGGTGCCCTCCTCGACCACACCAGCCGCCTCATGCCCCAAGATCAGAGGCGCTGGCCGCCGATCGTCGTGCCCCAAGTAGGCATGCATATCAGAACCACAAATGCCAACCGACTGAACACGGACCAGTTGTTCACCGTTTGCAGGAACTGGCCTTTCGACATCTCTCAAGGCAAGCGTTTCAACACCCTCATAGACCAGAACCTTCATTTTGCCGTGAACCCCCCGTCGACCATGAGAACTTGTCCGGTGACAAAGCTGGATGCCTCCGAGCACAAGAACAGTAGAGGGCCATCGATGTCCACCAAACGTCCATTACGCCCCACGCAAGTTTGGGCCGCGTTACGCTCTGCCCTTTCGGGATCGTGAAACACCGCCTGGGTCAGCTCCGTAGGAAAGAAGCCAGGGCCGATGGCATTTGCCGTGATACCAAATCTTGACCAGGCTTCCGCCATGGCACGCGTCAATTGCGCCACGCCAGCCTTGCTGGCGCCATAAGCGATGCCACCTGGAAATGCCCTTGTGGTCTGAAGCGACGCAAAATTCACAATGCGCCCCCAACCCTTCGTTTTCATCGGCCCGACAAGAGCTTGCGACAGAAAAAACGGCGCAGACAGATTCAGTTCTAACGTTTTATCCCACCCTTCGCGGGTGACATCGTCCGCCTCCTGTCTCGTGTTCACCCCTGCCGCGTGAACAACAATGTCTGGGGACCCGAAGGGCGCTTCTAGTTCCTTAGTGAGCACCGCCAACTGGTTTTGATCTGTAACGTCAGAAACGGTATACGACGCCCTCTCAGGGCTGAGGTTAGCGACAAGTTCCTTAAGTTCATTCTCTCTTCTTGCCACTGCAACAACGCATGCTCCAGCCGCGCACAAGGTTTGCGCGGCGCGGCGCCCCAAGCCGGAACTCGCGCCTGTCACAACAGCCACACGCCCGGTAAGGTCAAAGAGATCTCTGGGATCAGCCATTCGCGGTTAAATCAAAGGTTTCATCTGGGAAGTACTTGGCGAGCCGGACATCAGCAGCGCGTGCATGTCCCTCCATACCTTCCAATCGCGATATCCGTGCTGTGGCCTCGGCAACTTGCTTGGACCCCTCCCGCGTCGCACGCTGCCACGTGACGATTTTCATGTACTTGTGAACGCTCAGTCCACCAGTGTAGCTCGCCGCTCCTGAAGTGGGGAGAACATGGTTCGTACCCGCAGCTTTATCGCCGTACGACACGGTTGTTTCCTCCCCCAAGAACAGCGATCCATAGCAATGCAGGCGATCTAGCCACCAATCTAGGTCATCTGCTTGGACTGTCAGATGCTCCGGCGCATACTCGTCCGATGTGGCTGCCATCTCTTCACGATCAGAACAAACAATCACTTCGGCATAGTCGCGCCAAGCTGCCTCTGCATTCTCACGGTTCAGATCCGGAAGGTCTGCGATCAAGCCGGGCACCCGTGACAAAACATCTTCGGCCAGTGGACGGTGATCGGTTACCAGCCAAACGGGCGAATTGTATCCGTGCTCTGCCTGACTAACCAGATCGGTTGCCACGATGTGCGGATCAGCATCCTTGTCCGCCAGGATCAGGCTGTCAGTTGGACCGGCTATCATGTCGATGCCAACGCGGCCATAGAGTGTGCGTTTGGCTTCTGCAACGAACTGGTTGCCAGGCCCAACGATGATGTTTGCTCTTGGCTGACCAAACAGGCCAAATGCCATGGAAGCAATGCCCTGCACCCCCCCAATTGCCATGATTTTGTCTGCGCCGCAGACGTGCGCAGCATAGACGATAGCAGGATACAGACCCACGCCCGGTTGGGGCGCTGAACACACCGTGATGTGCTCACATCCGGCAACTTTTGCCGTGGTGACCGTCATGATGGCACTGGCAATGTGACGATAGCGGCCTGCCGGCACATAACACCCGGCTGCAGAAACCGGGATCGCTTTTTGCCCTGCGAGAAGCCCCGGATTGATCTCAAATTGCACATCCGCGACGGTGGATTTCTGAACTTCGGCAAAACGACGCACGTTGTCGTGTGCAAAGAGAATGTCGTCTTTGAGTTTTTGCGGCACCATCGCGCATGCTGCGTCGATTTCGTCCTGTATTAACTGCACATTTCCATCATATTTGTCGAACTTTGCGGCGTATTCCAAAGCAGCTTCTTCGCCTCTCGCCTCGATGTCGGCAAGAATTGTCGCAACCGTGTGCGCCGTTTCACCCGCGTCGGAACGGGAAGTAAGAGTGGCCTTTTTCAAATAGATACGAGACATTTTGAAGTCCTATGAATGAGAGGAAACTCAAGCTTCGCGCTTGTTGTGAAGAATGGAGGCGTAGAAGGCCAAGCTGATAAGCACGATGCCGATGCCGCCAGTTATCAGTTCATGCACGTGCACGATCGACTGCAAAAACATCACAATGGACAACGCGAAGATCGAATAGAACGCGCCGTGTTCCAGATACCGGAACTCCGCCAAGGTGCCGCGTTCCACCAGCATAATTGTCATTGAGCGCACGTACATCGCGCCAATACCCAGACCAATTGCGATGAGCAGGATGTTTGTTGTCAACGCAAAGGCGCCAATCACACCATCGAAAGAGAAACTGGCGTCAAGCACTTCAAGGTAGAGAAACGCACCCAGCCCTCCCTTGGCACCAATCTCTGTCGTCTTTCCGGCAATATTATCGAGATAGGTACCGAGGCCATCGACCAGAGTGAAAACAAGCAAGCCCATAACCGCAGCAGAAAGGAATGGAGCCAATTCTTGAACAGGCAAAGAGCGGGAAATTACAACCACGACGAGGAGTACGAAGGCAATCTCGAAACCACGGATCGAGCCCCAAAGCCGCAAGCGCTTTTCCAAAGCGACCACCCAATCAACCGACTTGTCTTCGTCGATGAAGAATTTGAGGGCGACCATCATTAGAAAGGTCCCACCAAAGGCCGAAATTGGCCCATGCGCATGGCCGATTATTCTGGAGTATTCGTCAGGATCAGACAGCGCAAGATGCATGGCCGCGAACGGATTAATCCAGGCGAAGATCGCGACAATCGCCAATGGAAACACAATCCGCATTCCGAACACGGCAATCAAGATTCCCCATGTCAGGAAGCGCCGTTGCCAGACATGCGTCATCTCCACCAGCTTGTTTGCATTCACAATTGCGTTGTCAAAAGACAAGGCGATTTCTAGGGCGGCAAGCACAGTCCCAACTAGGAGAAACGAAATGACTCCCCCCCAAGTCCCTTCTGTCGCCCAGCCCAACCATCCGCTGAGTCCGAGACCAATAACGGTCGTGATCAAGGGCCACTTCAAGTAAGACAAAGAACTACGTGGTGTACACATTCGTTAGTTTCCTGACATAAAGGCCGGCAGCCAAAGCACCAGCTGCGGAAAGATAAACAGAAGGATCAAGCCAAAGAGCTGGACAAGCATGAACTGCATCATGCCAAGGTAGATGTCCTTGAGGTCCCAGTTGGGCACCACGCCCTTTAGGAAGTAGGCCGAAAGGGCGACTGGTGGTGACAACCAAGCGGTTTGAAGGTTTACGGCAACAAGAATGCCGAACCAGACCATCAGGTCGTAGCGCTCCAAGCCGTAGACATCCAATGCCTGAACGGTGGGAAGCAAAATTGGGACCACGATCAAAACGATGGGAACCCACTCCAACGGCCAGCCCAACAAGAAGATCAAAGCCATCACAAGGAGAAGGATCAGATAAGGCGACATTTCCAAACCAAGAAGGAGCTCGGTCATCATCTTTGGTGTTCCGAGTGCACTGAATTGCGCACCAAAGAAATTCGAGGCTGCCACGAGGAACATGATCAACACAGTGATCTCTAAAGCCTTGACCAGGCTGTCAAAGAAACTCGGGATGGTGAACTTGCGATACGCCAACGAGAGTAGAATGGCCCCGAAAGCACCCATGGCCGCTGCTTCGGCAGGCGTTGCCAACCCCAAAAGGATCGAGCCCAACGCAAATGAAATCAATATCGTCGGAGGCATCAAGCCTGCAAAAAACTCATCCCAAAGTTCCGAGAAGTAAAAGCCGCCGTCAGCATCGGCGCTGTAAATCGGCCGGGCAAGGAGCGCCAAAAGAAGCGTAAAGACGGCAAAGATGATGGACCAAATTGGCAAACCGCCATCATCGCCCATTTTGGCTATGATCATGTAGAAATGGAACAGCACGGCGATTGGCAGAACCACTCGCAAAACGTTGAGACGCCTGTATGCTGAAAATGCCACGGCCACCGCCAAGGCCAAAGCGATCAGACCTCCAAACGGCATGACGGCTCCAAAGGCACCTCCCAGGCTCAGGCCGAAAACGCGGCAAACCGTTAAGATACCGAGACAGATAAGCGCCACTTCGGCGCCGTAAAACTTAGACGTGTCAGGCTGATCTTCCTCCGGCAAAATCGGCCCCAGCTCAGGGTTCAACCAGCAACGACCCAAAGTGTAGAGCAGATACAGGGACGCCAATATCGCGCCAGGAATGAAAGCGCCCCGGAACAGGTCGAGCGTGGAGACTTCCAAAACCGGGCCCATCACGATCAACATGATGGATGGCGGAATGAGAATGCCGAGGGTTCCCCCCGCAGTGATCGTCCCCGCCGCAAGTTGTACGTTGTACCCCGAGCGGCTCATAGTCGCCCCGGCCATAATGCCAAGCAAGGTAACAGAGGCACCCACGATCCCCGTTGCGGCTGCGAAAATCGTGGACACGATCAGCACAGCGATAAAAAGTGCGCCCCGCACCCGCGCCATGATCATTTGGATCGAAGCGAACAATCGCTCCATTAACCCAGCGGCCTCCATGACGATGCCCATCAGGACAAACAAGGGTACCGCCATCAGCTGATCATTTAGCATGGTCGAGTTGGTATTGAGGGTTAGCAACAGCGTAGTGAGCTTGAAATTCGATCCCCAAATCCCAAACACAAATCCCAGAAAAATGAGGGTGAAGGATATCGGGAAACCGATGAAAATCACGAACAGCATCGCGCCCAGCATGATCAAACCGATTGTGGGTTTGGACAGTCCGGGGCGCGCCTTCATAACATCCGTAAACCACTCGCCGCCCGGCACCGAGCCCGGCAAAAACACAGCGAGGACAAGCCAGATCAGGCCAATCAAATAGAGTGGCAACAATCGAACAAACCAGCGTTCACGGTCTTTGCCCATTTTATGAAAGGCTCGAAATATCTCAGGAATACCTTGTAAGAGCAGTAGGAGAGCCCCGACTGGCATTGCCGTACGCGCGGGCCACAAGAGCGGTCCCCACGCACTGTCGATCTGCATCGTCTCGCCTTTGGAAAACGCAAGCCACCAAAACTGAGCAGCAACAATTGTGAAGAAGATCATCGATGGGATGAAAAACAAAAGATACAGCGTCGCGTCGACTGTCGCCTGAGTCTTGTCCGTCCAATTGCGATAAAGAAAATCCGCACGAATGTGGACACCGCGCATCAAACCATATCCCGCCGCAGCCATAAAAAGCATGCCAGCAATCATGCGGCTGGTGTCATAAACCCAAAGCGTCGGCCCAAGACCCAATGAACGAGCCAGATCCTCAAACCCCGCGTTTTGCAGGATTGAAAAGGAATTCCGCATAAAGACTTCGTACACAACAACCGCGATCAACGGCACCATCATCAAGGCGATGATCTGGCCAGCGCGGTAGTTGATGCGGTCAATAACGGCGGTGATTGGGCGCTGCCAAGACGTCATGTCTTCCGGCGTTTCACCGGGAGCTTCAGCACGCCTTTCCGCAATCAGTTCGTCTGCAATTTCGAGCTCATCGGGGTTCACCTCCTCTGCAGCCATGCCGTTGTCTCCCTTGTCCCGTTCAGAGCCCAGTTTTCTGGTCTTCAGTTTTGAAAAAGACGCATGTCCTCATCAAAACTGAAGCGCGGGGCCAGCGTGGCCCCGCACGTTTCTAAGTTATTCCAGAGTTGCCGCATGCGCTCGGCCGAGCCCCGCGTTGGAGGTCTGAGCGCCAGCCCAGAAAGGAACCGCGATGTCTGCAAAGTCTTTCTGGGATTGCCACACTTCAGCAAAGAACTCATTTTCATCGGCAGCCGCCTGCAGCGCATTCTTGGCTGCAGCCATGTACTCGGTGAAGTAGTCAGCCGGAGTGTCTTCCAAAATCACGCCATAGTTCTCGGTCAGGTCCTTCAGGGCCTTGCCGTTCTCATAGATCCGGTATGACAAGGATTTGGACAGAGAGGCGTTCGCGGCAACTTCCAGCGCCTTCTTCTCGGTGTCACTCAGGCTGTTGTAGAAATCGAGGTTCACATACATGTCGGCGTTCACAGTGACCTGGTGCAGACCTTGCAAGTAGTAGTGCTTCAAGACTTTCTGGAAACCAAACACGCTATCAGGTTTCGGGCAGCACCATTCAGCTGCATCGATAGTGCCCTTTTCCAACGCTGGCAGGATGTCTCCTCCACCCATGGCAACCGCTGGAACGCCAATGTCGGCATAGGCTGCGCCAACCATACCTGGAGGGGCACGGAACCGCATTTGACGGAAGTCATCCATCGACTCGATGGGTTTGGGGAACCACCCCAACGCCTCAGGGCCGACAGGCTGCAGCATGAAGCCTTTGACGTTCACGCCCATTTCGACCCAGAGCTGATCATATAGCTCTTTGCCGCCGCCGTATTGGAACCAGCTGAGAAACGCGATGTTGTCCAAGCCAACACCCGCCCCCGCCACCGGAGCGCCAAACAGGTTTGCTGCAACGTGTTTGCCGCCCCAATAGTGGGTCCAAGCAAATCCTCCTTCGACGAGGCCCGCGTCAACAGCATCCATAATGTCGCGTGGCCCAACGACCGCACCCGCAGGCAAAACTTCGATCGTCAAAGATCCATTTGTCAAAGCCGCGACGTCCTTGCCAAATTCGTTCAGCATATGGACTTCGTCAGCGGTGTTTGGCAGCACTGATTGAATACGTAGCACCTTTTCTGCCATCGCAGCTGACGCCATGAGCGCCAGCGCAGCGGCACCGGCTGCTACCTGCTTAAGTTTGAACATTTTTAGTCCTCCCTTGATAAAAGCCCTCTGTATTTTTTGATTTGTCGCAGGGCTGAAGGCGGTGCCCCGGAGTTATTGGGGCCATTCTGATGACCCATGTTTCACGAGAGAATGCGTCAACCTGATTGCTGTGCTAGGCGTCATTTTGCATCCTCCAGCACAAGGTCTGCGGCTTTCTCTCCTATCATGATGCAAGGCGCATTGGTGTTCCCACTCACGATCTGAGGCATGATCGACGCATCGGCGACCCGAAGCCCGTCGATCCCTCTCACGCGCAAACGCGGGTCAACAACGGCCCGATCATCGTTGCCCATTTTACAGGTTCCCGTGGGATGATAGATCGTGACTGATGTTTGCCGAGCCCAGTCAAGCGTCGCTTGCTCATCATCCAGAGCCACTCCGGGACCTGGCGCGTGCTCCTCTGAGACGTGAGATTTTAGCGGGGCCGTTTGCGAGATTTTTCTCGCAATCTGAATGCCCTTTACAATCGTCTTGCAGTCCAGATCTGTGGCCAGATAGTTCGGATGAATCTCCGGGTGATCTTCCATTGTTGAGGAACGTAAAGAAAGGTGGCCCACGCTTTCGGGGCGCAATTGCATAACCGAGGCCGTGAAAGCAGAAAACTTATGAGGCCCGTCCGCAGGCTTGTCCGCACTCCAAGGTTGAATGTGGAACTGAATGTCTGGGGTCTCTAGATGGTCCTCAGTCTTCAAAAACCCCGCTCCAAGACTGGCAGCCATCGTCATGGGGCCACGCTGTGTCAGCGCATATTGAATTGCCATCAGGCCTTGCTTGAAGATGCTGTTGGCTTCCGTGTTGATCGTGCTGAGATTGGTTTTGAAGACAGGCCGCGCCTGCAGATGGTCCTGCAAGTTTTTTCCAACGCCCGTCAGCGCGGCGCGCACTTCTATGCCGTGGGGGGACAATTCCTCAGGGTCGCCTACGCCGGACAACATCAAAATCTGAGGGGATCCTATAGCGCCGGCGCTCAGGATCACCTCCTTGCGTGCCCGCACGCTTTCCATGGAACCATGGCGTTTAAGACGAACCCCTGTGGCCCTCTGTTGTTCAATTAGGACCTTTTCTGCCTGCGCATTTGTGAGAATGGTGAGGTTTTTTCGATCTTTGATCGGATTCAGATACGCGACAGCAGCGGAACATCGGCGTCCGCCCTTCATGGTGAGCTGAAAGTATCCAACCCCCTCTTGATCCTCACCATTGTAGTCCGCTGTACGTTTGTACCCCGCCGCTTCAGCCGCATCGAGCCACACATCCACCACTGTACGGGTCAATCTCGACTCTTGTACCGAAAGAGGACCGTATTTCCCACGCACACCGCTCTCATCTGACCCGTGCCAAGTTTCAGCCCGCTTGAACAGTGGCAGCACATCTTCCCAAGACCACCCCAGGCACCCCATTTGCGCCCAATGGTCATAATCCTGAGGTTGGCCGCGTACATAAAGCAGCCCGTTTATGGAACTCGATCCGCCGAGAACCCGGCCCCTAGGCCACGAAATGGCGCGGCCAGAAATGCCGTCGTCCGGTTCCGTGACATACATCCAGTCCGAGTTCGGATCGCCCATTGTGCGAAAGTAACCAATCGGAATGTGGATCCATGGATTTCTGTCCGCAGGCCCGGCTTCGATCAATGCAACCGAGTATTGTCCGTCCGCTGACAATCGATTTGCCAACGCACATCCCGCAGACCCAGCCCCAACGATTACAAAGTCGAACTCCATCTCACCTCAAAACTCAAAAATTGAGACTTTTGATCTCGTTTTTAACAAATATTGACGCTACAATGATTCGCAAAAAATGCACTATTGTTTTTTGAAGAGGCTTCCATGTCGCCGACTGATCGGATTCCAACCAATCTGCGCACACTTCTGATCTTGGAGGTTTTGGGGAAAAGCGATCACGCAATGACGGCGACGGAAATCAACAAGCAGCTCGGGCTTCCAAAACAAACAGTTCACAGGCTGTGCGTGACTCTTGAGGAAAACGGATTTCTGACACGCCCCGGCAAATCAAAGAGATATCAGGTGGCACGTCGCCTGAGAGACTTGGGATCAGGTTTGCTGCACAACTCAAGAGACCACGTCGCGCGGCATCAAATCCTCACTGACGTGGCTCGACAGATTGGCGAGACAGTCAATTACGCGGTTCCCGGAAACTCCGGGATGAACTATCTGGATCGCGTTGAAACCGATTGGCCGTTCCGAATTCAGTTGCCAGTTGGGTCCAGCGTCCCCTTTCATTGCACGGCAAGTGGCAAAACATTTCTGGCAAGCCTTGCGCCTAAAAAACGAGAGACTTTGGTCGCCTCGCTGAACCTCAAAGCTATGACCCGACACACGCTTGTCGATCCGCAAAAGCTTTTGGATCAACTCGCCACCATCAGGAGGCAAGGGTATTCTCTCGACCAGGAAGAATTTCTAGACGGCATGGTTGCGATCGCCGTTCCGGTTCTAGATCCAGCCAGCCGTTATTTTGCAGCTTTAGCCTATCACGGCCCAGCTCAAAGGATGTCTCTGAAAGAAGCCGTGGAACGGAAACACATTTTGCATGATGCGGCCACTCGGCTAAGCAGCGTTTTGTTTCAAGAAGACTGACTTGGTTGCAAGATATAGGATGTCAAAACTTGGACAGATTTAATTCAACGATTCTGCTCAAGACCTGAACTACGAGGATTGTCTTGAAGACACCCAACGGTCAATTAGACGACCATCGGCTAGCGAAAAATCTTCTCCCCAAACGAGACAATACAATTTTCTTACTGAACTAAACACATTGGTTAGTTCAACTTTTGAGTATGGCGAAGCTTAGGGGCGATGCTTAGAAATCGCCGGGATCTGCCAATCCGTGCAACCGCTACATTCTTCACCAGTTTTCTCGTCTTTACGCGGAGCCAACTTGTTCCGCTCGATGCACCAAATTCGTCCTTGCACAGCGGAAGTGGGTGAAAAAATCAGCATCCAGCAGTGTAGGCTCGGAGCCGCGCTACAGAGGCTGTCTTAGTGTAGCTCTGATCGAGGGTCGGCTTCGACCGGCTACTACCGACCTTTGCGGCAAACAGCAGAAAATGTCCATTGTCCGCCCTTCCCGCTCTACAGCGCGAACGGTCCATTGCAGTTGTTCGTATGTTACGTGGCTAAAGTCGGGTTTGAGCCCAGATAGGACCGATGCGGTAACCTGCCTAAATGGGAGCGATGCGCCGAAAGCGAACGCGATCAGAGTTTCCCTGAGCTTTAGAGCAGACATGTGTCCGTGACCATTTCGATCACAAAACATGTTCCCGATCAGCTTTATCGCAAATGGGGTTTCAAGGGCACCCCAACGACTTCACTGCGCGAAGGCTCGCCTTATTCAGCAGCCACGGGTTTAGACCAATCTTCCCATTCTGCGCCGGTCTCGAAAAGAGGACCGTCCCAGCTAAACGGAATCTGGTGAATGATGGTCTCGCGACCTTGGATCAAAAAAACATGGTAGGCTGGGTCCATGGGGCCACCAGCGAGCAACTTTGGCTCTTTCATGTCCGGGTAGGACTGATTGCAGGTCGAGGGCACGCTCGAGAACGGGATGCCGCAATAGGTACCGTGGATCGGGGCATGCACATGGCCGAAGTGAATATAGTCGATCTTGGTCTTATATGCTTCGAGCAGGACTCTGAATCTTGACCGATCTTCCGCAACCAGTGCGATCTGATCTTCCGCAGGTAGCTTGATCTACATCGGGTTATGGTGGAGGAAAATGCGGGCGTTTTTGGCTTTTTCGAGTTCAGCCTGCAACCAAGCGCAGCGATCAGCACCAAAATGGCCCGCATGGGTTCGCGGTTGAGTGCTATCGAGGTAGATAAACGCGCTGTCTCCAATCTCTTCTGAATAGTTCACAAAGCCCAACGCATGGGTTTCCTGTTCGGGAAAAACCGAAAGGAACGTCGCGCGATCATCATGATTGCCAATCATCAGGCGCACTGGCACGATTTGCTGCATCAACACCTCTCGCAGGGCTTCGTATGCCTCACGTTCTGCCCAATGGGTAGGTCGCCGGTAATGACAATACGAAGAGCGTCGGAATGATTTTCATTCACATCAGCCAGTGCCTGGATCAACCGCTGGTGCGGGTTTAAGCCTCCCATAAGCTCGCCGGGAATGGTAAAATGGATGTCTGAAATATGGATAATTTTCATCTGCTCTGCCCTTGAAATAAATTGCGACCGCTAGCAAAGGCCGACGGTCGCTGTCTGAACTTAGCTGTTTGGCAGCAGGTCGTTGACTTCCTCGACCATTTCTTGCTGAAGCTCTTTCATGTCGGTTGCGTCGCCAGTCACGATGCGCTCAATGCCATCATAGATAACCTGAGTGATCGCCAGACCGTTGTCCCCTGGGTAGGCCAACCAGTCACGAAGTAAAGGAAGCTGGTCAACTGCTGTCTGTTTGTTTGGGTTTTGCTCATAGAAATTAGCCAGGATGATCTCGTTAGCTGCTTTGTTCGGAGGCATGTAACCGGTTGTTTTCGCAACTTCCACCGCACCATCGCCTGACGTGATGTACTTGAGGAAATTCCAAGCTGCTTCTTGTACAGCCGGATCCTCAGAAGTGGAGGTCAGCATCGCCGCGTTACCACCTGCAGGCAGACCTTTTGGTGTTTCACCCAGACCTGGGAAAGGGCCGGTTTTCAGAACGAAATCTCCTTGGGAACGTTCTACCGCGCCTAGAGCAGAGGTAGACCAGAACATCATGCCAATTTCACCTGCAGAGAAAGAGGACAGGGCTGCTTTCCATTCCAGATTTTGCATCTCGCATTTTGTGAAGATATGTTGCATTTGTTCCAGCGCAGTCAGGGCCTCTGGGCTGTCCAGAGTGACTTTGCCGTTTTCGACAATTGCTTTGTCCTGAGACCACATCAGCGCCTGCATGAACCAGTTACCGGTGATGTTCCAGCCCCAGAAGATCAGGTTGTCGACGCCGTTTGCGTTCATTGTTTCGCAAGCTGCGATTACTTCGTCCCACGTGGTTGGCATCTTGTCGATACCGGCCGCATTTAGAACGTCCATGTTGTAGTAGCAAACTGGCAAGGACACAGAGTACGGCAGACCGTATACATTGTCACCGAAAGTGGACAGGGACAGCATTGCGTCGTGGTAGCCATCTTTTTCAAAGTCTGCTTCACCTGCGATAAACGGCTCAAGAGACTTCGCTATGCCTTTTTCAACAAGGATCTGTTGGCGGTTCAGGCCTTGCATCGTGACGTCTGGAAGGTTGCCAGCTACCGCTTCACGCAAGATGGTGTTTGTGCCGTCTTCGTAAGATTCATAAGTCGCACGGAACTTAACTTCGATGTTTGGGTGCGCTTCTTTGAATGCAGGCATCATCGCTTCGTAGGTGACGTCAAACAGGTGGCTGTAAGGGTAAGCGAATTCGATGGTTACTTTGTCTTCTGCCAGAACGGCAGAGGCAGACACGATAAGTGCCATTGCAGAGGTGGTGAATTTCATGTTCTCTCTCCATTTGTTGACCGCTTTTGGTTTGGCGACTGCGGCGGTCTTCTCAAGTCATCCCTGTTGGGATTGCGTTGGTAGGTCGGGCTTGGGCCCGGCTTACTTCATTCCGGATAAGGTGATCCCCTCGATAAATCGGCGCTGCGCGACCAAAAACGCCACGATCAGCGGAGTGACGATGACGGTGGCGGTGGCCATCATGGGGCCAAAGAAACTGCCGTCTCCGTCGCCTTTGAACTCGCGCAAACCCAGCGGAGGCGTAAACAGGTCGCAATTTCCAGTCACAACGATGCGTGGCCAGAAGTAGTCGTTCCAGTGGGCGACAACAGAGAAGATTGCGAAGGCTAGGAGGGCTGGGATTGCCGTGGGCAACATGACGCGCCAGACGATGGCGAGTTCTCCCATGCCGTCCATGCGCGCGGCGTCAATCAAGTCATCTGGCACAGTCATAAAGAACTGCCGCATCAGGAAGATGCCAAAGGCAGAGATCGTCCACGGCACAACGAGCGCGGCATATGTGTTAGTCAACCCAACCTTGGCAAGCATGATATAAAGCGGCAGAGCAATCGCGTGCACAGGGATCAATAGGCAGAAGAGAACGATTGAAAACACCGCCTCACGGCCCCAGAACTTGAGCTTGGCCAGCGCATAGGCCGCAGGTAAGGCCACCACAATCTGGATCAGAAAGATCGAGGCGGTTACAATCACACCGTTGAGCAAGTAGCGAAGCAAGGCGCCTCAGTGAAGGCTTTGGTGTAGTTAAAAACAATCGGGCGCATCGGGCAGTCAGCCACAGCTTCAGCCACCAAAGCATCCCGAATTTGTCTATCCGTCTGGTTGGGAAAGCGCGGCGAAGCCGTTGCGACGTCATCTCGGTCTGGGTCACGCAGTTTTACACAGCGTTCGTCGACCATCATTTTTTGCCGCCCAAAGAAGCCGCCTTCGCCCCGGTCGATTTCGCCCGGAGATTTGAACGAATAGCTGATCATCATGTAAAACGGAGCGATTACAACGAGCGCGCCGAAGATCAGGATCAGGTGCTTCCAGAGGTCACGAGTCATCAGTAGTGCACCTTGCGTTCGACCAGCCAGCGCTGGATCAGGGTCAGGAACATCACAAAAACCAAGAACAGAACGGTGATGGCAGAACCGATCCCTATAAGGTTCTGTTGTATGCCTTTCTCGAAGATCGCGAACATCATCACATAGGTCGACTTGTTCGGGCCGCCGCCTTGCGGCCAGAAAGCTTCGATCGTGTCAAAGACCTGAAAAGCACGGATGCAGGAAATGGTCACGACAAACACTGTCGTCGGTCCAAGTGCCGGCCATGTGACCAAGCGGAAACGCTCCCAGGCGGATTTTGCTCCGTCCATTTCTGCCGCGTGATAAAGCTCGCGATGCACGCCGGTCAGGCCAGCAAGATCAAGCACCATGTTAAAGCCAAACCCCTGCCAGACGCCGATAAAACAGATCACCCAGATCGCGTAATCTCTGTCCCCAAGCCAAAGCGGAAAGCGCTCCGCACAGCCGTTTTTCAAGAACGGAATGAATTCCAAAACAGTTCCACAGGACATCTCAAGCGTGCGGTTGACCATACCGATCGACGGATGCAGCATGAATTCCCACGCGATTGCCATGGCCAGCAAAGTCGCCATCACGGGCAGAAAATAAATGGTTTTGTAAATGTCACCGATCCGACCCATCGAGTTGATCAGCAGCGCCGCACCCAGCCCCAAACCGACAGACAAAGGCACCACTGTGACCACATAGGTGAAGGTGGCGATGAACATCTTTTCATATGTCGAGCGCGAAAACAGACGGTCATAGTTCTTAGCGCCAACCCAATTGAAAGTGTCGTTGCCCAGCGAATAATCCGTGAAAGACAGGATGCCAGCGATCACGACCGGCACCAACAGGATCAAGATCATCAGACACAGTGCGGGGGCTGTTAGCCACAATGCCGTGCGGTGCTGTGCGGTTTCCGCAGAGACAACATTTGGCGTGTGAGTTTCATCAATGGCCATGTTACGCGACTTCGCTTTGCGCAGGGTCGACCTGCGGGTTGAAGACCCGTTTGCCGTTAGGATCGAACAACAGTGCAGCGCGGCCCTCAAACGCCAAGCCGATGTTTGCTCCGATATGCAAAGAATTGCGTTGAGCAGGGGAGGCACGCATGGTGATGCGGCCATCATGCCCAGCAAGGTTGATCTGCGCGAAGATCTCAGAACCAAGGTTCTCAACGTGCATGACTTGGCCGGTCAGTACCGCATCCTCGGCGGCAAGGCGCAGCCCCTCAGGGCGCAGGCCGATGCGAATGGGCCCCTTCAGCATTTTTGGGGCGACGGTGGGCAACACTACGTCGCCAAACCTCAGCCCGCCATTTGAAGCTTCGACAGGCAAGATGTTGATTTTCGGCGAGCCAATGAATTCGGCAACGCGGATGTCGAGCGGGTTGTTATAAACCTCGTCAGGCACGTCGCATTGCAGGATTTCCCCGCCCATCATGACCGCGATACGGCTGGACATTGTCATCGCTTCGACTTGGTCATGGGTCACATAGACAAACGTCGCGCCAAGACGACGGTGCAACTCTGCGATTTCGGTCCGGTTTTGAACGCGAAGCTTCGCATCCAAATTGGACAGGGGCTCATCAAGTAAAAACGCCGCCGGTTCCCGGACCAAGGCGCGCCCCAAAGCGACGCGTTGACGCTGCCCACCAGACAACTGGCCCGGCTTTCGATCAAGAAGCCTGTCAATTTCCGGCGTCTGCTCTGCGTGTTTGACCGATGCCGCAATTTCAGCGTTTTTGACACGGGCGCCCGGCATAAACGGCCCGATCATCGGAAGACGTTGCACGGAACTCAGTTCGCGCATTTTCAAAGGCACCGAGATATTTTCGGCAACTGTCAAATGCGGGTACAACGCGTAAGATTGTAACACCATCGACAGATTGCGATCCGCAGCGCGAACACCTGAAACGTCCTGACCTTGGATGCTAATGGCGCCAGAGCTTTAGCTCTCAAGCCCGGCAATGATGCGAAGCAACGTGGATTTGCCACAGCCAGATGGGCCGACAAGTGACACGAATTCCCCATCAGCAATGTCCAAGGAAATCCCTTTGAGCACCTGCGTGTCCCCAAAGGTTTTGGTGACATGATCAATCTGTAGATCGGCCATCTGATTCTCCCATCAGTTGGCGGCAGACCTAATAGGCGAAGGCGAAATCCCTATGACGTCATATTAGTGAAACCGATAGCTGATAGCGGAACGACGGAAGGAGAGACCGATGCGCCCGAACCATCATCAATTTATCGCGTTCTCATATGTCGTGCGCGAAGGAAGCTTTTCCGCCGCCGCGCGACGTCTCGGGGTCACTCAGTCCACTGTGACGCAGCATGTGGCAAAACTAGAAGAGCATGTGGGCTCAGAACTCCTTTTGCGCAGTCGTGACGGCGTTTCCCTGACCCCGACCGGTCGGGATTTCTTCGGCTTGGCGGATCGGCTTGTCACGCTGGACAGCGAAATCGGAGAGCGCCTTCGCGGCTATTCATCTCTGAAGGAAGGGCGGTTGAAGGTGATCGCGAACGCACCTCAGCCGGCGTTGCAAGTGATCGCAACGTTCAATGACCGCTTCCCAAATGTGTAGATTGATTTCCGCCTGTGCGACTGGACCTCGGCCAACCAGCTCATCCAAGATCGGGTGGCAGATGTGGGCCTGATTACAGATGCGCCCGAGCGTGAAGATTGGGATCGGGTCGTCCTGCAAGGAACCCGCTACGTTTTATATTGTCGTTCGGACCACGATTTGGCCTGTCGCGATATCGTCGATATCGAAGATCTAATCGACCAGACTATTATTCTGCCTGAAACAGGGTCACTCACACAGCGCGTCGTTCGACAGAAATTGGAATAGCGTCAAATCGCGCTATCACAGCTTATTACAATGACAACATTTCCTGTCATGTGCGAAGCGGTTCGGCAGGGTCTCGGCGCCGCGATATTTCTAAAGAATAGCAGTCGGATCTACGATGACTTGGTCGAAATTCCGATACGCGATTTTCAACAAGTTCACAAAACGTGGCTTGTGGCTCCCAAAGATCGCACGCGCCTAAAGCTAATCCATGAATTTCGCAACGCAGCCCTCGCAATCAGCATACAATAACTGGTTGGCAGAACCTTGGGCCACCAGCACATCAACGTGACTTGGTCTGTTCAGCGCACAAGCGGCGAAAGATAGCGAGCTATTCATGCTGAATAACATCACGTCCCCTTGATCCCGCGTAGTAGACCTTGGTGCGAACCGCAGCTAAATTCGGCTCTACGCCTAAAATGATTAGGTCAGCTAACGGCCCAAAGCTGACACTTTGTTTCCGACAATCGAATGTCCGCAAAGCAGATCGCGGCAACCGTCAGAATGCATGCTTGATGGTTTTTGCTGTGAGGAGTGAAAGCTAAGGTGAACGAAATTTATTTGCATTACGTTATAACATAACATATCAGGTGCGAGTATATTGAGGGTCCGCCTGTGAGCAAGAAAAATGAAACTTGGGCAGAGAAAGTGCTGGGGATCATTCGCCAACGTGATCAGCCCGTTTCTGCTTACGGTGTTCTGGAGGAGTTGCGGTCTGATAGCCCGAAAATGGCCCCTACCACTGTGTACCGTGCACTCAAGTCTCTGACGGAAAAAGGCAGTGTGCACAGGATTGAGTCTCTCAATGCCTATGTTGCTTGCTCCGATGATGGTCATCATCATCCGTCGATCATGTCGATCTGTGGCGATTGCGGATCCGTAGATGAGCGCGATGCACCGGCCGTGTTCTCGCACCTTTCCTCTGCATTGGGCGAGGCCGGCTTTACGGCGGATCACCACGTGATTGAGGTCCACGGACTATGTGCTGACTGCAAGGAAACAGAGGAAGGCTCCTGATGGAGAAAGCTGAAATCCAGCGCATCCTGCTTGTTGGTGTCCTCCCCCGACTGCTCGTCGCAGCAGCGGTGATTGTCGCGCTATGGCTGGGGTTCTTCTGGGCCACCACCACGCCGGGGGCATTATGAGTACGTCGGTTGCTTTCAAAAACCTAACACTTGGCTATGAACGCCTGCCCGCAGTTCAGCAACTTGATACTGAGATCAAACAAGGCAGTTTGACGGCCATCGTTGGTCCCAATGGCGCTGGAAAATCCACACTCCTGAAAGGCTTGACTGGATCGTTGTCGCCGATTGAAGGGCACATCGAGGTGTCCAATCTGCGCGCGGATGACATCGCCTATTTGCCGCAGCAATCTGAAATCGACCGGAGTTTTCCAATTTCGGTGTTGGATCTGGTTGCGATGGGCCTGTGGCGTAAGATTGGTGCTTTTGGCCAGGTTGGCCGAAAGATGCGTGGCCGGGTTGAGCAAGCTATCGCCGCGGTTGGACTGCGTGGATTTGAAAGCCGAGCCATTGGCTCTCTCTCCGGCGGACAAATGCAAAGAGCCCTGTTTGCGCGTCTGCTTTTACAGGACGCAGAGCTGGTGCTCTTAGACGAACCTTTTTCCGCTATTGATATGAAAACAATGGCAGACTTGATTGGCATTATCGAACGTTGGCACGGAGAAGGCCGAACGGTTCTTGCGGTTTTGCACGACGACACCACCGTGAGATCCCACTTCCCCGAGACTCTGATGTTGGCCCGTGAGCTTGTTGCGCACGGCCCAACTGAGACGGTGCTAACGTCCGAAAATCAGTTTCGAGCGCGGCAAATGTGTGAGGCCTGTGCAAGCACGCCTCATGTCTGTGGAAAGTCAGCTGCATGATCTGGGATCTGTTTTTGGCGCCATTCGCGGACTTTGGGTTCATGCGCCGCGCGCTGCTGGGCTGCGTCGCTGTCGCAGTTGGTGCCACGCCTGTTGGTGTCTTTCTGATGTTGCGCCGCATGAGTTTGACCGGGGATGCGATGTCACACGCTATCCTACCGGGCGCCGCGATTGGGTATTTGGTCTCTGGTCTGTCGCTCGGTGCAATGACACTTGGCGGTTTGATCGCGGGTATGGTTGTCGCTTTGGGATCAGGTTTTGTCGCGCGGTTCACCACACTGCGCGAAGACGCCAGCTTGGCAGCCTTGTATTTGATCTCTTTGGCTTTGGGCGTTCTATTAGTCTCGACGCGCGGCAGTAACGTGGATTTGATGCACGTGCTGTTTGGCACAGTTTTGGCGTTGGATGATGCGTCCCTCGTGCTTCTGTGCTCGTTCGCAAGCCTGTCGCTTTTGGTCCTTGCGTTGATCTACCGTCCGTTGGTGCTTGAATGCGCGGATCCGCAGTTTTTGCGCTCTGTCAGCAAACTCAGCGCGGCAACACATTTCACCTTCCTCATGTTGGTGGTGATAAACTTGGTTGCCGGATTTCATGCGCTTGGCACATTGATGGCCGTTGGTATCATGATCTTGCCTGCTGCCGCTGCCCGTTTCTGGGCGGGGGGTATTGGCACCATGATCGCCGCCGCTGCGGCCATCGCGTTTCTGTCAAGCCTTTCCGGTTTGCTTTTGTCCTTTCACTACAGCCTGCCGTCCGGCCCCGCGATCATTCTTGTCGCCGGGGTGATCTACACGCTGTCCCTGTTTTTTGGCCCGGAGGGGGGCGTGATCGCCCAGACCCTGCCGCGCCGCCGATTTGAAACCTAACGAAGGAACTCTCATGTTTTCACGTCGCTCTATTCTGCGCTCAGCGGCCGCCGTTACCGCGCTGTCGCTGCCATTCTCTGGCTCCGCTTGGGCGGACGAACCGCTGCCGGTCGTCGCGTCGTTCTCCATTCTTGGTGACTTGGTCGCGCAAGTTGGTGGCGAGCACATCGCGCTAACAACACTCGTAGGAGCGGACGGGGACGCGCACGTTTATCAGCCAACGCCACAAGACGCGCGCGCTGTTGCCGGGGCCGAAGTGCTGTTTGTGAACGGGCTTGAGTTTGAAGGCTGGATGGAGCGATTGGTTGAATCCTCCGGGTTTGGCGGCATGCAAGTTGTGGCCACCAATGGCATCGAAGCTATTGCATTTGATGAACACGATGAGCACGGCGACGAACATGATGACCACGACGATCATGATGACCATGGTGATGAATACAGTCACGGTGCCCATGCGTTTGAGTGGGCCGGTCTGTTTGACC
>Ga0189275_100356_pt1 | contig 23505 bp, 20 predicted proteins | sample N19A6minimetaG_FD_130329 | JGI IMG/M metagenome (GOLD analysis project Ga0189275, IMG submission 130329) | Marine microbial communities from the Costa Rica Dome - N19 A6 mini metaG | ecosystem: Environmental > Aquatic > Marine > Oceanic > Photic zone | place: Costa Rica: the Eastern Pacific...
CGGTAGCTAATTGATTCACGTTTTCTTTTCCATGCCGTAGGTATGGCACAAGGGATTCAAAAAAAACAATTATTCAAAGCCTAGGGAATTCAACTTTGAGATTTTTTCGGATTAAAAATCCTATGATAGGGCCTCGGAATTGCTTCCGACTCCTGTCGTGGAGCAGAGTAGCAGGACAGGTTTAACCCTCCAAGGGATTTTTTTAAATTAAGGAGTCAATAAAAAAAATACACGCACCCCATTTCAGACTAACCCTTGGAGGGTTTCCTCTTTTCGATATTTTTTGTAGAATTCTCACACTTATTGTACTTTTTGTAGCACTTATCAGCTCAAAAACTAATTTGTATTTATTTCCATTAAGATTGCATTATATCTTGATAACACAATTAGTCTTCAGGAATTAAAAAAATCATAGATTCCTCATTTAGCAATACCCAGAATGATTGTCCATTTCCAAGGTGAAACTTGGACTTTTATCTGATTTACCTTTTGAAACTAATTTTACTAAATGGGTAGAAAAAGCTGAAAATCAATATATGTAACAAATATGTAACTGTGAAATGCAATAGTTTAACACGATTTTTACCTAGATTTTCTTTTTTTTCATGATTTATCATTTTAGGTTTGCCACAGCATTGGTTTGCCATGTAAGTAGATTTTGATAGCATGAGACTCTTTTTTTGTTTATCCCTAATTTTAGTTTATTCTTTCAGCAACGCTCTCCAAGCTCAATCTTTAAGATTGAATCCAAAGGCATTTCATCAGATTACTAACTTTGAACAGTTAGGTCTTCATTTCAGCCAAGAAATGATCCAGCAGCTCGATTCCTTACCTGTCGGAATTGATGAAGAGTTCCAAATTCTCAAGGACAATTCAGGAGTTTATCTTTTCGCCGGCTGTAGGATGGAGCTTTATCGATGGGAAGGGAATTCCTGGAAAAATCTTTACCAATTTCAAAATGTAGGTTATACCTGTAAAAGCAGGCTTATAATTAAAGAAGGGAACCCTTTTCTTCTTGGCGGCTATGGTTTTTGGAATAGCCATACAGATTTAATCGAGTTTGATCCAAGATTGGGTTCTTGGTCCTTGGCGAATGTAAAGGAACAACCGGCTAATTACAATTCTGAATACCTAGGAATTACCGAAAAATCGGCCTTTCTATTATTGGGTTTTCATAATAATCCAAGAGAGGATGTTCACCAACTTCTGGAAAATCAAGGCTATATGTTGGATTTTGAATCAATGGCCTGGAAACATCTAGGATTTGATTTTGAAATGTCCTTGGTGAACCCAAACGCTGCCTATTATATATTTCAAGATGGAACCTTAGACTCTCAGGATTTCTTGGCTTTCAATGCTTTTGAATCATCCTCGCAAAACAAGGGTCTTTTAATTTTTGACAAAAACGAGTTGAACTTTAGGTTCTTTCCTCAGGAGTTGGATTATAATCCATTAGAATACTCCCCCTATTTTATGGTAGATGGAAACCAAGTTTACCTGGAGGATCAAAAGAATCTAGCTATTTCCTGGAATCTGGAAGACATGTATGTGAAAGCAAAAATGGTGGGTAAAGCCGTCATTCTCCCAATGAGTGTGACGGAGGTTAATAGGATCAAACAGGATTATGTGATCATATCCCTTGTCTCCATCTCATTAATTGGTTTAGTATTATTTCCAATTTTCAAAAAACGGATAGCCTCTCCGGTTTCGAAAAAAACAGTTGAAGAGCAAGAGAAGGATCATGTGGAGAATAAAAGTATTTCAAAAACCTACAATTCACAAGAAAGCCCAAATCTTCTGGAAATATTGGATCAGAATAAAGGGAAAATGTTTACGGTAGAGGAATTGGATGAGTTGTTCGATATTCATCAGATTCCCAACCCTGAAAACAAAAGGGTAAAACGATCCAGATTGATTAAAGAAATCAATACCCAAGCTGAGGAGAAAAGGGGCTATAAGGTGATTAATCGGACAAGAAGCCCGGAAGACAAACGATGCTTGCTGTATGAAATCAAATAATATTTTTCATGACTATTTGTATCGATGAATTTAAGCTAATTCTCTTTAAAAAGGGTTGGAAGACGGAAGACCGAAGACCGAAGAAGACGGAAGACCGAAGACGGAAGGCCAAAGGCAGAATGACCTTGCCTGATTTTGGTTGTCACAATTCCGTGAAGAAAGCTTAAGGCAAAAAAAATATTACCCAATTCTATTTAACCCAAACTATTTAATCCTAGCTATGAAGATTTTTAATTTTTTCAGGTCTGGAGGGATTTCCTACAAATCCAAAGGTCGCCTGATTAGAAATCACCAGGTAAATTTCAAATACAAAGGAAAACTTTTGGTGTTTGATCCCTTTACCATGTTGGAAGAGCTCAATTTCAAGTTGAAACAGGTGAAAGGACTGGATTTCCAGCTTGATGAGATTTCCCAAAAAATCCTGAATCGCCATTTCCAAAAAGAGGCTGTTGTTCCCAATTCTATAGCTAAAACCAAGTTAGGGAGAGAAGAACTCATTGTTAAAAGAACAGCTATGAGCGCCACTATTCCCAGAAAAAGCTTGTATGAATTTATCTGGAAAGGTGAAAGTGTTTTGAGTTTTTTGCGGATTTACGATTATGGCAAAGAGTTTGAAAAAATCTCTGAAGAAATAAAGACAAATCATATGAGTTTGGATTTGTCGTCCTATGCAATTCTTCTGGAATTAGGAAACAATAGCAATATGCTCTTGGATAAATTCGGTCAAACTCATATCTGGAAGATTGATAATTTGTCTTTGTTTCAGGATTTGATGATGGCAGTCAAGGAATTAAACATGGATGAAAAACAAAAAAGTAGCTACTAAAAAAATGATGAAAATTTAAGTCAAAAAATGAGTACTAAAACTACTCATTTGATTATCTTTGAATCAGCTAAACCAACAAAAAGCCTTAAATTTTAAAATTTGAGGCCTTTTTTCAATAAAACCCAAAAAACCAAACTGTTAGCTTCGGCTAATTTTTGCAGTAAAAAATATTGCTAAGATCATTCTGAGATCCGGAAAAAAGAGAGGTAGGCGATGCGAGCTTTCTCAGTCATTAAAATCTCTTTACCAATCTCAAAATGGGACTGAAAGGGCGAAGCTGTACCAAATTGTGAGTAATTGTGGAATTGATTAACTGAGTAATTGATTTATTCTCAAAGCACATCAAGGATTAAAATTTTACAGGTAATTTTTAGTTTTTATGGAAAATAGATTTTTCACTTATCAGTTTGAAAAACTTCAAGTCTATCAACTTTCAAGAGTCTTTCGAGTAGAAATAAAAAAAATGACATTAGGCTTCCCGTCTGATGAAAAATTTGAATTAACGAGCCAAATAAGGCGCTCTTCCTCGAGTATAGCTACTAATCTTGCTGAAGGCTCAGGAAGATCATCATATAATGATCAAGCTCATTTTACCAACATTTCATTTTCAAGTGCTTTAGAAACTATTGATCACTTAATTTATGCCTTTGATATGGGTTATATTAGTGATGATGTTTATGTTTCTTTTCGCAAAAAATTAGATGAGATTATCAATAAACTTAATGCCCTTTATAAATTTCAAATCAATAAAACAGAGGGCTTAAAAAGCAAATTGAAGAATACTGAAGATTAAATTCTACTTGTTGCTTCATGTTCAGTTCCTCAATTACTCTTTACTCAATTACTCAAACATTTTTCTAAATTGAGAGAACATCTAATAAAGTATTAAATGAATATAGTAAACGTAATATTATCAGGCGGTGTCGGTTCCCGACTCTGGCCATTGTCCAGAAAGTCCAGACCGAAGCAGTATCTTCCGATTTTTGATGGGAAAACCTTGTTTCAAAAGACAGCCTTAAGGAATTCTGCGTTTTGTGATTCGGTTTTGGTGGTGGGGAATATTGATAATTACCAGCTTTCCCGAAAAGATTTAGAAGAAGCGGGGATCCAGTCTTATCAGGAAATAATTGAGGCTTGCCCCAGAAATACCGCCGCAGCCATAGCCTTTGCAGCATTTGCCTGTAATCCCGAGGATGTTCTTTTTGTTACCCCTTCCGATCATTTGATTGAATCAGAAGAGTCATACAAAAAATCTGTGGAGAGAGCTATAGCACTGGCAAAGGATGGATTTATAGTAACCTTTGGCTTAAAGCCTAGTAAACCTGAGACAGGTTTTGGTTACATAGAAGCAGATGGAGAAGAAGTAAGGAGCTTCAGAGAAAAGCCCGATTTAGCAACCGCAGAGGAATTTATTCAAAAAGGAAATTTTTACTGGAACTCAGGAATGTTTTGTTTTCAGGCAGGAGTTTTCTTGCAGGAATTGAAAAAGTTGGAGCCTAGCGTTTATGAAACTTCGTATACTACCTTCCAAAAGGTAGAAGAGGGAAAATTAAATGAGGAGCTTTCCATGAAAATCCCATCTATCTCTGTGGATTATGCAGTGATGGAAAAAACAGACAAAATCAAGGTGGTGCCTTCTGCTTTCGACTGGTCCGATATGGGGAGTTTCGAAGCAATCTACCAATACAATCAAGCTCAAGGCTATCCGATAGATTCCAATGGAAATATGGTGATCGGTTCTGAATTACATACGGAGTTTGTGGGGATGTCTAATAGTATATTGATCTGTACTGCGGATGCGATTTTGGTATTGAACAAAGAAAAAGCCCAAGACGTGAAGAAGGTGTATGAGAGGTTGGAGAAGGAGAAGCCAGGTTTAGTGGATTAATGTGCTCGCAAGCTCGCGGATTTAGTTACACGGAGGAATACAGAGGAGGCACGGAGGTGCACAGAGTTTGCTCGCAAGCTCGCAGATTTAGTTACACGGAGGAGCACAGAGTAGGCACAGAGGTTCACTGAGTTTGCTCGCAGGCTCGCTGATATTGTAACACAGAGGAACACGGAGTAGGCACTGAGGTTCACTGAGTTTGCTCGCAAGCTCGAGAGATTTGTTACACGGAGGAACACGGAGTAGGCACTGAGGTTCACTGAGTTTGCTCGCAGGCTCGCGGAATTTGTTACACGGAGGAACACAGAGGAGGCACGGAGGAGCACTGAGTTTGCTCGCAGGCTCGCGGATCTTTTGACACAGACCTGCCTGCCGGAAGGCAGGGGAGCACTGAGTAGGCACGGAGGTGCACAGAGTTTGCTCGCAAGCTCGCGGGGTTTGTTACACGGAGGAGAGCTGAGGATGCACGGAGGTTCACTGAGTTTGCTCGCAAGCTCGCAGATTTTGTAATACAGAGTTACACGGAGGTCCACAGAGGTACACAGAGTGCTCGCAGGCTCGCGGATCTTTGTACACAGAGGAACACGGAGGTCCACAGAGGTACACAGAGTTTGCTCGCAGGCTCGCGGGGTTTGTTACACGGAGGAGCACTGAGTAGGCACGGAGGTGCACAGAGTTTGCTCGCAAGCTCGCGGATTTTGTAACACAGAGTTACACGGAGGTCCACAGAGGTACACAGAGTGCTCGCAGGCTCGCGGGGTTTGTTACACGGAGGAGAGCTGAGTAGGCACTGAGGTTCACTGAGTTTGCTCGCAAGCTTGCAGAATTTGATTAACAGAGGTGCACAAAGAAATTTCAATCTATTCTTTTTTAAGATGCAAAATTTAGTTCCATATGTGGAAACTAATTAGCTTTCTGTGATTTGAGTGAAAAAATGATAGAAGATTCCCTGACAAAGCAAGTTATCGGCGCAGCGATTGAAGTACATAGACATCTAGGGCCAGGTCTTTTGGAGTCTTCTTATCAAAAGTGCCTTCACTATGAACTTGAAAGGAGAGGATTATCAGCCAAACGTGAAGTACCAGTTTCTATTCAATACAAAGATTTGTTTGTAGAAAACGGATATAAAATTGATATTTTGGTTAATGATGAATTAGTCATTGAAACAAAAACAGTTGAAGAACTTAATGATGTCCATCTTGCTCAAATCCTTACATATCTCAAATTTGGAGGTTTTAAAAGGGGGCTACTACTTAACTTTAGAGTATCTAAATTAATCGATGGAATTCAACGAGTCTCTTTATAAAATTCTCTGTGTGCCTCAGTGTTTCTCCGTGAAACTCTGTGACCAAACAAAACTTAATGATATCTAAGAATTCCAAAATATACATCGCAGGCCATCGAGGTATGGTGGGTTCGGCTATTTGGAGAGCATTAGAAGCAAAAGGCTATACCAATTTAATTGGTAAAACTTCCAAAGAATTGGACCTTCGAAACCAGCAGGCTGTTCGGGATTTTTTTAAAAACGAAAAGCCGGAAGTGGTGATCGATGCTGCAGCAAGGGTAGGAGGGATTTTGGCTAATAATGATTATCCCTATCAGTTCCTGATGGAAAATATGCAGATCCAGAATAACCTGATTGATACTGCTTTTCATTCTGGAATCAACAAGTTTATCTTTTTGGGCTCTTCTTGTATCTATCCCAAGCTTGCTCCTCAGCCATTGAAAGAAGAGTATCTCTTGACAGGTCCTTTGGAACCAACCAATGAATGGTATGCAGTAGCCAAAATCACCGGTGTGAAAGCATGTGATGCTATTCGAAAGCAATTTGGAAGAGATTATATCTCATTAATGCCTACCAATCTATATGGACCTTTCGATAATTTTGATCTAAAAACCTCCCATGTTTTGCCAGCCATGATCCGGAAGTTTCACGAAGCTCTGTCTATGCTGAGCACCTTGGAGACGAAAGTCGACAAGTTAGAAGCATCTGAAGATCATGCACCAGTAACCTTATGGGGATCTGGAAATCCGATGAGAGAATTCCTATATGTCGAAGATCTGGCAGAGGCGGTGGTTTTTGCTTTGGAAAATGAATTCAAGGATAACTTGTATAATGTGGGAACAGGTGAGGATTTGACGATTCGGGAATTGGCTGAATTGATTCAAAAAATCGTTGGGCATAAAGGTGAGATCATTTGGGATTCATCCAAACCAGATGGAACACCGAGGAAGTTGATGGATGTATCCAAGATGACAGATGCAGGCTGGAAAGCAAAAACCTCATTGGAGGATGGAATAAAGAAAACTTATCAGTGGTTCCTAGAAAACCAAGACACTTTCAAGCAAGTCAAGATTTAATGCTCGCAAGCTCGAGGATTTTGGAACACGGAGGTACACAGAGAGGGCACAGAGTTACACAGAGTCTGTTCAGCTGCTTAATTAATAATTCACTCCTATTTAAAATTTAAATAACCTCTGTAAAACTCTGTATTGACTTCCCTTAAACTTCGTGTACCAACACTAACCTATAAAAGGCCCTGTTTACTGCTTATTGGGAAATCAAAAAATGAATTAAACTACGTGAGCCTCAGTGAAACCACTGTATAACTCCGTGTTCCAAGAAGATTCAATGACCAACTCTGTTAATAAAAAAATAAGTTCCGTGAGACTCCGTGCCTAACTCCGCGAGACTCCGTGTTCCAAAAAAAATAATCGCACAACTCTATTAATTAGAAATAAACTCCGTGGGCCTCAGTGAAACCTCTGTGTAACTCCGTGTTCCAAGATGATTCAAAGACCAACTCTGTTAATAAAAAAATAAGTTCCGTGAGCCTCCGTGCCTAACTCCGCGAGACTCCGTGTTCCAAAAAAAATACTCGCACAACTCTAAGAATTAAAACATAAACTCCGTTGGCCTCAGTGAAACCTCTGTGTAACTCCGTGTTCCAAGATGATTCAAAGACCAACTCTATTAATTAAAAAAAACTCCGTGAGACTCAGTGTTTAACTCCGTGAGACTCCGTGTTCGAATAAAAAAATGAAAAAAGCATTAATAACCGGCATCACTGGCCAAGACGGCTCCTACCTAGCCGAACTACTTTTAGAAAAAGGCTATCAAGTTCATGGGATTAAGCGAAGAGCCTCTTCCTTTAATACCCAAAGAATTGATCACCTTTACCAAGATTTACATGAAACCCATGTGAATTTTGTCTTGCACTATGGAGATTTGACTGACTCTACGAATATCATCCGTATTATTCAGGAAGTGCAACCCGATGAGATATACAATTTGGGAGCTATGTCTCATGTAAAAGTATCCTTTGATTCTCCTGAGTATGTAGCCAATGTAGATGGAATTGGAGCTTTAAGAATATTAGAAGCGGTGAGAATTCTAGGTTTGGAGAAAAAGACCAGGATCTATCAAGCATCTACCTCTGAACTCTATGGTGGGATGGAGGAGAATAAGAATGCAGCAGGTTTTTATGATGAGAGTTCACCTTTTTATCCCCGTTCTCCTTACGGAGTAGCCAAGATTTACGGTTTTTGGATCACCAAAAACTATAGAGAAGCCTACAATATGTTTGCCTGCAATGGGATTCTGTTTAACCATGAATCTCCAAGAAGAGGGGAAACATTTGTTACCAGAAAGATTACTATGGCCGCAGCTGCCATAGCTTTAGGCAAACAGGATTGTCTATACTTGGGTAACCTCGATGCACAGCGAGACTGGGGACATGCAAAGGACTATGTGAAGGCTATGTGGCTGATTTTGCAGCAAGAAAAGCCTGAGGATTATGTCATAGCTACCGGAAAAACCACCAAAGTCCGTGATTTTGTGCAAATGGCCTTTGCCCATGTCGGCTTTACCATTAGATGGGAAGGAAAAGGAGTAGAGGAAGTGGGAATCCTGGAGTCTGTTGATAAGGCCAAATTCGAGGATGCCACGGGATTAGAATTGAATGTAAATGGTTCAGGGTTCATTGTTCAGAGTTCAGGAGAAGGCAACTCTGAACGCCGAACCATGAACTTCAAAGAACGATCTCTAAAAATAGGTGACGTTCTTATAAAAGTAGACCCTGATTATTTCCGCCCCACCGAAGTCGACCTCCTTATAGGCGACCCTACCAAATCGAAAACCCAACTAGGCTGGGAGCCGGAATATGATTTGGAAGGTTTGGTTGAGGATATGATGAGGTGTGATATAGAAATATTATAATTTTATTGAGTAGATTTTATTTTAAGAAAAAATGACATTGGTAAATAAATCAATTTTAATTACAGGAGGCACCGGATCTCTAGGGAAGGCCTTAACTAAACATATCCTTTCTAAACATCCTGAAATAAAAAAGATTATTATATTTTCCCGTGATGAGCAGAAACAATTTCAAATGGCTCAGGAGTACCCAGTAAACGAGTTCCCTCAAATTCGTTTTTTTATTGGAGATGTAAGAGATAAGGAGCGCTTAATTCGAGCTTTTAAAGAAGTCAATTATGTCATTCATGCTGCGGCAATGAAGCATGTGCCTATAGCAGAGTATAATCCAGAGGAATGCGTAAAAACAAATATAGATGGAGCTAGGAATGTTATTGATGCTTGTCTTCAAACCAATGTGGAACGAGTTGTAGCACTTTCCACAGACAAAGCTTGTGCTCCAATCAATCTTTACGGAGCGACCAAATTAGCATCCGATAAACTCTTTGTAGCAGCCAACAATATAAAGGGTTGGAATCCCATACGATTTAGTGTTGTACGATATGGAAACGTAATGGGCTCTAATGGTTCAGTGATTCCATTTTTTATCAAAAAGAAGAAAGAAGGAATATTACCAATTACAGACCCAAATATGACTAGATTTAATATATCTCTTCAAGGCGGAGTGGATATGGTGATGCATGCCTTATTTCATGCTTGGGGAGGAGAGATTTTTGTGCCAAAAATTCCATCTTACAGGATAACAGATGTGGCAAAAGCGATTGGGCCTGAATGCAAGCAGAAAATTGTTGGAATTAGACCGGGAGAAAAGGTTCATGAAGAAATGATTACTCCTTCCGATTCTTTTTATACATATGATTTAGGAAAATATTACACCATTCTGCCTGCTGTACCCAAGTTTAAATTGGATGAATTTATTAAAGAATTTGATGCTGCTAAGGTGAAGGAGGGTTTTGCTTACAATTCAGGGGATAACGAGGAATGGGAGACAGTAGATACCCTAAGATTTCTTATTAAAGAGCACGTTGACTCAACTTTTGTATTTTGATTTTATGAATCCAATACCCTACGGAAGACAATACATTACAGAGGAAGACATTCAGGCTGTAGTAGAAACTTTGAAGTCAGATTATCTGACACAAGGTCCTAAAATTAAAGAGTTTGAAGATGCTTTTGCTGATTATGTTGGAGCTAAATTCGCAGTTGCAGTAGCCAACGGTACAGCTGCTTTGCATTTGAATGCCTTAGCACTTGGAGTTGGACCAGGTGATAAGGTGATTACCTCCCCAATTACTTTTGCAGCGTCCGCTAATTGTATCAGGTATTGTAGAGGTGAAGTTGTCTTTGCAGATATTGATCCTGAAACTTATTTGATGGATATAGATTCAGTTAGGAGCTTATTGGAAAATTCTCCAAAAGGGACTTACAGCGGAATTATACCTGTTGATTTTGCAGGAAGAGCGGTTAATTTAGAGGAGTTTAGAAGACTGGCTGATGAATTCGATTTGTGGATTATTCAAGATTCATGTCATTCTCCAGGAGGGCATTTTGTAGATAGCAAAGGTGATAAGCAGCTTTGTGGGAATGGTCAATTTGCGGATTTGGCAATCTTCTCATTTCATCCTGTTAAGCACATTGCTTCCGGGGAAGGAGGTATGATAACCACAAATGATGAAATTCTCTACAATAAGCTTTTAAAGCTTCGGACTCACGGTATCACAAGAGACGAATCCTTATTCACGAATTCTCCTGAATTTGCAAATGGAAATGTTAATTCCATGTCACCCATTTCTTCCTCCACATTTCCAGGGTGGTATATGGAAATGCAGGATTTGGGCTACAATTACCGATTAACAGATTTCCAGGCTGCTTTGGGTTTAAGTCAATTAAATAGAGCAAATGAAGGTTTGGAAATACGAAAGGAAATAGCTCAAAAATATAATGAGGCTTTTCAAGGTCAATCTTTTATCAAAGGTCAGTCAGGAGTGGTGGACGGACATGCCTACCATCTGTACGTGATTGAGGTAGAAAACCGATTAGGTCTTTACCAGCACCTTAGAGAAAATAATATTTTCTCCCAGATCCATTATATCCCTGTCCACTTGATGCCTTATTACAGGACTTTTGGATGGAAGGAAGGAGACATGCCCAATGCAGAGAAGTATTATAAAAACTGTATTAGCCTACCAATGTTTCCATCATTAACTGATGAAGAACAAGATTTTGTCATCAATACAATCTTGCAGTTTTATGATGCCATTTGACAAATTGGGTTTGGGAACAGTTCAATTTGGAACTGATTATGGGATTTCCAATTCATCTGGTCAAGTTTCTAAAGCAGAAGTTTCCAATATATTAAATTATTGCAGGCAAAATGATATAAACATTTTGGATACGGCTTCTGGCTATGGTAATGCCGAACAAGTGCTTGGAGAATTCGATCTGCTAGATTTTAAGGTGATTTCAAAATTTCTCCCGAATTCAAGTAATTTAGAATTTGACAGGCAATTAGAAAATACGCTTGAAAACCTTGGACTTCCACAAATCTATGGATATTTGGCGCATAGACCAGAACGATTAATTGATAATCGATGGGAATGGGAGGCTTTAAAAAATGCGAAGGAAGAGAAGAAGGTTGAAAAAATTGGTTTTTCCCTAAACTCTCCTAAGGAATTAGATAGATTACTTCAATTAAACTTGATTCCAGATCTTGTTCAAGTTCCTTATAATTATCTGGACAGAAGATTCGAAGGGCATTTGAAAGACTTAAAAAAAGAACAAATTGAAATCCATACAAGGTCTGTATTTCTCCAAGGATTATTTTTCACTGATTTTGACAAATTATCAAATCATTTTAATTCGGCAATACCTTTTTTAAAAAGCCTTAAAAAGTCACCTAAACTTTCAGGTCAATTACTTAATTTCGTTCTTTCAAAAGACTTCATAGATAAAGTGATAATTGGGACACAATCTTTAACCCAACTTCAAACAAATTTTGAGCAAGTGGTCAATTTAAAAGGTGAAAGCTTGCCACAACCTCCAAGTCTATCTGATTCAATTCTAATGCCCATGTTCTGGCCTTCCAATAAATAAGAATGGTAAAAAGTTTCAATTTAAAAAATAAAGTTGTTTTAATAACTGGAGGTTACGGGCACTTGGGAAAGGCTATAGTTGACTCCATATTATATCATGAAGCTAAAGTCTATGTTTTAGGGAGAGACAAGGCGAAGTTTATCCAATCATTTAACGAAAATCTTGAAAATCTCAGGTTTTCTTATTGTGATGTTTCAGACCTTGATTCTGTAAAAAGATCTTTTTCAAATATTTATCAAGGTGAATCTAGAATAGATGTCCTTATCAATAATGCGTTTTACATTAGAGGTCAGTCTCCAGAAGATATGAATGATGAAGATTTTCTTTATGGTTTGGAGGGTACATTAGGCTCGATTTTTAAATGTACTAGAGAAATTATTTCTTATTTCAAAGAACAGGGTTTCGGAAAGATTATTAATGTGTCATCTATGTATGGTGTAGTTGCACCTGATTTTAAGATTTATGATGAGTCCCCAGCTTATTTGAATCCTCCCCATTATGGTGCTGCCAAAGCTGGTGTAATTCAGCTAACTAAATATTATGCTTCCTTCTTAGGAAAATATAATATTCAGGTTAATGCAGTGACACCTGGTCCTTTTCCATCAGATCATGTTCAAAGAGATACGAATTTCATTAAAAAACTTTCAGAGAATACGCTTGTAAACAGAATTGGGACACCAGAGGATTTAGCAGGAGTGTTTGTATTTCTTTCTTCGGATGCAGCAGATTTTATTACAGGTCAAAATATAATTGTTGATGGAGGTTGGACAGTTCGATAATTATAAAGTAGGATTTGTCATTCAGGCCAGAATGCAATCTACTAGGCTTCCAGGGAAAGTTTTATTGTCCTTACCTTTCCCAAAAGGACCTTCATTATTAGGTAGAATTATTTCCCAATTAAGGGAGGTTTCTAAATCAAGTTCAATAATAGTCGCTACATCTACCAATGCTGAAAACGATATCCTTGAAAAATTCTGTCTAGAAGAAGGTATATTTTGTTATAGGGGACAAGAGGAAAATGTCCTTAGCAGGTTTGAGGCTGTTCAAAGAAAATTCCAATTTGATCATATTTTTAGGTTGACTTCGGATAATCCTTTTATTGATTTGCCTTCGCAAAAGAAAGTTTTTGATTGGCATATAAATCAGAATAATGATTATACATCTACTAAAAATCTTCCTTTAGGAATGAATTTTGAGGTTTTTAAAGGGGAATCTCTGATTGAATCATTATCTTTTGCTTCTTCCGATTTTGATCATGAGCATGTAACGCCAGCCTTAAAAAGAGAAACTCACTTTAAAACCCAATTTCTTGACATAGGTAATAAGTATGATGATATACGAGTTACGGTGGATTCACCAGCAGATTTTTTAACTGTAAATATTCTGTTTTCAATTTCGGATTCAATTGGATTACACGGTTTAGAATTGATAGATTTTGTAAGGGAAAATCATCCATGGATTTTGGAGGGTAATAAAGGTGTTTTTCAAAAAAATGGGACACTTAATTTTAGAGAAGAGCTTTTGGAAGCTAAATCAATTTTGGAAGAATTGTCTTTTCAGAACGCAGCTTCTCTGATATTAAAAAATCTATGAAGTACAAAATTCTTGTAAATCAAATTTTTTCGAATGGTAAATACTCTCTTGTTCCCATAAGAACTAGTGATAGATATGCCATTATGAAATGGCGAAATGAACAAATTTACCATCTGCGCCAGAATAGACCGTTGACAAAAAAGGATCAAGATGCCTATTTTGAAAATATAGTTTCACAACTTTTTGATCAGGAATATCCCAATCAGATTTTGTTTTCTTTTTTGGAGAATGAAAAGTGCATTGGTTATGGAGGACTAGTCCATATCAACTGGACAGATAAGAATGCAGAACTGTCCTTTATCATGGATACAGCTTTGGAGGATGATTTCTTTTCGTTTCACTGGCAAACCTATTTGGAGTTGATTGAAAAAGTTGCGTTTGAAGATGTAAAGTTTCATAAGGTTTACGTATATGCATTTGATTTAAGACCTCATTTATATCAAGCTCTTGAACAAGTTGGGTATTTTAAAGATGCTGTCTTAAAAGAGCATTGCTTTTATAATGGTAAGTTTATTGATGTGGTAATCCACTCGAAGTTGAATAATAATTTATGAGGATTGGCTTGTTAGCTAGTGGAGGTTTAGGTCTAAGTGTTGTAAAACATTTTCTTTCCAAATCTGGATTGACTTTTGTGATGACAGATAAAAAGTCTATTGAGATCATAGAATTAGCAAAGGAAAAAGGTGTTCCTTGCTTTGTCGGTAACCCTCGAAATGGGAGAAGTCAAGACTTTACAAAAGATAAAAAAATTGATGTTTTAATCTCTGTAAATTATCTTTTTCTAATCCAGAAAGACTTGATCAGATTACCTTCAAAGGTTGCATTTAATATCCATGGATCTCTACTTCCAAAATATAGAGGGAGGACTCCACATGTTTGGGCAATTATCAATAATGAAGTGGAAACAGGGATTACTGCTCATTTAATTGATAAGGGCTGTGATACAGGTGATATTATCGAACAAATCAAAATCCCTATTGGTAAAGGGGACACAGGCGCAGATATTCTTAAAAAGTATAGCGAAAATTACATCCCATTGGTCGAACGTGTAATGATAAAAATTGAAGATGGAGAATTGAATTTATCACCACAAGATGATTTGAAAGCCACATTTTTTGGAAAAAGGACCCCTGAGGATGGAAGAATAGATTGGAACTGGCAAAAGGAAAGAATTAGAAATTGGATTAGAGCCCAGGCATATCCCTATCCAGGGGCCTTCACTTTCTTGGGTTCAAATAAAATAATAATTGATGAAGTAGTCTTTGATGAAAGAGGTTATGAGGAAAATATGCCAAATGGCTTAATTCTTTCTAAAGAACCATTTTTGGTCAAATCACCTAATGGAGTCATAAAAATAAAAAAAATTAGAGATATAGATTTTCAAATCCAATCCGGAATAATACTAGAATAACAGACAATGAAAATAGATAATTTCGAAATAAATAAAGATTCAAGGGTATTTATAATTGCTGAATTATCAGCAAATCATAATGGTAGTTTGGATACTGCTATTGAAACAATAAAAGCAGCAAAAAGGGCTGGTGCTGATGCAATTAAGCTTCAGACTTATACGGCAGATACCTTGACAATAGATTGTGATAAGGATGACTTTATCATCAAATCTGGATCAATATGGGATGGTCAAACCTATTATAAACTTTATCAATCTGCCTATACCCCATGGGAATGGCATCATGAACTGTTCGATGTAGCTAAAAAAGAAGGGCTGGTCTGTTTCAGTTCTCCATTTGATAAAACAGCAGTGGACTTTCTTGAAAACCTGAATGCTCCTGCATACAAAATTGCTTCATTTGAGATCACGGATATTCCTTTGATTGAATATGTAGCCTCAAAAGGAAAACCGGTAATAATTTCAACAGGGATAGCGACTCAAGAAGATATTGAATTGGCTTTGGATGCTTGTTACCGAATGGGAAATAGGGATGTGGCTCTGTTGAAATGTACTTCAAGTTATCCAGCTCCGATTGAAGAAGCCAATATGGTTATGGTCAAAGATATGGCTGAACGATTTGGAGTAATAACTGGATTATCAGATCATACCATGGGCAGTACAGTTCCTATCGTGGCAACCTGTTTTGGAGCTAAAATCATTGAAAAGCATTTTATTCTAGATCGATCCATAGGTGGTCCAGACGCTTCCTTTTCCATGAATGAAGAAGAGTTTACTGCAATGGTTAAAGTAGTGCGAGAGGCAGAAAAAGCCACTGGTATTGTTAATTATAGTCTTACGGAAAAGCAGAAAAAAGGAAAAGATTTCTGTAGATCATTGTATGTGGTGAAAGATATAAAAGCTGGAGAGTTTTTTACAGAAGAGAATGTTAGGAGTATTAGGCCGGGATTTGGCTTGCATCCTAAGCATTTTAATGAAATCATAGGCAGAGAAGCTAAACATGATTATGAAAAAGGAGATAGATTTCAATGAAATAGTCTTTCGTGATAATGACAAAATTTTATTTTTCGAGAGAAGGAATAGAAAACTCACTTGGGACTTTTATAAGGAAATAACAATAAATATTGATCTAAATAGGGTTTTTTATAGGACCATTTCGGAGTACAAAGGTTCTGATTATTATATTGATTTAAAAGATTCGCAATATTTTAATCAAGGAGAGTTTTTTTGGAATGAATTTAGAAAATTGAATATTTATGATTTGACTTGTAGGTGTAGGGTATTACGAAACTTACCAATTATTAAATCTAGAGATTTAATTTTAAGAGCCTTTTCCTATTTTTTAGAATTTTTTAATAAGAATAAATTTGATTATTTAATTACGTATACATCAGATAGTTATATTACTGAATTAATTATTTATGTTGCAAAACTTTATAAGATTAAGGTATATGCAATTGGAGGGGCATTTATAGAGAATACGAAGAGAATAACTGAAAAGGGAGAAATTCAATTTATTTCAGAGAAACCTAAAGATTTTGTAGAAAAAATAAGAATAGGTTTACAGAATAAAATGAAAGTTGTTGGAAAGCCTAGTAAAAAAATAGTTGTATATAGGACTTTCAAGTACACATTTTCAATTTTATTTCGATATATATATCATTATATTATTTTACATAAGTTGTTTGGGAAATTAAATTACGATTATTTATTAGCAGGAAATCAGTTAGAAGAAACTGTCTTTAGTAAGTTATTTTTCTTTAAGTTTATAAAGATTAATCAAATAGACGATAGAACTTTAGGTGAAAGTATTTATATTCCACTACATTTCTATCCGGAGGCTACTGTAGATTATTGGTCTGATAGTCCGGAAAAATCCTTTTATTTAGAAAGCCTTTGTGAGATTTTAGCATATTTTAGAGAGAGAAATGTAAATGTGTATTTAAAAGAACATCCAGCTATATTTTTAAGACGTCCACTATATTTTTATAAGACTTTAATGAAATATTCAAATTGTAAAATCATTGCTCCTTTCGAAGAAACCGCTGAAATATTCAAAGTTTTCGATAAAGTTATTATTTGGACTGGAACCACTGGGCTAGAAGCGGCTATGAATAATGTTAACGTATATCTGTATTCTAAAAATTATTGGGATTTAGGTTTTTTTAAGCATTGGAAAAATTATACTGAAAAAAGTATTGTTTCTGACTCTGAGAAAGACTTGATTTTAAGAAATTTTTTAAATAGTTTAGTCGTAGTGGATGATAAATAAATTTTTTTTATTTCGAATTAGTACTTATTTATTAATAGGAGTTGAGTTATTTTTACTACCTACTTTAATTTTGAATATTGATAGTTATGCTATATTCGAATATGGTAAGTCAATTATGGGTTTCGTTCCTTTATTCGCATTGGGAATAAATTCAGGATATTTGCACCTTCTTTTGGTCAAAAAGAATGATTCAAAAGAGTCCTTAGTTGTTATTAATTTTGTTTTTCTTATATTATTTGGTTTAATAATTATTTTTTATACAAGCTCAGTTGGATTGTTTCTTGCTATTTTAAGCTCTGGTTTAGCTATGAGTCTTGAAAAAATTTATCAAGGTAGTGAAAGCTATTTCAAAGCAGTTTTATTTAAACCGTTTTTCTCTTTTTTTTCAGTATTTTTTTGGTTAATATTATATATTATTGATATAAAAATTTTTGATTCCAATATGGTTTATATTTTATTAGGTTGTATTTCCTTAGTATCACTTTTGTTTTATTCTTTTGGCATTAGACTAGATTTTGGAATGGTGAACCTTAAATCTCTTACAAATAACTTTAAGAATTTGATTAAACATGGTTTCTGGATAAATTTAAATACTTTTTGTTTATTTTCTGTAATATTTATAGACAGATCTTTTATTAAAAAATATTATTTTGAAATATTGCCTGAATATTCTTTTATTTTTAATATGAGTCAAATTGTAATTGTTGTTTTAACTACTTTTGCTTACACATATCAAGTCGATCTAGGAAAAAATTTAGAAAATATTACTAAACGTTATTTTTTTAATATTCTAGCTAAATCTTCTTTTCTTTTTATCTTAGGTATTACTTTTTCATTTTTATTTTTTAAAATTTATTCATCTTTTAATGATAATATTTATTTTGATGCTAAATTGTTCTTTCTCATTGTGATACCTTACAGTATATTTTTCATGTTTTCATCTATTTCAGCTCTGGCTCAGTACTTAGAAGTTCAAAGAAGAGTATCCGTCTTTTTTTTAATTTTAGTAATTTTAAATTTTTTATTATTTCAATATAAATCCTATATGAATATAGAAATAGGTTATGTTGAATGGCTTATCAAGTCATTTGCTGTGTTGATTGTTTTTTGTGTTTATCAGTTTTTAGTTATTTATCGAAATTGTTTTTCAGTTGTTTTATTTAAAAAATAGAGTAATTGTTTTAATAATATTACTTTTTCTGTAAAAATTATTTATTATATTATATATGATTTCAATAATTAAAGTCCATAATTTGGCATGGGTTGTAGTTTTGCTCTTTTATATAATGGCGCCATTCAATTATGTGTTAGATATTCAATTTAAATCCTTTAGTCTAATACTAATTTATTTTTTATTTTCAAATATCTTTTTTTGGATAGGTTTTTCCATTAATTCTATATCACCTTATTCTTCCTTCTCTGAATTTAAAAGAAAATATATTTATATTATATATTCATTTTCTTTTATGTATTTCATTTTATATTTATATAAAGTTTTTAGTTTAGGTGAATATTCTAATTTTTCCTTTAGTTTATTCGGATTTACTCAATTAAGATATGACCTTGTAAATTCAGATGAATATGAAAGTGGCTCTTTGTTATCAGGTGTATTTTCTACAATTTTCTCTGGTTTTCCTGGTTTAGCCATTATTTTTCTATACTACTTTTATACTGAGTTGAAACGTAAAGATAAGATTATACTATTTTCTATTTGGTTATTGGGTATTTTATATTCTTTAATTGGAGGTGGCAGAAATGGTGCCGTAATTTTAATTTTATGTTTTCTGTTTAGTTTTTACTCCTCTCGTGCTAAAATTTTGTATACTAAGAATTACAGATTTAATAAGTATAGAAAATTTTTGATTTTTTTTTCTATTATCTCATTTTTTGTTTTCAGTAAAATTTTTTTAGATAGAGCTGTCTACACTTCGGGTAATTTAGAAGCTTACATTAATTACTTAGAATCTACTTCTGAACATAATTTAAAAAATTATTCAAAGGTATTGCTTAACAATCGGTTGATATCACCATTTTATTTTCCTATTTTTATGTTTCATAATTATTTATCGCATTCCATATTTGAATTAATCGAAACTTTAAATTCTCATCCATTATCATTTCCTTTTTTTGGTGCTTATCAATTCCATTTTGTTACTTTATTTCTAAATAAGTTTGGTTTTAATTTTATTTCAATATCTCAAATTTCTAGTGAAATAGTAAATCCAGGTCGATATTTTACTCTTATCGGAGCAGTATATCTTGACTACGGCGTCTATGGTTTTGTGCCTTTTATTTCGTTTGTTTTTTTTATGCTAGGTCGATTGCAAAAGAAGTATATACTTAAGCCATCGATTTTCAACTCTACTTTTTATATATTTTCTTTAATATTTGTATTATTTTCACCTATTTTTAGTGTTTTGAATATTTCTAATTTTCAGCCATTAGTTTTTAATACTTTAATATTATATATTATTTCAAAATTTAAAATTTAGCTTGAAGGTCAGTATTATTACCGTTACCTATAATTCTGCAAAAACTTTGCAAGACACAATTAATAGTATTGCTTTGCAAGATTATACTAATTTAGAATATATTGTTGTTGATGGAGATTCTAAAGATAGTACAGTAGATATTCTTATAAAGAATCAGAGTATTATTAGTCAGTGGATTTCTGAACCAGATAATGGGCTTTATGATGCCATGAATAAAGGAATCATGATGGCTACAGGGGATATTATTGGAATTATCAATTCTGATGATTTTTATCATAGATCTGACTCGATATCCCAGATTGTCAACGCTTTCCAAAAATTTGGTACTCAATGTGTTTATGGAGATATACGTTTTGTGAATCCTGATAATCTAGAAAAGACTGTTCGTTATTACAGTTCTGGTCGCTTTGCTATCCATAAATTTAAAAGAGGATTAATTCCAGCACATCCTACTTTTTTTACTTATCGTGAAAACTTTAAAATGTATGGCTATTATAAAACTGATTATAAGATCGCAGCTGACTTTGAATTGATGGTACGCTTTCTTTACAAACATCAATTAAGTTATTATTACTTACCTCTTGATATTATGAAAATGAGAACTGGTGGTTTAAGTACTCGGTCTTTTAAAAGTACTTTTATCATTAATCAAGAAGATTTAAGGGCTTGTCGAGAAAATGGTATAAAAACCAATTATTTTTGGTTGTATTCTCGTTACTTTAAAAAATTATTGGAATTTTTTCCGAGCTTATTTTGAGAATCCTACTAACTTCCCTCTTATTTATTTTGGTTATGGAGCTTCCTGCACAGGTTATTCCAGCAGGGTTTCCTGTTTTAGAAGAATTAGAGCGAAGGAATCAATTAAGAGTTTCTGATACCATGGGAGGCTCTTTTTTGCTCCGGCCTTTTATTACAATAGATAGCATCTATCAGGTTATCGAAAATTTTGATTTACCTATCACTATCCAAAATTTGAATGTAAAAGCTCTCCCATTTGTAAATACAACACGCGCCCTCACTTGCAGGCCGTATGGATGGGCAGACTATGGCATGATTCCCAATCCTGGGTTACAGACTTATCTGTCAGGAGGGATTCAGGCCAACTATAAATTCATCAACTTTACTTTTAGGCCAGAATTAGTCTTAGCTCAGAATTCTGGTTTCTCTACTAGTTATGACGAAATGACTACATTTCAGCTTCAAGGTAGATATCGATTATGGAATGCTGGAGATAACCCTGAAAGATACGGAGATGGAGTTTATTTTCGACCTTGGTGGGGTCAATCAAAGTTGACTTTACAGTATGGAGCATTTGAAATAGGAGGAAGCACCGAAAATATCTGGTGGGGACCAGGCCAATTTAATGCCTTGACTTTTTCAAATAATTCCCAAGGCTTTCCTCATTGGACCATCAATACTACCAAACCGGCTAAAACTTTTTTGGGGAATATTGAGGTCCAAATGATAATGGGAAGACTTCAAAACTCAGGATTTGCTCCATCTCAGAATGATGAGTTAAATGACAGGTTTTTTATTCCATTTACAGGGGATTCAAGATATACGAATGCAATTACCTTTTCATGGAATCCTAAATGGGTAAAAGGATTTTATTTTGGATTTAGCAGGACTTTTCAGCAGTATAATGCAAATCGAGGCAATTCTTTTTATGATTGGTTTCCCATTTTTGAAGGTTTCCAAAAGAAAAACTTTTTTGATGATGGTAACTCAGTGGATTTTGATGCGAATGGTAAAGATCAAACGATTACCCTATTTGGACGTTTAGTCGTTCCTAAAACTAAGTCCGAATTATATTTTGAATATGGGCGAAGGGATCATGCCTTCAACTGGAGAGAGTTTATTCTAAACCCAGAACATGCACGTGCTTTTATTTTTGGTTTTAACCAGTTGTTTGAGGTTCCAGAATGGGGTAAAACCATTCAAATTAGATCAGAAGTCACCCATCAACAAGAATCTATTAATCGTACGATAAGATACCCTGGTATTTCTGGAGAATTTACATGGCATACACATGGGATAGCAAGGGGTTTTGTGAATTACGGACAATCTTTAGGAGTGGGAATTGGCACCGGTTCTAATCTACAGACCTTGGAAATTTCACTTGTCGATGGAATGGATAAGATGGGTTTACTTTTTGAGAGATTAGCCAATAATCAGGACTTTTATTATAAGGCCTTGCTTCAGTTCACAGAGAGAAAACCCTGGGTCGACCTCTCTCTAGGCTTCCTGTATGACAAACAATTCAACAACCTACTTCTTAGCTCCAAGCTTCAGTTTATCCATGCCCGAAACTACCAGTGGCAGCTGGATCCGGCAAGTACTTCTGATTTTCCGAAAGGGAAAAATCTTACCTCGGTGATGGGGCAGGTGTCGGCGATATATTTCTGGAATAAGAAGAAGGATTAGACGCTTCCTGTTTGTTGAGTAAATGTGTAATCGAGTAACTGGTTAATTGAGGGAAGAGTATTTGTTATTGGTTATTAGTTATTGGAATTGTCGACCTATTCCAAGTTTATCTGCTCTGAGGCTATGTTTTGTATCCTCACTATGTGGTTTAATAAATTTTTCTCGGTGATATCCTTTGCGGTCTTTGCGGCTTTGCGGTGAAAGAATGAAAGTCTCTCGCGGCGGCGCAGCGGTTTTGTTTCTCCCGCAAAGGAGCGAAGAGGCGAAGAAGGGATGTTTAATTTGCTCGCGGCGGCACTGCGGCGCGGCGTTTTTTTTATTTCTCGAAAAGGGTGGAAGAAAGAATATTTAAAGTTGAAAGTTTTGGACCTAATCAAACTATGTTTTCTATCCTCTCTATGTGGTTTAATAAAATTTTCTCTGTGATATCCTTAGCGGTCTTTGCGTCTCAGCGGTGAAAAATAATTTAAAGTTTAAAAATTAGCCCCATTTTCCAGTTTGATTGCCAAGCTCCGAAGGAGCGGGATTTCTTAGTAATTAGCAATTAAAACTAGTGTTTGTTTCAGCTCCAAAGGAGCGAGATAGAAGAAGTTTAAAGTGGAAAATTTAAAGTTTAAACGTTTTCCATGAATTAATTAATTTGTCCGAATTCAAGTATTAAACCACCCTAGCGGTGGTTTTTTTATGCTCAAAAATCTGGCAAGGAAGCAGCATATGGCATATTGATTCCACTTTTAGTCCCTATCAGGAGATGGATATACCCTGGGATTTAGTGTCTTCTTCCTCCTCAGCCTTTATCCGAATCAAAATCTTTCTCCAAAATCAACTACAAGTAAGATGGAAGAGATAGAATCCCAAGCTTGGATGTTTCCTATGTTGAAAAAGTCAAAATTAATGTCGGTATAGGTTTCAAAATTGATTTTTCCCCCAAAAAATACCCTGTACAGGAGAGCCTGTCCCGATAGCGAAGCCTATCAGGAACCGCGCGTTAAGAAACAGTCCTGTGGAGGACAAACCGTTACAAAACAGCCCTGTGGGCTGTTTTAGGTTTGGGCCAGACTGCAGGGAGGGACAGGGCCAGCTTGAAGGGCTGGATTTATTCGAAAAATTCCTTTTTCTTTATGGTAATCAATTCTTTAGTGAATTTAATGTATCCATCCGAGAAAATGCGTCTTTACTCTGTCTGATTTTTCACTAGTGACAGTTTGTAATTTTTCGGCAGGAGTTTTTCAATTTTTTGAATGTTGGTGTCCATGATATGGTCGAAGACG
>Ga0189275_100358_pt1 | contig 23248 bp, 30 predicted proteins | sample N19A6minimetaG_FD_130329 | JGI IMG/M metagenome (GOLD analysis project Ga0189275, IMG submission 130329) | Marine microbial communities from the Costa Rica Dome - N19 A6 mini metaG | ecosystem: Environmental > Aquatic > Marine > Oceanic > Photic zone | place: Costa Rica: the Eastern Pacific...
GATCTTGAGATCTGGCAGGACCCCCGTACCGGCGAGCCTGCTCTCGACCTGCCAAAGATCTTTGGCATCCACCTGCTTCTCGCTGGACTCGGCTGCTTCGGCTTCGGTGCTTTCCACCTCACTGGCGTCTTCGGGCCAGGCATGTGGATCTCTGACCCATATGCATTAACCGGTCATCTCGAGGCTGTTCAACCGTCTTGGGGACCCGAAGGTTTCAACCCCTTCAATCCCGGTGGAATCGTTGCCCACCACATTGCTGCTGGCATCGTCGGCATCATTGCTGGCATCTTCCATATCACCACTCGTCCGCCCGAGCGTCTCTACAAAGCGCTTCGGATGGGCAACATCGAAACCGTTCTGGCCAGCGCCATCGCAGCCGTGTTCTTCGCCGCCTTTATCGTGGCTGGAACCATGTGGTACGGCTCTGCTGCGACTCCCGTCGAACTGTTTGGCCCCACCCGTTACCAGTGGGATCAGAGCTACTTCAAGACTGAGATCAACCGTCGTGTACAAACCGCGATGGACGATGGAGCTACCCAGGAAGAAGCCTTCGAGGCCATCCCTGAGAAGCTCGCCTTCTACGACTACGTCGGCAACAGCCCTGCCAAGGGCGGTCTGTTCCGCGTGGGCCCGATGGTGAACGGTGATGGTCTGGCAACCGCTTGGGTTGGTCACATCGCATTCAGCGACAAAGAAGGTCGCAACCTCGAAGTCCGTCGCCTGCCGAACTTCTTCGAAAACTTCCCCGTCGTTCTGGAAGATGAGCAAGGCATCGTCCGTGCCGACATTCCTTACCGTCGTGCGGAAGCCAAGTTCTCCTTCGAACAACAGGGAGTGACCGCCAAGGTGTTCGGTGGAGCACTTGACGGCCAGACCTTCACTGACCCCGCCGACGTGAAGCGCCTTGCGCGCAAGGCTCAGCTGGGTGAAGCCTTCGACTTCGACCGTGAGACCTACAACTCTGACGGTACGTTCCGTAGCTCGCCACGCGGCTGGTTCACCTTTGGCCACGCCACCTTCGCGCTGCTGTTCTTCTTCGGCCACATCTGGCACGGTGCCCGCACCCTTTACCGCGACGTGTTCGCTGGTATTGATCCCGACCTCGGAGATCAGGTGGAGTTTGGCCTCTTCGCCAAGCTCGGTGACAAAACCACCCGTCGCCTGCCAGAGGGCTACGTTCCCCCCGCTGGAACTCCCCTCAACTGATCGCCCTCTAGGAACAACACGATGGAAAGCTTCGCTTACGTCCTCATCCTTACCCTTGCGATTGCCACCCTCTTCTTCGCAATCGCCTTCCGCGATCCGCCGAAAATCGGTAAGTGATTTGATCTCCCAAAACCCCGCCTAGGCGGGGTTTTTTCATGCTTTCCATCACCCACCGTCGCAAGCCGGTCTCGTCCGCGCGAGTGGATCACAGCAGTCTCACGTCAGCGACAGCCATCGACGCAGTCCTCAAATGAGACTGATGTCCACGAAACCCTTCTCAAGTCTCAAATCAGTGTCTACAGTTGGTGCAACTAATTGATTCCCTCGGGGATGCAGTGCCCCTCCTGCCAAAACACAGATAGTCGCGTTCTCGAATCCAGGGCAGCGGATGGTGGACGCAGCGTGAGACGACGGAGTGAATGCCTCAACTGTGAATTTCGCTTCACCACCTACGAACGGGTGGAGACCGTTCCGATCACGGTGATCAAACGCAACGGCAACCGTGAAATCTTCAGTCGCAGCAAGTTGCTGCACGGCTTGAATCGAGCTTGCGAGAAAACGGGCTTGGACACCTCTCGGCTCGAATCCCTCGTGGAAGAACTCGAACTGAAACTCCAGCAACGCACCGGCAAGGAAGTGAGCAGCACCGAGATCGGTGAATTCGTGCTGAGGGATCTCAAACAGATCAGCGAAGTGGCCTACATCCGGTTCGCATCCGTTTACCGCCAGTTCCGAGGCATTGACGACTTCGTCTCGACCCTGGAAACACTGAACGCCGATCAGGAACAGAACCATCTGGCCACTGTTCGTTGAATCGGTTCGCTGAACCAGTGCACTGAATCGGTTCGTTGAACCCGTGCATGCCATCGCTGCGCAAGAAGAGCTGTCGGTCGTATCTGTAAACTCACTAGTTCTCCGTGAAACGTCGGCGGGCGTTCCATGCGATTTTTTCGAACTACCCACCTGAGGTAGACCGCCAGCCCCCCATGTCTGCGACTCCGACAGAAGATCAGATCCAGGATCAGGTTCAGGACGCGAACGCCACAGAATCCTTTGCAGAAACCGCCGCCGCCGAACAGGCGTTTGAGGGTGAGGATCTGAGCATTCCTGAAGACGTCCCCACTGCGGATGATCCAACCAGCCGCGCCGCCAGCCGCAGCCTGGACGACGCCGGATTCACCCTGGATGAGTTCGCGGCTCTCCTCAGCAAGTACGACTACAACTTCAAGCCTGGCGACATCGTCAACGGCACGGTCTTCGCCCTGGAATCGAAGGGCGCCATGATCGACATCGGCGCCAAGACGGCTGCCTTCATGCCTCTGCAAGAGGTGTCGATCAACCGGGTCGAGGGTCTGAGCGACGTGCTCCAGCCCGGTGAGATCCGTGAGTTCTTCATCATGAGTGAGGAGAATGAAGATGGTCAGCTGGCGCTGTCGATCCGTCGGATCGAATACCAGCGGGCATGGGAGCGGGTTCGCCAGCTCCAGAAGGAAGACGCCACCATCTACTCCGAAGTGTTTGCCACCAACCGTGGTGGTGCCTTGGTGCGCGTGGAAGGTCTGCGGGGCTTCATCCCCGGATCCCACATCAGCACCCGCAAGCCGAAGGAAGAACTGGTTGCCGACTTCCTGCCTCTGAAGTTCCTCGAGGTAGACGAAGAGCGCAACCGCCTGGTGCTCAGCCACCGCCGCGCCCTGGTGGAGCGGAAGATGAATCGCCTGGAAGTGGGCGAAGTTGTGGTTGGTACCGTCCGCGGCATCAAGCCCTACGGCGCCTTCATCGACATCGGTGGTGTCAGCGGTCTGCTGCACATTTCCGAGATCAGCCACGAGCACATCGAGACCCCCCACTCGGTGCTGAACGTTAATGATCAGATGAAAGTGATGATCATCGATCTGGATGCCGAGCGCGGCCGGATTTCGTTGTCCACGAAGGCTCTCGAGCCCGAACCCGGCGACATGCTCACCGACCCCCAGAAGGTGTTCGAGAAGGCCGAGGAAATGGCTGCTCGCTACAAGCAGATGCTGATGGAGCAGGCCGAAGAAGGCGAAGATCCGATCAGCTCCATGATGATCTGAGCCTGATGGCCCAACTGCTGCTGAAGGGACATCCCATCGGCAATTTCCAAGGGGTGCTGTTCGATAAGGACGGCACCCTTTCCCATAGCGAGCCGCATCTGCTGGCCTTAGCAGACGCACGCATCAAGAAAGCCGTCAAGGTTGCTCAGGAACAAGCCCCTGCGCTGAACCCCTCTGAGCTGAGCCACACCTTGCGCAGAGCGTTTGGTGTTGATCAAGGAATGCTCGATCCCGGCGGAACCCTGGCGGTTGCCTCCAGGCAGGACAACATCGCCTCGACTGCAACGGTGTTCTGCCTGATGGGCTGCTCATGGCCCCAGGCTCTCTCCCTGGCCCACACCTGCTTCGACGCGGTTGACCAGGAGGGCCTGATCGACACCACCCCAAGCCCGTTGATCAACGGGGCTGGGCAACTGCTGCGGAACCTGCACCAGCAGGGCGTCACCGCAGCTGTGATCAGCAACGACACCCATTCCGGCATTGAAGACTTCCTGGCCCACCATCAGTTCGGCGCAGGCATTGCCGGAATCTGGAGTGCTGATGACCATCCGCGCAAACCCGATCCACAGGCCGTTCTGGAGCTCTGCAACAGGCTTGGACTGTCACCCCAACGGTGTGCGTTGGTTGGCGATGCGGAGACCGACCTCCAGATGGCCCTCGAGGCCGGTATCGGCGGCGTGATTGGCTTCACCGGTGGCTGGAAGCGTGCTCCGGAACTGCCGTCAGCCCAGCATCTGCTCCACAGCTGGACCGACCTCGCCCTCAGCACAGGCGCGTAAAGTCGCGCGATCTGGAGCGCCGAATGAGCCGTTACGTCTTTACGTCCGAGTCCGTCACCGAAGGGCATCCCGACAAGATCTGCGACCAGGTGAGCGACGCCGTTCTTGACGCTCTGCTGGCACAGGATCCCGCCAGCCGCGTGGCCTGCGAGACCGTTGTGAACACCGGCCTCTGCATGATCACCGGTGAGGTGACCTCCAAGGCGCAGGTGGATTTCATTCACCTGGTGCGCAACGTGATCAAGGAGATCGGTTACAGCGGCGCCCGGGCCGGTGGCTTCGATGCCAACAGCTGTGCGGTGCTTGTGGCCCTCGACCAACAGTCTCCCGACATCGCCCAGGGCGTAAACGAGGCCGACGACCACGCCGGTGATCCCCTGGATCTGGTGGGTGCCGGCGACCAGGGAATCATGTTCGGCTACGCCTGCAACGAGACGCCCGAGCTGATGCCATTGCCGATCAGCCTGGCCCACAGGCTGTCGCGCCGCCTGGCCGAAGTGCGCCACAACGGAACCCTGGGTTACCTGCTTCCCGATGGCAAAACCCAGGTGAGCGTCGTCTACGAAAACGACAAGCCCGTCTCGATCGACACGATCCTGATCTCCACCCAGCACACCGCTGAAGTGGACGGGATCAGTGATGAGCAGGGCATCCGCGAGCGCATCACCGAAGACCTCTGGACCCATGTGGTGGAGCCGGCGACCGCCGATCTGGCCCTCAAGCCCTCCCGTGAGGCCACCAAGTATCTGGTGAACCCCACCGGCAAGTTCGTGGTGGGCGGCCCTCAGGGCGATGCCGGTCTCACCGGCCGCAAGATCATCGTGGACACCTACGGCGGCTATGCCCGCCACGGCGGTGGTGCTTTCTCCGGCAAGGACCCCACCAAAGTGGACCGTTCGGCCGCCTACGCCGCGCGCTACGTGGCCAAGTGCCTTGTGGCCGCGGGGCTCGCCGAACGGGCCGAAGTGCAGTTGAGCTACGCCATCGGCGTGGCCAAGCCCGTGTCGATCCTGGTGGAATCCTTCGGCACCAGCGCACTGGCCAACGATGCCCTCACCGCCTTGGTGCAGGAACACTTCGATCTGCGCCCCGGCGCCATCATCGAGACCTTCGGTTTGCGCAACCTTCCCCAGCAACGGGGCGGCCGTTTCTATCAGGACACTGCGGCTTACGGCCATTTCGGGCGCAACGACCTCAACGCCCCCTGGGAAGACGTGACAGCGAAAAGCCAGGAGCTGAAGCAGGTCGCCGCGGCCTGAAGCCATGACGGATTCACCGCTGGTGCTCGGAATCGATCTGGGCACCAGCGGAATCCGCACAACCGTTGTTGCCGCTAACGGCGCGGTTCTCGACAGCCGATCCCAGGCCTACGGCGGAGACTTCGCCAACCCCCACAGCTGGCGCGAAGGCTGTGGAAATCTGATCAGGGCAATCCCAGCCCAGCTGCGATCCCAGCTGCAAGCACTCGCCGTGGATGGCACCTCCGGCACGCTGCTGGCCTGTGATCACGATGGTTCCCCACTGGGGGAAGCACTGGCCTATTCCCAGAGCTGCCCTGAGCTGCAGTCAGCCCTGCAGCCTTTGGTGGATCCCGGTAGTCCAGCCGCCAGCTGCAGCGGCAGCCTGGCCCGGGCCTTGCGGCTCCTCAACTGCCATGGCGAGGCGATCCTGCTGCGGCATCAGGCCGACTGGATCAGCGGATGGCTGCTGAACGATTGGCGCTGGGGAGAAGAAGGCAACAACCTGCGTCTGGGTTGGGATCTGATCACCAACAGCTGGCCAGCCCGTTTTGCCGAACAGTCCTGGCGGCAGGCACTGCCTGAAATCCGTCCCAGCGGCAGCATTCTCGGGACGATCGCACCGGAGCAGGCGAAGGCCTTGGGCCTGGAGAACGATCTGATCGTCGTTGCCGGCACAACGGATTCCAATGCCGCAGTTCTCGCCGCCGATCCCGGTCCCGGAGATGGGATCACCGTGCTGGGAACCACCCTGGTGATGAAGTGCTTCACCGAGACGCCCCTGCACGCCCCGGGCGTCACCAGCCATCGCGTGGGCGGACGATGGCTCTGTGGAGGCGCCTCCAATGCAGGGGCCGGTGTGCTGCGGCGTTTTTACAGCGACGACCAACTCAGCGAACTGAGCCGCCAGATCAACCCGAACACCGACAGCGGACTCCGCCTGCGGCCGCTTCCCGCCCCGGGGGAACGTTTCCCTGTTGATGATCCAGAGATGCTGCCGGTGCTTGAACCACGGCCGGTGAGCGATGCCCTGTATCTGCATGGACTGCTGGAAGGTCTCGCCGAGATCGAAGCGCAGGGTTGGCAGCGCCTGAACGAGCTGGGTGCTGCTGCACCCAGGCGGATCATCAGCATCGGTGGTGGAGCGCGCAATCCCCAATGGCGACGGCTGCGGGAACGCCGCCTCGGCTGCGCCGTAACGAGTTGCCAAACTCCCCCTGCTGCAGGGGTAGCGCGACTGGCCCAACAGGCCCTGGTCGGGTGAGAATTCCGGCATCACGCCCCACCCCCATGCCCACCAAGCTCCGCGATGGTCTGGCCATCGGCCTTTTCGTCGTTCTGGCCGGGTACGTGGGCTTCAGCGGCATTCGCCTCGGCCTTTTGTTGATCGAGCGCTTCGCTTGAGCCGATCACTGCAAAGATTGCACTCACCTGTTTGATCCCAATGCCTGCAGACCCCCTCACTGATGCCGTCAGCACACGGATCTGCAAACACATGAATGACGACCATGCCGAAGCGGTGCTCGCCTATGCCAAGCACTACGGCGGCGTCAGCAATCCCGCTGCAGCGCGCATGGTGTCTGTGAAAGCAGAAACCATGGAACTGGAGGTGGATGGCGCCAGCATCAGCATTGCCTTTGATCACACCCTCACCGACAGCGAAGACGCTCACCGCACCTTGGTGGCCATGCTGCGGGCGATGCCCAAAGAAGGCGCCTGATCTCGGAGCGATTCAGCCCAACAGTGGAACGCTCGTTGCAGCGACCGACCTGCTGTGCATCGCGCACTCCTGGCATTTGCCCAAACCCTTCTGATCGAGCCCCGCTGCCCGATCTGCGATGGACCTTGGGACAGTCCGCTGCCGCCGACGGCTCCCTGCACCACCTGCCTCGATGCCCTTGCTCTCCCTTGTCAGGGGCTCAAGGGCTTGCTGCCCTTGCCGTGGTGCGCTCTCGGGCCTTAGGCAGGCAATTTGCGCCAGCTGCTGCTGAAGCTGCGTCAACCGCGCCAAGGCAAAGCGCTTGCGGCCTTGGTTCAGCTGCTGTCTGAGCGCTTCACCCTGCCTACAACAGCCGTGCTGGTGCCGATTCCAAGCTGGAAGCGGCAACGATCCAACCCCCTGCCGCAGCGCATTGCCCTGGGATTGGGCCGGCCGACGGCAGAGCTACTGCACCGCACCCGTGCCGGGTTGAGCCAACACCATCTGAACAGACGCCAACGCCAAACCAACCTGATCGGGGCGTTCCGGGCCTTCCCCATGGACAAACAAGGAGCCCACAGCTCGGTCTGGCTCGTGGATGACATCCTCACGACCGGGTCCACCGCATTGGCTGCCCGTCAGGCCCTTGAAGCTGCTGACCACCACGTGGCTGGATTGATCTGCCTGGGACGAACCCCCGCAAAGGAGCGCAGGCGGTGATTTAAGATTCCGGAGTCGCTTCGGCGGCGCGCCGGGATAGCTCAGTTGGTAGAGCAGGCGACTGAAAATCGCCGTGTCCCCAGTTCAAATCTGGGTCCTGGCATCACATTGATGCCAAAACTGCCGTGTCATTCATCTCCCCAGATGCAGGCACAGATCGCGTTTTCGACAACGCAGACAGCTTTGCCATGGTGTTTGACCGCACCTGGAAGCAACTGCGAAGCAGCAACAAGGCTGAACTCAGCCAGGAAGAGCACCTCGAAGCCGTGCTCGAGGCGATGGCTGATCACCCCTTCCTGATCAGTTCCCCAGACATGGCACGCCAGGTGGCTGCCTTCCGGATCAGGTTGCTGGAACTGGCCTGATCAGGCGGAGAGCAGATCGATCTGGGGATCATCCACATATTCCGTGTCATCGCTGTGGGTCTCATCACTGAAGGCCTCATCCTCGACTCGGTCGTCATCCATCTCCATTCCAGGAGCTTCTGGGCTGTCGTGATCGTGCTCTGCTGACGCTTCTTCGGCGTGGGAATCAGGGTGAAGCTCCACCACCTCGCCTGGGCTTAGACGATCCCGAAGCATCCGCACCTTCTCTTCGCTGGCCAGGAGCAATTCGCCGGCGTCATCGCTGACCGCGGCGATTTCCGCATCCTCCTGTTGCTGGCCCTCAACAGCGGCCAACCGCGTCTCCAGCTCCATCAAGCGATCCGCCAGCGTTTCCACCACTTCACTGAGGCTGAGAAGGTGGGTGCATAGCTGTTGCTCGAACGCGGTGCGCGGGGAGGTGGTGGTCACCGGGCTGGCCTCGTGTTGAGAAATTTCGCTGATGGTATCGATGCTGAGCTTCGTGTCCACGGCCCTGGGAAAAGCCACGACTGGCCTAAATTCCCCAGGGCTTTCGAGCGGTTGAAGAGATGTCCAGGCTGAAGACGGGGCTGAAGATCAGCGCCTGGATCGCCATCTTCATTGTTGCCGTCGTTTATCTGCAGCGATACGGCATCGCACCGCTGCAAAGCGCCGTGAATGACATGGGCATCTGGGCCCCGCTCGGCCTGTTCCTGCTGCGGGGGGTGAGCATCATCCTGCCGGCGCTGCCCAGTTCGGTGTATTCCCTTCTGGCCGGCTCGCTGCTTGGCTTCAAAGCGGGCTACCTCACGATCATCCTTTCGGACCTGGTGTTCTGCAGCGCGGCCTTCTTCATTGCCCGCCGCTGGGGACGCGGACCGGTGAGCCGTCTGGTGGGGGCCAGCGCGATGAAACGCATCGATGGCTTCAGCAAGAACCAGCTGGAGGGCAACTTCTTCTTGATGACAGGCCTGCTGATGACCGGGCTGTTTGATTTCCTCAGCTATGCGATCGGGATCAGCCGCACCCACTGGCGTCTATTCGCTCCGGCACTGCTGATCAGCGTGCTGATTAGCGATTCGATCCTCGTGGCTGTTGGAGCTGGTGCCGCTCAAGGCGCCAGCCTCACCCTGGGCTTGGCTCTGCTGGCCATGTTTGCTCTGGCCACCATCACCGGTGTGCTGAAAAAGAAATCCTCAGAGGCGCCATCCAACACCCACTCCTGACAGGAGCCCTGGGGGATGACAGCCGATCCATGTCGATTCCCACGAACCGCTGACTGGGTCGAGGAAATTCCTGGACACTGGTTACATTCGAGTTGATGGGCGTTTCTCGATGAGCGCACTGGCAGATCCGAGAATTGCCACCCTGCAGAACCAGGCCGGCAGCAGCGGTGAGCTGGATCTACCGGTGGGGGACGGTTGTTTTCGGATAAATCTCCGTGATGAAAACATCGCGCTCTGGCAGGAGACATTTGATCAACACACCACGGCGGCCAACCTTCTGCTGGCTTGCGAAGAAAGCAATGGAGACCTCAAGGACACTCGCCTGACCTGGGTGGTGGGATCTGCCATCCGTACAGCGACGGCCTCAAGCCCAGACGCCGTCGGCTGGCTGTTAACGCAGTTGGGTGTACCAACTGAACTTACGGAAGCAGCCATCAGCCGTTGTCCTGGCCTGGGGGACGACCTGGTTTGGGCTTTTTACCTGGAACGCCACGGGTGGCTAATCGCAACACCGGTGGCCAGCATTAACACTTGAACCTTCAAAACACCGACTTCAAGACCCTGGTGCAGACCGCCCAGGTTCAAGGGCTGAGCCTCAACCAAGATTTGCCGCATGCCACGCGCAGCATTCTTGAGCGTGCTGATCAAGCCCAACGCCAGCTCACGAGTGAGGAGCTGACGACGATCTGCCAGGCCTCCGGCATTGATCAGTCTCTCCCCGGCAGCCTGATCCAACAATCGGATCAGCTGGTGAACCAGGCACGGGCACAGCTGCTTGCAACCCAACCGCATCTGGTGCAACTGGGCGGAGCTCTTCACCCGCAGGACAGGGCAGAGGCCTGCTGGCGGGACTGCTGGAACTTTCTACGCGTGGTCATCTACGCGGTGGCCTGCAACCAGAGCTGCTTTACAAACCCGAGCGGCATGGCCGCCCTGAGAGAGCTGTACAGACGAATGAACGTGCCCATCGAGGGGATGAACATCGCCCTCATTCAGCTCAAAAAGCATGCGCTGGAAGGGGTCTCGCGATCGAACGACCGACAGCTGATCAGCGACTGCTTCCAACACCTGAGCGATCAGCTCAACAAAACTGCAGTTAAGAGCTGATAAGCGGCCGGCCTGAAAACAGTTTCTTCAAGGGAAGATTTCCGGCAAGTATTTCTACTCACGGCGCACGCCATGGCCATCCCGCTCCTTGGGTACCCGCTCAGCACGCAGAACGGTCGGGTGAGCAATCTCGCCGGAGACAACAGCACCGTTCAGAGCCAGCTCTATCCCTCCTCTGCTGCAGGTGACGACACCAGCCGCAGCGACATGGATGCCGTGATCGAACAGGCCTACAGCCAGGTCTTCTTCCATGCGATGCGCAGTGATCGCGAACCATTCCTGGAATCACAACTCCGCAGCGGCAACATCACGGTGCGGGATTTCATCCGAGGCCTGCTGCTCTCGGAACGCTTCCAGCAGGGCTACTACCAGTGCAGCTCCAACTACCGGATGGTGGATCAGGTGGTGGGACGGGTGCTCGGCCGCCCGACCCATGGCGACGCCGAACGCCGCGCCTGGTCGATCGTGATCGGCGAAAAGGGCTTCACAGCCTTTGTCGACGCAGTGCTCGACAGCCCTGAATACATGGAAAGCTTCGGCTACGACCTGGTTCCTCAGCAACGCTCGCGGGTGTTGCCGGGTCGATCCCTGGGCGAGACCCCGATTTACCAGCAATTCCCGCGCTACGGGGCCGACTGGCGCGATGCCTTGCAGGATCGAGCTCCCAGCGACCAGGCCGCTCAGATGCAGCAGCTGGAGATGTCGTCGGCCTGGGTCAATGGCCAACCTCCTGCCTTCGCCCTCAAGCTCTGGCTGGGCCTGGCGGTTGTCGGCGGATTCGAGCTGGGCCGTGTGGTCCTTACCATCGCCTTCTCGATGCTTCGCAGCTGACTTCCTTGACGGCGCTTTCCAACCCCCTGAACCTGGACACCTGGCAGCCGCCGGAACAGACCCTGGCCTCAGGGTCACTGGATGGCGCGGTTGATGCTCGGGGGGCCGATTGGAGGGGAGTGACTATTGAAAAGGGCGACCTGCGTGGCGCCAATCTCTGTCGAGCCGATCTCAGGGGCGCCGACCTCTCCAGCTGTCAGCTGGAGGGAGCCGACCTGCGGCTGGCGCGCTACGACGACAGCACCCGTGTTCCGGAGGGCTTTGATCTGCTCAGCAGCGGAGCCGTCGGCCCCAAAGCAAGGCTGAGTGGTGTGTTCTTGAACAGCACCGACCTGCGGGGCATGGATCTGCGCGGTGCCGTGCTGATGGGGGCCTATCTCAGCGGAGCTGACCTGAGTGGTGCCCTGCTCGACAATGTTCGTCTGGTGGGATCGGATCTTCGTCACGCGATCCTGCGGGGTGCCATGTGCCGGGGAACCCGCTTTGGCACGTGCCAGCTGGACTTCGCCGATTTTCGCGGCGCCGACCTCTCCGAAGCAGGGCTGGAAAGCGCGGAATCGATCAAAGGAGCCGATTTCTCCCTCACCACAGGGCTCAGTGGGCAGCGTGATGCGCTCTTGGCCCGCCCCTTCGAAGAACTCGACTGCTGGAATCCCCTGACGCGGAGCACCACACGCGACAGCCTCGAATCCCTGTCCTGAAGCGGATTACGCCGATCCACCACCCGAATACCGGGGGCCGAATCGTCATGTCACGCAACATTCGGACACATTTGATTGAGCTTTATAAAGAACCCGCTCCAGGCCACCACTTCTGAATGACCATGGCGTGACGCACACGTCATGTTGTCCATGCCCTTCGGTCCTGCCTCTCTGCTCGGGGTCGAGCGTTTCTCGCAAGAGAGCGAAGCTCCTCTGGAACTCATCCCTGGTGATGACGACGCCAAGAAGGAACAAATCATCCGCGCCGTTTACAAGCAGGTGCTGGGCAATGCCTATGTGATGGAGAGCGAGCGTCAGCTCGTGGCTGAGTCCCAGTTCAAGCTGGGCGAAATCAGCGTGAGAGAGCTGGTGCGCCGCATCGCCAAGAGCGAGCTGTACCGCGATCGCTTCTTCGACGCCTGCTCCCGATACCGCTACATCGAGCTGGCCTTCCGTCACCTGCTGGGACGCGCCCCCGTGGACTTCGATGAGATGCGTGCTCACGCCGAACGGCTCGACAGCCACGGCTACGAAGCCGACATCGACAGCTTCATCGACAGCGCCGACTACCAGGACACCTACGGCGAGTGGACTGTTCCATTCCAGCGGGGCTGGAAGACCGAATCCTGCACCACCCTGCAGGAGTTCACCTGGAGCTTCCAGCTGCTTCGTGGCAACAGCAGCAGCAGCCTGAAAGGCGATCTTTCCGGGATCAGCAGCAAGCTCGGCGGTAACGCATACCAGAACCGCCCGATGGCGGTGGTGCCCCCCTCCTCCACAGAAGCCACCGGCTGGAGCTTCCGTCCCTCCAAAAACCTGCAGGATGCCCCCACCCGCCATGGCGTGGGTGCCGGCGAACAAGGCAAGACCTACCGGGTGGAAGTCACTGGTTACAGCGCCAACAACGTGCGCCGGATCTCCCGCTACACCCGCTCCAACCGGGTGTACTTCGTGCCCTTCGACAAGCTCTCCGAGCAGTTCAAGCGCATCCATGCCGAAGGCGGCAAGATCGCCAGCATCACGCCTGTGAACTGAGTTCCTTGATCGATCAGCAGGGCGGCTGCCCGGGAGTTCGCGCATGACCCCGCATCTCCGCCTCTGATTCGAACTCACTCCGCAACACCTTTTCTCCCCTCACCCGCCTCCCACCATGTCTGCCTCACAAGGCTTCGGCGCCGCCTCCCTCAACGATGCTCCCGTCTCCTTCAGCCGGACCCGCAACGCATCCGCAAAAGCAGCCCTGAGCAACGGCGAATTCCTCCGCCAATCCTGCGCTTCAATGAAGATCGCCATCGGGCCCCGCAATCATGAGGATTGCCCCCATGGCGTCACCGCCCAGCGCTACGCACCGGACGACTCCGCCGCCCTGGCCACAGCCATCAGTGCTGCGTACCGCCAGGTGTATGGCAACGCCCACGTGATGGACAACGAGCGTTCCGCTGAGCTGGAAGCCCGTTACGGCAATGGCGAGCTCACCACCCGCGATTTCGTTCGCGGCCTGGCCAAAACCTCCTTCTACAAAGCCCGCTTTTTCGAGGGTGTAGCCCCTCAGCGCGGCATCGAACTGAACCTGAAGCACCTGCTGGGCCGTCCTCCCGTGGATCAGGCCGAGATGTCGGCGCACATTTCACTGCTGGCGAGCGGTGGCCACGAGGCCGTGATCGATTTCATCGTCGATGGCGCTGAATACGCCGAAGTGTTTGGTGACGACGTGGTGCCTTACACCCGCTCCTTCACGTCCGCTGCTGGCATCCCCAACAACAGCTTCGCCCGCATGGCGACGCTCGAGCGAGGCTTCGCCATCAGCGACAGCGCCATCGGCAGCAGCAGCCAGCTTGCCAATGGCTTGGCACGCAACACCACGGCCTACATCCAGCTACCCTCTGGAGCCAGCTTCACCGGCGGCGCGCAACCCAGCGGCATGGGCAGCAATGCGCAATTCGCTGCCAAGAAGCGCACCAGCAGCGATGGTGGAGATTCCACCCCGATCCGCAACGACGCCTACGTCGGTTTTGGCCTGGGACAGCGGGAGCAGGAAGTGTTCCAACGCTGCCCAGGTGACAGCGCCGATCAGATCAATGGTCTGATTCGTGCCACCTACCGCCAGGTGATGGGCAACCCCCACCTGATGGAGTCGGAGCGTGCAATGGCCGCTGAAAGCCGTTATGCAGAGGGCTATCTCAGCACAAGAGAACTGGTGCGAGCGATCGCGCTCTCCCCTGAGTACAGCCGCCGTTTCTTCGAAACCAACGCCCCGTACCGCTTCGTTGAGCTCAACTTCAAGCACTTCCTGGGCCGGGCACCCAAGTCTCAGGCCGAACTGAGTGAGCACATCCAGATCCTGGCCAACGACGGCTACGAGGCAGAGATCAACAGCTACCTCGACAGCGCCGAATACCAGAACACCTTTGGTGAAGACACGGTGCCTTACATGCGCATCCTCACCGAAGAAGGACGGGCACAGGTGGCCTTCAACCGTCACCTCTCGCTGGCTGAAGGTTTCGCAGCCAGCGATGCCGTGCTCAACAGCGCATCCCTGGTGACCTCCATGGCCACCAACTCCGTCCCCAGTGGCTGGAGAACCACCACGAGCCGGACCAACCGGAATGGCGCAGTGGCTGGATCTCCCTCTGCAACCACGAAGCGCTTCCGCATCGTGGTTCAGGCTCAGCCCCGCGGCGGACGCCAGCGCACGCCGAATGCGAGCTACCTCGTCTCCGGCAAGGACATGAGCAGCCAGATGAAGTACATCCACGCCCGCGGCGGCCGGATCGTCTCCATCACCGAAGTGATGTGATCGCGCGGGTCATCGCGACCCGCTTCACACCACCACCCTCCCTCAAGGGGCCCCATCACCCTCACTTCGATGCCGGCCCCTTTCGACGCACCTCCCCCTCAACCCATGACCACTGCCACCCTGGCCACACCCGCCAACCAAGATCGCAGCCACGCTGAAGACATCATCCGTGCCGTGTACCGGCAGGTCTTCGGGAACCGGCACCTGATGGAGCTGGACGTTCAGCCCTCCATCGAAGCTCTCTTCATCAACGGCGACCTCACTGTTCAGGGTCTGGTCACAGCACTGGCTCAGTCGGAGAGCTACCGGCGGCTGTTCCTTGAGACGAACAACCCTTATCGCTTCGTTGAACTGAACTTCAAGCACCTGCTGGGTCGTCCTCCCCGGGATCAGGCTGAAATCAGTGAGCACGTGCGTCGCCTGGCCGACGAAGGTTTCGAAGCCGAAATCGCCAGCTACACCTACAGCGACGAGTATCTGAACAACTTCGGGATCGACTCGGTTCCCTACGCCCGTACCCAAACGAGCGTCGACGGCGAAAGCACCGTGGCCTACCAGCGCAACCAGGCCATGGATCCTGGCTTCGCTGGCTTCGATGCCGATCAAGGCTCTGTGCTGCAGGTGAGCCTGGCCTCCAACTCGAACCCCACGGCAGCGGGCACCAGAAAAGTGGTTGGCGGCGGCAACCGCTTCACCATCCTCTGGACCTCCCGCGTTCAGCTTGGTGCCGTGCGTCGCTCTGCCCAGCGCTCGGTGGTGAGCTACGCCTCCCTGTCCCGCACCATTCAGAGCATCCATGCTCAGGGTGGAAACATTCTTTCTATTGCGAACGCTTAATCCTTGTGCTGATCCGGCCCTTGCGGCCGGATCAGTCCGTCATGATTGGTACCTGAAACGTCTGGACCCAATCGGTGAATCCAGGGAGATTTCATCTCCTGAAACCGCCAGCTTTTGAATCATGCCCATCCTTCGTCAACCCACCAACAGCCAGCCGGGATCGAATCAGGGCTTTCAGTCTTCTGTGTCCTCCGTTCCTGTTGCCATGTCGATGATGATCGACTCCATGGTGAACATGGTGCAGAACAGCCGTCCTGATCTGAAGGCTGAGACCGACTCCAGCACCAAATGAACATCGAGCAATTTGTTGCTCAAAGCGAGGGAACATGGCGATCAATGCGATCCGGCCACTCCCTCGCTTTTCAGCAATTTGAAGAAGTCCTCAGTGAAGTTCACATATCACGAATTGACGCTTCCGATAAAGAAATTAACAACCTGATTCAATCGTCGAGCCTGGGTGAAGGATCAGAGGTCTCGGCACCGTTTCGAATGACCTGGGCTGCCGAAAGCGATTGGGAACCTGATGATCCCGATGAGGTCTCATCAGGTTCATGCCTGATTGTGCCCATTCCAAGCGATGACAGCAAAGGGGTTCTGCTTCGGAGTGTTGGCTATGCAGAAGCAGCACCAGCGGAATCCAGCTACAGCTTTCTCAGCGACGGAACATTTCTGCTCACCACGCAATACGAGCAATCCATCGCCGAAGAACGCATCTGGTTTGTCTCGGAGCATGTTCGCTGCCGCTCTTCGGTGCTCCGCACATCGGCTGGATCAGGTGTGTTGCAAACGTCCTTTGCTTCTGAAGTGCGGCGCCTGAGCAGCTGATCCCACGCCAATGTCAGACAACAACGAGGCTGTGCTCCTCTTCGCCAAGACTCTCGCAGGGCACTACAGCAATCTCCAACAATCTCAGGAGAACCCCAAGGATTTCGCTCACATCAATATCTTTTTTCGCCCGCTCCCCTGGGATGTTCTTAAAGCGCCTGGGTTTTATTCAGAGCAAAGTTATGACCACGATCCTTGGCGGCCCTACCGTCAAGGCATTCATCGTTTGCTTCCGGCCGAGGGTGAGACGTTCATCGTTGAAAACTACGGATTTGCTGATCCCATCCGGCTGGCTGGTGCAGGCCAACGGCCTGAACTCCTCAACAGCCTCAAGCCTGAGTCTCTGAAGCCACGTTGTGGCTGTGGGATGCACTTTCGCGAGGTTGAATCCGGTCGATACCTGGGTGAAGTGGAACCTGGCAAGAACTGCATGGTTCCCCGGGATGGCCGGCTGACGTATTTGGTCAGCGAAGTGGATGTCAACGCAACAGACTGGATCAGTCGCGATCGAGGCTTTGACCCCGACACGGATGAGCAGCGCTGGGGCTCCGAACACGGGCCGCTGCGATTCAAACGTGTGGCTCACCTCGGGAACGAGCTGGACCAAAACTGGCTCCAGTGGTGAGCAACCTCCTCGTCTGAGCGGCTAGACGATGTCTGCAATTGAGGCCGAGAAACAACTGAAAACCTGGATCCGATCGCAGCATCTGATTTGCGAAGGAACCGATTTCATCTTTGAAACGGTGGATCAAACCCACCTCGAAAAATTCGAGCGTTGCATTGAAGCCATCGGTGGACGGGTGCGAAAAATTGCAGCTGCCGGCAACTGGCCGATGGGCCCAAGGCGCACCTTCAAAATCCTGCGTGCTACAGCAGCAGTTCCCAGACCCGGTGGTGAGTCACTGGTGACCTATTGGGCCAAACGCGGCACCACACGCACCCGCTACGCGGAGATCAGCTGAAGCGATCAATCATCAAACCAGCCGAACCAGGTGGGTTTGCTGAAGTCAGACACCTGACTCCAACTCCGCAACAGCGTGAGCGAATCAATGGCAAAACCCTGGGCTTGGGCCAAGCCAATCACCTCATCCTGGTTCCGTGCTGATTTCACCTGGTCCTTGAGATCAGGCCGTGTTTTGACCAGCTGGATGAACGACGCCAAAGCCGCATCTTTCTCTGCATCCGTCAGGCTGGGTGCCGGGGCGCTAGCCGGCTGGGCAACGGACTGATCCCGGGTCACCGAAAAATCTGCAGGGCCAAGCATTCCCTCGGATTCAGCACCATCCATCAACAGCGCACGCCAGCGGGACAATTGACGAAATGCCCAGCTCCAATGGGCTGGATCGGCCCGGTGAACAGAGGCCAGATCGCCATCGGAGGTCTGCAACCAATCCATGGCCAGATATCTCCCCCAATCCGCCAAGGTGATCGAGTAGCCACGGATGTTGGCGTAGGCAACAATGTCGTAATGGGAGCCGAGCGTCTTGATCCCCGTGGCTAGCCCGTGATCATCCGCAATCGCCTGGACGAAACGCTCAAGTTCAGAGTTAGCCATCATCAACACTCCTGAATCCAGAGGGCAAAATTAACCTTTTCACAGATCATCTGCAGTACCAAAGGACCACCAGGGCACTGAAGAATTCGCCAGGGCACCTTTGATTCTGTTACCCCCGAATCCACCAGAATCTTGGGGGGACGCGTTGCCTGCTCAAGCGGGATAAGTGAGGCAGCCAAAGGGCTTTCGACCTGCTTCAACAATGCATTGAGATCATCAAGCGAGGCAATTTGATTCAACGCCGATCCGGATTGATGCAATTCAACAAATCGACGAATTTCTTGAGCTGCGCTTTCGGCAACGGCCATTCGGCTTAAGCTTTGGCTGGACGGGATCATAAGCCAAATGAACCATCCTCAGGTTTTTCAAATTCTTGATCGGCAATGAGCGAACGCTTCGACACTCTTTTCGCTGGAATGAGTGAAGAGACGGCGATGGAAACGTTGCTCAAGCCGCCCGCCGAGCTCAAGAATCCTGGCCTTAAATATCTCGCCGCAACCCGTCTTGGCGCCTGCCAATCCCCCGAGTCCCTTCAAAGACTCCTGGCAGCCGGAGCCAACGATTCCGACGACCTCTACGAACGCATCACCCGGCGCAAGGCCCTCGAAGCCCTGGGCCGACGCAAAGACCGCTCGGCGCTTCCTGTTCTTCTTGCTGCCCTACAGGCCGATGACGAACCCACCGTCGTCAATGCCGCTGATGCCATCGCCCGGCTGAGTACCTCTCTAAATAAGGAGGAGCAAACGGCACTGCTGCAAGCGCTTCAGGGCCCCGACAACCAACGCCGGGCGGTGCTTCAGGCCTTCTGCCGCTTGGGCATGAACGATCCCAGCGGCCAGATCGCTCATTGCCGCAACGACAGCAATCCCCTGGTAGCGGGAGCGGCCCATGCCTATGCCGTTCGGGTTTTGGGCGACCAGCAAGGCCTTCATCCGCTTGTGGAGCAACTCCGGGATGACAACCCCGGGCGACGACGGGCCGCCGTGATCGATCTGGGGGATGCGGGCCGGATCGAAGCCCTGGCGGCGTTGATCCGTTGCCCGGTCTCGATGCCCCTGCGCGCCAAGAGTGCGTTTCAGATGGCCACCAGCCAAGCCGGCGCCGTTGATCCTGATGCGACAGATCTGTTGAAGGAGCTGCTTCAGGACGATCCAAGACAGTTGAATCTGGACGGCATTCCCGATACCGCTGCCGACCCCGAAGCGATCAAGGAGGGACTGCAGCATCGGGACGAAGCACGCCAGTACGCCGCCGCCAAAGCTCTGATGGCTATGCCCAGGGGAGCGCAACTGGATCAGATCGATGCGCTGCGCTCCAGCCTCGGCAGCGACTACGGCGTCCACTACCTGCTGGCGAGCTGCACCGGACTGCTGGAGCTGCATGAACGCAGCGACCTGGTGCGAGAGGCACTGGCGGAAACAGCACCGCAATACGCGAAGTCCCGAATCGCGGGCGCCTGGAGCTGCCTGCGGCTTGGGCTGCGGGATCAAAGATCACTGTTGGAGGAGGTTGGCCGCAGCCATCCCTGGCAGCCGCTGCAGTGGAGCTGCCGAGAAGTGGCACTCCTTCTCTCTTAAATCGAAGCCACTTCGCACTTTTGTTTTTCTTTCTTTTTTCAGTGCAAATTTGTATTGAGAAGCCTGAAGCAATTGCCCCCATGACTTGGCGGGCGGCGTACGGTCCCGGGGTGATGCATCGCATCTACCCCCCTCTCCTAAGCATTTGATTATGCTCGACGCATTCTCTAGGCAGGCTGTTTCCGCTGATTCCAGCGGCAGCTTCATCGGTGGCGCTCAGCTGAACGACCTGAAGGCTTTCATCGCCGAAGGCAACAAGCGTCTGGACGCCGTGAACGCCATCACCGCCAACGCTTCCTGCGTGGTGTCCGACTCCGTTGCAGGTATCTGCTGCGAGAACACCGGCCTGACCGCCCCCAACGGTGGTGTGTACACCAACCGCAAGATGGCTGCTTGCCTGCGTGATGCTGAGATCATCATGCGCTACGTCTCCTACGCCCTGCTGGCTGGTGACGCTTCCGTGCTGCAGGACCGCTGCCTGAACGGTCTGCGCGAGACCTATGCCGCTCTGGGCGTTCCTTCCGGTTCCGCTTCCCGCGCTGTGGCCATCATGAAGGCCTCCGCCTGTGCGCACATCACCAACACCAACAACACCACTGGTGAGAAGCGCAAGATGCCTGTGACTGAGGGCGACTGCAACGCACTCTCCGCTGAGGCTGCTTCCTACTTCGACATGGTGATCAGCGCCATCAGCTGAACCGCCTGAGATTTTCAAGCACAACCTTCTTTTAAATCAATGAAGTCCGTTCTCACCACCGTCATCGGCGCCGCAGACAGCGGCTCCCGTTTCCCCACCAGCTCCGACCTGGAGTCTGTGCAGGGTTCCCTGCAGCGTGCAGCCGCCCGTCTCGAGGCTGCTGAGAAAATCGCTCAGAACTACGACGCTATCGCTCAGCGCGCTGTCGACGCCGTCTACACCCAGTACCCCAACGGTGCCACCGGCCGTCAGCCCCGCCAGTGCGCCACCGAAGGCAAGGAGAAGTGCAAGCGCGACTTCGTCCACTACCTGCGTCTGATCAACTACTCCCTGGTTGTTGGCGGCACCGGCCCTCTGGACGAACTGGCCATCAACGGTCAGCGTGAGGTCTACAAGGCCCTCAGCATCGACCCCGGCACCTACGTTGCTGGTTTCACCCAAATGCGTAACGACGGCTGCGCTCCTCGTGACCTGAGCCCCCAGGCTCTGACCGAGTACAACGCTGCTCTGGACTACGTGATCAACTCCCTCGCCTGATTCTCAGCCGAGAGATTCGATTCGAACTCCATTGCAGGGGGCGGTTCATCCGCCCCCTTTTTTCATGCTCAACCAGCGGTGGCGTTGCAGGCGGCTCGCGCACGCATCGCCACGAAGGGCTCGGGGTCATCCAGGGCCGACGCCAACTGCGCGGGAGACGCCACCATCGCAGCGGCATAACGGGCTTCCCAGAAGGGCGTCGCTTGTGGATCGAGCCAAGACGCCACCGTTGTGTCTGGATCCTTCACGAGCTTCAAACCGGCCATGGCCAACACAGCAGCCGGCTTGGATTTCATGAATTGCGGCCGGCGCGTGGTGATGGCCTCCGCAAGGATGGATTCGATCAGGCCGAGAGCCTCATCAGGCCAGGGCCCTATCCTTGAAAACAGGCGGATGAAAAAGTAATGCGCCCCATAGTCGTTGTGGGCCTCGGCATGCCATCGCTGCTCCAGAGCTGGCCAGAGCTGCTCCGCTGAATGGTCCTGCAGAGTCTGGAGTGCGAGGTAACTGCGACTGAAATCCGTGCCGAAGAATTCCTGAATCAGGAAATCGGCTGAGGGCGGCTGGTCGTAGGCGTGCACCAGTTCCAAGGCTTCCGGTCGATCGACGATCAAGCCATCAAGCAGCTCGATCAGATCAAGACCATCGTTCTGCAGCCGGCCCTCAGGCCAGAGCGCACGCAACGCCCGCATCCGAAACACCGGCGAAACAGGTGCGCGCAGGATCTGAGGCAGAAGCTCCGTTACTCCGGCATTGATCGCATCCTGAATCGCCGACTGGCGATCCATCTGATTGGGCAACAACGTCTGCTCGCCAAGAACGGAGACGTGGTCTCGGCTGCCACCCAGACGGATGCTGGCACTGATGGCCGCACCGCGGACCCCCGGCTGGTCCGAGGTTTGGAAGCTCGCAATCAACGGCTCCGCTTGGGAGACGTTCAACGCGGCAAGGCTCTGAATCAACACCCGTCGGTTCTGGGCTGGGTCTGACAACAGCTGCTGCAACGCCTCATGAACGGCGGCGTCTTGGCAGTTCAGCTGCTGAAGCGCAAAAGCAGAGTTCTCAACCAGATATGGGTCGTCGCTGTTGAGGCAGTTGGCAATGGCAGCCATGGCCTCCTGACAGCCCAGCCGTCCCAACACTTCCACAGCCTTCCGCCGCGCCAATTTGCGTGGTTGCGCTTGCTCCGGATCCATCACCAAGGCGATCAACGCCTTTTCCGTTTCGGGGCCCGGAAAGTTGATCAGATGGGCCGCCGCCATGTAGGGATCACTCTGTGACTCCAGCTCCTCAAGCGGAGTGCTCAGCAGGCGGATCGCATCGCCTTGGGACAGCCCCGGATGGATGTTGTCAAAAGCTCCGGTCAAGGCAGCACGCTCTTGGGGGGTTAATTCTGCAGGACCCCACAGGCCGCAGGGCGTGGATCTGCTCTCGTAAGGAAGATTGCGAAAGGCTCGAAAATCCCGGCAGCTGCGGCATCTTCAACGCAGTCACATCGCCTGCCATGGGACCCACCCTCGCCACATCAATTGCTGTACGAACAGGGATTGAGCCCGGTTCACGCCCTTGGACGGCACGCTCAGTGCGGGTGCCGTTTGCACAGCTCTGCCGCAGCATGCAGTCGATGCACAACCGTGGCCTTGCGATTGATCTAGTGGCGTTCTCCTACGGCTCCGGTGAAGCCAGCGCACCGGCCCCAGCAGCCGCACCCGTGGCCGCCGTTACAGAAGAGGCTCCCAAAGCTGACAAGAAGCCAGCCAAACGTGGCGGACGTCGCAAGCGCGGCTGAACTCAAGCCGGGCGATCAATCACCTGGAAGATGCCATCGGCCGGCCGGCCGGCCGTGAGTCCACTCCAATTGATCGCCTGCAGAAACCCGTCTGGATCGCGGGTTTCCACCACATCCACACCCCAGCCGCCCTGCTGAAGCGGGGCGCCGGGCGTTCCCTCGGAATCCTTACGACCACCAAGAGCCATGACGGCATGGTCGATGGAATGACCCTGATCAGCACGGATCTTGCGCCAGGCCTGACTGATCTCTTCAGCCAACTGTCCTGGAGTCGAAGTGGACTCCAGGCTGATCTTCCAATGCGGGTGGCTGAGCACTTCCGACGCTGTCACCGAATCGCACTGCTCCGCCAACGCCTTGGCCAGGGCATCAAAGGCAAGAGGAGGCACGGCGGAATCCTGGATCTGCAGGTTGTGGGAAAGGACGAATCGGGTCACAACAAACAGTGCAGTCCGGTGACCTTAGCGATGGGAGAAACGGATAATGAATGGCTGCTTCAGCCTTGCCGTGACCGAATCGATGTCTCCCGTAAGCAGCCCTGAAACGATTCAGCTGAGCGAAGAGGAAGCCGAGCAACTGGCTGAGGAGCTGAAGCAACAACTGCGGCAGGGTGAGCGTCTCGCTGGTGACACCCAGGCCATCGAGCGCATGGTGGCCGGCCTGGGAGACCGGCGTGGACTGCTGCGCCTCACCTTTGCAGAAAGC